>Ga0302321_100000428_pt1 | contig 36567 bp, 49 predicted proteins | sample Fen_T0_1_FD_202505 | JGI IMG/M metagenome (GOLD analysis project Ga0302321, IMG submission 202505) | Peat permafrost microbial communities from Stordalen Mire near Abisko, Sweden - Fen_T0_1 | ecosystem: Environmental > Terrestrial > Soil > Wetlands > Permafrost | place: Sweden: Abisko... | reverse complement strand
TCATGCCCACTTCCAACTTACCTTCTCCTACGCAAAGTTCTGGCCTTATTCAATTTTCTGTGTATAACCTCGGAGGCGCTAATTTTCCCTCTCAGACAATTTCCACTGTCGGGAATGCAACATCTGTCTATGATGCTGGCGCTGAGGTTTTTACATGTAATTTTCTCCCTTATAGCCAGACGTCTATTTTCACTGTGGAATATTTCTATACCGTTCAGGTTTCTTCAGCTACAGTTTTCACGAACTTGTATGCTTTTCCGGCTCTTCTGACCTCACCTCAATCGTCTTCTGAAGTGCTAAATGGTGTTTCGGCAACCCTCTCGGCAGGGTGTTGTGGCACCTTGGAAGTAGGAAGCATCCCTTTTGCTAATGCAATTGATATTCACTTATGTGCTTTTACTTCTGCAGGAACTCAGGCTGGGGGCTCTCCTTTTGATTATATCATTATAAAAGAGTTTGCCAATACGGGCTCTCCTTTCTTGGAAGCAACCGTTACGACCACTTCAGCCACTCCTGTGACCCTTCTTACACTTGATCCTACCAATGGAAATCCGGGTGTTCCGAGCAGTCTCTGGCTTCTTGGTACGGTCACTTATTTCGACTCGGCTAACCTTATCAGCAATATGCAAAAAGACTGGATGGTCATGGCAGAATATAACGGAACCACCACGACGGTGACTACGGGACCTGACTTCAGTCTTGTTGGGTCCCCCTCTCTTACTTACACAGTTTCCGGAACGGACGTGGTTATTGACGTCATAGGAATTGCCTCAGAAACATTTACGGTTAAGGCCAATTACCAACAAATTGCTGGTGGTATCTGATGAGCACTTTTTCTTCTTCAGTTGGTCTTCTACAACCCGGGATAAATTGTCTCAATAATTCGGGCCTTTTCGTTCCCATTCCGTCGACCGCTCAAGATGATGTTTTAGTGTGCACGGGCCCCAATACTTATGACTTTGTTTCTACGGTAGCACCTTCTAGCTCGGGAGCAGTCCGTCAGCTCGTTAGCATGAATCCGACCACGACTAATTTCGTGCCTCAGGTCGGAGGGGGCACAACATATACATTGGCATCTGAATTTTTGGTGATGAATATCACGCCGACATCGGCTGCCAGTTCTTTTCTGATTGAGTTTGACGCTACTATCTATCAGAAGTCTACAGCCTCTGGAAATATCGTTACTGTGGCTGGCTTCCTGAATGCTGGCGGTTCTCCTCTTCTGGATAACCAATGCAATAACGGGCAGCTTGTGGACTTCACGGTCCCGATCACTGCAACTTCTACATTTTCAACGGGATCTACCACTCCTTTTACGGTGAATTTCTGCGTCCAGAGCACTAATCCTTCTACAACTGAGGCCATTTCTCCTTCGGATGCTTTTTCTGTCATTGAGATCAACGGCTCTAATCCTGGCACTGTCAACCCTTCCGTGATTAGCACGTCTGCCACGCCTGTAGATTCTTTTTTGTTGCCCAGCCCTGCTGCGGACACTTCGGTTATGTATATAGGTTATCAGACGTTCATGGACAGTGCTAATATCCTGAGCAACTTTGCTACTTTTTCTCTGGTCGTGCAACAAGTGGGCAATCCGGCCTCGGTAGCTCCTACGATTGCTGCTAATACCATTTTGTATGACGCTGTTTATAGCAGCCCTTCGGTCACATTTACCCCTCAAGTCGGTGGGGTCCAAGCTCAGATTGTTGGCGTAAACGGATCGACTTTCATCTGTCAGAATTCCTTCAGGACGATTTCGCCATGACAACATTTACAAATTCTTTAGCGCAAAGCACCTACGGCATTTCTTCCACGACCAATGCTGGTGTGCTTTTCGGGATTGCCCCTAGCACCAACTCTCAGTTTTTGCGATGCATAGGAAGTAATGCTTTTGATTTTAACAGTAATGCCCAATTCAGTGCTGGAGGGGGAATCATTCAAATCACTAACTTCCCTGCTCCTAACCCCGGGGGTGGTAGTCCTCTAAACGTTACCGTAGTGGGCACACAGTCGAGTGTTTATAATGCAGGCGCCTTGTTCTACAGCTTTCAATTTACCCCTCTTTCGACCACTTCGCAGATTTATGCTTGTTTAAATCTGAATGTTGACTTTGTCTTCGGACAGGCGGGGAATAGTGTGATCTGGTGCGGCTATTTGAACCAGACCGGGAGCCCTGTTATCAGCGCTTATCAAGCCAACCAGAGTTCTAGTAGCGGAATGATTTGCAGCGCTCAGGCGTGTGCTCTCATTGGATCTAACTTTGTTGGCCCTCAGACCTTCAGCATTTGCGCTTTTCGAGGCACTACTGCCAGCACTCCGCAAGCACCTTTTAATAGTTCTTCTATAGAGATCTGGGAGAAGTCTTCGCTTCCCGTCAATCCTATTTCATTTTTGGTTAGCACGGCCACCGCGGTCCTGTGTTTGAGCTTTCCGTTAGCCCTGAATTCTTCTCTAGCGGTTCAAGGAAGTTGGGAAGCTTTTAATAGCACGACCACCCCGGTAAGTTCTCTGGGAAACAACGGCGGAACATTTTTCTTCGTAGGCATCCGGGGATCTGGCAATGTAGCCTTAGCCAACGACAACGTCGTGAGAAAAGAATTGTTAGCCTTTGGCACCGGACCGAGTATTCAATTTTTGGCCAACACTTCGACTCAGGCGATTGAGGTCTATGCTGTGGGCGTTACGGGAAGCACTTACAATTTCAACTTCAACTTCACAACTAATTAAAGACATCACCATGCATAAACATATCAAACACCTAGAAAAGGTCCACAAACATATCTCCGATGCCATCCACCGGATGAAGGTTGATCACGAGAAAGAAGGCCGAGCTATGGAAAAGGGCCATAAGCGCGAAGCGCATAGAGAGCATCGTAAAGAAGGCCGGGAGATGGAAAAGATGACTCACGCCAAAGCTGACCACCGCGGGATGAGACATAGGGAAGAACCCCGCAAAGAAGAACGTCATATGAAACATAAACGTGAAGACCGTCATGAAAGAACACATGAAAAAAGAGACCGAGAAAAAACGACAGCCCGCAAGTACACGTTCGGGCGCGACTAAGCATAAGCGATCTTCTGAAGTGACAGTAGCTCGAGGGGTTAAAGAACCTCGCGAGAAGCGTGCCACATTGCGTAAGAAAGCTGGTTCGTCCAATGAAGGAAAATATAAAAACGTTTCTTCTTCAGACTTTGCTGGCCGCGCAGGGGGCGCATCTCCTCATAGCTATCCGATCAATACGAAAAAAAGGGCGAAAGCTGCTTTGGCATATGCCCATAACGCGCCAGATCCGGCTGGAATAAGAAAAGCTGTTCACAAAAAGTATAAAGACCTATGAGCACTAATTTTTCTGGGATGGCTGGTGGGATTTCGGCGATCGTTGCTGGTCCTCTTTTTTGCACGATGACGGTGAATCAGCTCCTTACTACGGGGACTAACGCTCCTATTATATGGAATAACATTGCACTGGCTTCGCCCTTTATGGATTATAACACCACCACAGGAGTGTTCACTGCTCAGGTGGGGGGTATTTTTGTTTTTCAGGTGTTTTTCAGTTTTTCCAATGCAACTACCGGGAATGTTTTCGTTATTCAGTTCTTAAATGGGGTAGGAAGCGGAGCCGACAATTTATGGTCTTCGGGGGCCCTGGCGCCTCCTAATACTCAGCTCATTTTTACTAAGTATGAGGAATATCTCTTGGCCGCCGGAGACACTGTTTATTTCACCGTCAACGGAATGAATGCTCAGACCATCGACGGCAATCCTCTTTGGTCTCGGGTGCATGTTATGTTAATTCAAAGGGGGAACTGATGACAACTTCTGGAATTGTAGGTGGTCTCCCCTATAATGCGAATAATTGCCTGATCTTTTCCAACGGGAGTAGTTATAGCTATTCAAGCGGTTCTACCTTAACATTTTCCAATATCGAGTTAATTGGCCCCGAGCCGGCTTGTTCCCTGAACACGAGTACGGGAATTTTTACTTGCAATCTCGCGGGTTGTTATATTATCCATATCACTCCCTATCTCCAAGGAGTTCCTAATAACGTAGGCTTCACCGGGAATGTTTATGTGAACGGTTCCCTATATCATACGTGCGCAACGCTCAACGGCAGTCTGGCATTCACAAATAGTTTTATGAACATTATTTTGTGCACGATGATCGTGGGAAATCCGGGCGACACTTTTTATTTCACAATAGATAATACTGCGGGCAGCGCCCATAATATACAGTCCGGAGCATCAGGAGGCTGGGGAGATGTACTCTTCTTTGCATAATTTATGAATTATACTGGCATCATCGGAGGGGCCCCCTTCCTTACGAGCAATTTTTTATGTGTCTATCTGGAAAATACTATTCAGATTCCCGCTACCACTGCGGGTAGTTACATAATTTATGACACTATCCAAACGGCGTGCGATGCTACTTCTTATGACACTACGACAGGAGTATTTACGCTTAATTATCCCGGTAAGTATTTGCTTAACCTAAAAGCTCGTTGTAATACCGGTTCTTTTGCGAATTTTAATCCTAATATTAGTTTGTATATGCAAGTCACGGGACTTTCCCAAGGGCTTGTAGGTAGACAAAACTTTTATTTCTGTCAAAATGCAACGACGAACAATCGCCAGAATACTGCTAACTTCAGACGCATTATTAATGTTTCTGCCGGAGAGACATTTCAGTTTCAGACTATCATGGGAAATACATATGGATCTGGCTATTACGACTGTGCGGGCCAGATTAGTCAAGGCTCCCGTTCTACGGTGGTTTACCTAGGGCAGTGATTCGCGTCGCGTAGAGGAATCTCTTGCTTGAGCTTCATCAGGTCTATAAGCGTGCGCTTATCAGCACTTTCTTCTCCCGAGCCTTCCTCGCGGTTCACATACCATTCTTCCAGCGTCTCTTCTGCGGCATCTTCCGGGTGAAGGTTTTTATACTGTTGGTACATTAGCTCGTAGTTAGGATTACAAAAGCACATTAGCTCGCCAACTTTAATTAAAAAATGTATTTAAATTGGCCAAACTCTGAATGCGTTCTCTCATATTGGTCGCCGTCGGGAAGGTAACCTTCAGATCTTTTACCAACATTCTTCGCTCAACTTTGTTCTTCATGATGATCATGAGATAGATAGCATAGAACCATTTTTTCAGAGGCACGCGAGAGCGAAAGAAAATCGTTTCTTCCGTGATAGAATCCGTATAACCGCACCTATGGGGACATTTCAGAATGTTGTCTTTTTCATAGAATTTCTGGAATGCTTGCTTACATTTTGGGCATGCCAGGGAAGTCCCGAACTTCATTTTGATCAGATGGTCTCTACATGATTGTTCAGTAGGAAACCGGGTCTTAAGTTCTTTTGCGGTAATCATGGCTTTAACAATCCTTAACGGTTTTTATACCAAATCCTGAGGCCACTCTTCTTCGTTATGGTCCCAGCTTTCGTAGACGGCTCTGAATTTCCAGTGACTTAATGTGCCTTGTTTTTTGATGAGCACCTCTTTGCAGATCTGACAGTCATCGGCATAGAGTACTCCGGTGGCCGCATCTTCAATGGTTTTCAACATATTTGAGAGGTCGGGCTTGTAGGTCACCCTTGTCTTCTTGGGATAGAGAATGTAAAGCTTCAGACTAATTGCCCCTCCTGACGGAATAGGCTCTCCTGAAAATGCATTGATGATGAATTCACGCAGGGCTTTCTTGAATTTAGAATTCCTATTGTAAACGCGCACATCCCCTTTTGTTTTGATCACTTGAATATCATAGGGAACGGGCATTGCAGAAATGTCTATGCTCACTAGCACGATTTGCACAAAGTTAATGTTTTCACTTCATTCTTCTTGAGCTTCACTATACAGTCGGGCCAATCCATCCAGCGACCTTTCACGATAATATTCTCTGGGAGCCGGAGACAGATGGGCTTACCGAATCCGAAGTTATGGGAAAATCTCATCCAATCTTGTGTGAACGCCTTAGGATCTTCTACATGCATATGAATATATATAAAAGATTTACTTTCAATTACTGTTAATAACATTTTAATGAGACATTATATATTCATAGAAAAACTTTCTGCATGTTCGTACAAACACAAAGTGGATAAAATCATTCATCGTTTGGCAAACATACTGTTCTTGGATGAGCATCTCGTCCAATGTCCGCACCGCATTTGTCATTATTCTTTTTACTGAGGGTTTTTCATCATAGGGAACTTCTTTGCAAATGGTGGCTATATGGGTCCATACAGGCGTCATATATTTTTTCATTGTATCTTCTAAGAAATCCTCTCCCATGAGCATGATATCTTGATAAAAAGCGCGTAAGTAACCGTCAATTTTCTGTAATGTGTCCTCGAATTCAATTAACAATTCGGCCTCCTTGTTCAGGCGCGTCATATCTTTTCTACTCTCCATGTATCAGCATTTTGGTAAGAACCACATCGAATGGCGCGGTACCCTCCCTCGATGCGTCTGTTATTGGCTCTAAAATATTGACCTACTTTCTTCAGGCAAATATTGGCATTTTTCGTTGGGGTATTAGATATTTCTGAAAAGCATTCTAATATAAGCTCGTTACATTCCATTACAGCTTTATTATATACATCTCTTATTCTGAAATCTAGATTTCCTACTAACTTAAACCAGGCTTCTAAAGTTTTAGCTAATGTAATTCTGACGGGGTCATCGTCTTCTAATTGCTTCCTACTTGCACAAGGATCAGCCATTCCGCACCAGACTAACGCCGACCTTATCCAGTTGCTCCATTCCTCGAAGCGCCCGAAGGGTTTGAATACTTGTTTTGGCCTTCCCGCCTGGTTATAAGCGTGTAAGATTGTGAGTGCATATTGCACCAGAATGCCCCGATGTTGAGGGATAAAGTGATGTAAATTTACTGCGAATTCTCTTTCTTCCGGGCGTTGGACTTCTGCATCCAGACTACTCAAAACGACCCGCGTACTGATGTCTCCTTGGAAGACGAGGTTATTTCCCGTGGCCAGAAAGAGAATCGATGTAGGGTAAATAGCTGTTTGTGTCTTGCCCAAGACCCTTCCTTTATAAGAGGTTTCTGTCAGGATAGAGCACAGCGTGGAAGACCCGAAGGGGCGTTCGATATTGTCTATGCACACAATCGGGTGACCGTCTTGAAGAACTGCTAGCAACCTTTTAGATTCTTCACTTTCATTGGTAGACTGAGAGATTACCGACGTCTCATGACCTGTCACGATCAAAGAAACGACAGCCGCTAACAAAGATTTGCCCGTCCCCATTTTAGGAGCTGTAAATGCATGTAAAGGGGCTGTGGGAAGAGAAGAACGGACTAATCCTGTTAACACCGCTGAGAGCGCTACGGACCGACTAGGAGGGTCTCTGAAAGGGAAATCACGTATCAGATCACATAAAGCAAAGGCTGCTTCCTTGGCGTCTTCCAGCGTGGGATGCGGGGCCATATTGAAGAAGACAAAGTCTTTGTTCTTATGCATATAGAGCCCAGACTCTTCATCAAAGCCTTCCTTAATCAGGAGCTCTCCGTTCGGCTTTATCGTGGGTGCGCAGATAATATTTTTTAACTGAGGCAACTCCCAATTCCCTAGGGACAGAAAAGAACGGCATAAAGCCTCGGGACAGTCTAGCTGATGAGTTTTCCCCGTTTTATCCTTTTTGAGGAACTTCATATTTTGTGAGAGGAATGTCGCGAGATAAACGCTATCTACCTCTTTCAGGTGCACAGTCTCCGAAGTTGTTATGATTCGAACCAGACGTTGGTCTTTGATATAAAAGCTACCGTGGGCGCGAAGGCATCTAAGAATCGAGAAAAACGCTTGATCTAACTCACCGGGCGTCAAGATTACCGCGAGATCTTTATGCATGTTTTCCTCTCTTTCTACTCGTGATCTATCCAGATCCGGCGCTGAACAATCGGAGGAGACCGGAATTCATCTATGGAAAGCCCGTTATCTTTTAACGCTTTGAGCACGCAGGGCAGTTCACAAACATCTTTATATCGGGCGACAGACATCTTGTTATTGAAAGAATAGTTCACGCCTGCGCAGCTAAAAGGAACATCAGCTCCCATTTCTTTGAGTTCTTTTTTAATCTGGTCCGCTTCATCGACATAACGCATGATCTCTTTGAGACGTTTACATCTTTCTATGCATGCTTCATCATCTCTTTCTACGGCATCTATGGGCGCTGCACTCGGAGGGATTTGGGGCACCACATGGTTTTCCCAGAAGTATTTCACCCTCTCGATGATAGATTCTTGCATGTCCGGATCTGGTTTTTCTTCTAAAAATCTCCAGTCGATGCCGGTGGGCCCTAAGCCATTGGAGTAGATATAGTACGCTTTCCACTGCGCGTCGGCATCAATACATTTTTGTGCGAGCAACAGTTGCTGTTGGATCTGAAGCCGGTGAGCCATCGGGATAGAGGTAAGAGATAAATACTTTTCATGATTCCCCATGAACTTCATTTCCCAGATGCATTTGTTCTGTACGTTTATGCCATCCAGAGTTGCTCTTAAATAAGGAATATCCGGATGCTGCAAACACATTTGTTCTTCTATATCCATCTTGAACGCTCTACGCAGCTCGGGAAATAAAACCGTTTCCAGCTTCTTGCCTTTGTTCATGCGATGAAGGTTATAGCCGTCATTTTTTGCTTTCGCCGCAGCCGCAGGATTTTTAGTCAGCTTATTCCACAGCTCTAACTGGCTCTCAAAAGGATTGCAGTCGAATAAGGTCGCGCAGCTAGAGGCTCCTATTCCTTCTAAGCGCCACTCCAACCACTCCTTTTCTTGGGACGTGTCAAATTTTCTGAACGGTCCCGATAAAGGTTCAGATAAAGGCTCAGACATCAAAGGCATCCTTATTCTCATAGACATTTTCTAGATCAAACGGCATCATTTTCAGGAGCCTTAAGCATTCTTCAGGGGGTTCTGAACGCGCCACTTGAGTAGCAAAGTTTTCATCGAGTTTAGTGATCAGGTTAAAGACATATTTATTCTGTCCCCCCTCAACTGTCTTCTGAACCTGGCAGGTAGCAAAATCATAGATATTCTCAGGTTGGAACTTTCGATAAATAGCCACGATATCCTCAAAGACGAATTTTCCTGTTACCTTAACGATTTGCAGGGTTTTTTTGGCATGCAGATACGCACAGAAGAACAGAAAGGGGGTTATTTTGTCGTCATGGGGCTCTCTGAGTGCTTTAGCCTTTGAGTAGTCTTCGGCCCTAAATACGTGCTTAGAAAGCGGTGGTTGATCCGCGATCGGCAATAAAGGATTTGGTTTCTTCCAGAGTTCATATCCCATTTTGATGTCACTGACAATACGGAATATCACTGAATTCTCATTCTTCAAGAGCTTAGAAATGGTGGTTTCTGTGGTGAAGGCTGATTCTGCATAGGCTAGTGTTTCTTCGGAGATTACCATGTATTACCTGCTTATTTTTATTTGCTTGCTAATTTTTAGCGTAACGCGTTAGTTGTTGTCTAATAACGCAATATATATAATAACACTATATACAAAGCAAGGGACTTTTATGGGACTTTTCCATGAGAATGCAGTATTTGATAGCTATCTGACCCATTTGGCCGAGGGCCTTCCGGCGAATGCGTGGTGCATGACAGACCGTCAAAAAGATAAAAAAAGTTATATTACCGCGAAGTCCATTAGCCAGCATTTAGGCAATCTGTTCGATATCTCGTTGGTGGATTTAGCCAAAGCCAAAGGAGTACATGTGCGCTTCAGGCAGATGAAAAATCTAGCTCAAGACCCTAAGACAGCGCTTCCTAACTTGGCTGTATTTAAGGCTCTCAATGAGATCTTCTTCACCGACCTGGTTAACGAGGTATTAGATCCCGGACTGTTAATGAAGACGATCAATGAGATTATTGCTAAAGAGATGCCCGCATCTGACGTTTACGACGAGGGATGGGCGGAGATAGAGGATATATCAGCCGAGAAAAAGTTACCGCTAAGCATACAGCCCCAGGATATTTAAATGAACCCGAGCCCCCAGCCTGAACAGGAACTTGAAATGTCACCAGATACATCGGAAGAATATAAAAAATTTGATATTATAAAGAGAATAGAAGATTACGTAGAATCGGATGGATCTAAATTGCACTCCCTCAAAGAATTTATAATTAAGATCGAATCCACTATCCGTAAGTTCAAAATAGAAACTGGCTTACAGCTCAAAAGGTGCGTCAAAAACCTCAAAGGAGAGGCTCTTCTCAAGCTGCGTCAAGGCAATGCTCGGAGATATAAGAAGTTTTATTCCATTGAAGAGAACCGTCAACGCATTTTAGAGAGGCAGCGGTTAGACCGTTTAGCGAAGAAAGCCGCCATTCCACCACAACACGTAGACAGAGTAGAGAATAATGGCTCAGAAGATTAAAGGTTACACCCCTATTCAAGTTCCTGTTGGTAATGACGTAGGTCGTCAAGCGTTGCGTAATCAGATGCAACAGGTGAGTCCTATTACCACCAAGGCCATCAATTCGTTATCTCAACTTGCTGGGTTTTCCGATAATGCCAACGGCGCTGATAACGGCTTACAAGCTTATAAGCAACAGCAACAAAATCGCTTTAACCAAGAGATAGTTCCCGGCATTTTACAACGCTTCGGGGGTCAACGAGGGTCAGGATTAAATAATTCTTTAGCCTCAGCCTCTCAAGGCCTAGGAGAAAATCTAGCTGCACGCCGTGAAGACATGCAAATGAATGCACTTCAGCAATTGCTCGGGCTTAACAGTCAGCTCATGAATACCAAAGATTATGAGCACGGATTTTTGCAAGACCCGGAGAGCGGCTGGAGTCAGTTTGCGAGCAAAGGATTACCCGCTATTGCTTCTATCGTTTCAGATATTATGCCCTCAAGTTGGGCCACTAACCTTATCAAAGGCTTCGGGCAAATCGGAGGACAGCTAGGAAACAAAAGCGCTAACGCTAATTCTAGTTATAGCCAACAGTTCGGACTGCCCAAGCAGGGGTATATCTACTAAAAACTGTGCTTTTTCTAATGATATTCATGATTTCTGTTAGATTTGTTAGATATATTCTATTAGATTTAAAGAATGAAATATAAATAATACTAACGGTAGCTTTTGCCACGCCAGCGGAGCTTTTGGCACGCCAGCAGTGCGTTAACATCTAACAGAACTAACCGATTTACCCCCAAGGCATCTCGAAAAGGTAAGCTGCCTTCATGAAAAGCCATGCAAATGCCACGATTACGCCCCCCATCACAATCCCATGGTGTACATATTCTAGAATTGTATGACGCGGAGGTTCGCAATGCCAGAGTCCTGCATCATGAAGAAAAGCTTCATCTTCATCTTGGCCATTCTCTTTCCATAAAAGATGCCAAATCCCGATGACGAAAAACATTAATGCCCCGATATGGAACATACACACATAGGCATTTACCCTAAGCAACGGGCCTAAAGACATTCCTCCTATCTCCAGCGATCCCCCTCCATCCCAATATAACTGGGCGACCACCGATATTCCTATATAAAATAGAGTGCCTAAGGCATTTAATATAATTCTCCATGCGCCTTTATTCATTATTCTCGTCCTCTTAACATTTCAATTTCTCCTTAGCTTCTAGCGCCTCTTTGCACGTTGATAACACAATTACGAGCTCTCGTTTTTCGTCTTTATAGTAGTTGCCATCGAAGTTTTCTGGACATAGAGAAATAGAGCCACTTTCGACTAGCTGCTCTCCCATCTCCATCAACTGCATCCAGTGTCTTTTCGGAATAAGGGTTTCTAAACATGGGTATCCTAAATTAATGCAGCAGTTTAGCAGCTCCAAAATAGTAAGTTCATAAAACCCCCCTTTAAATAAATCAAGTCCAGCTACCTCGACTAAGCATTTTTTACAAAATAAATAGACGCTATATACCATCAAGTCGTAAATTACATTGGAATACCACTCTATCGAAATGAGCGCACGAGAATAATCATGTAATAAATATAATTCTGATTTGGTGAGATCTTTCTTGGAGTCCAAAAGACCCATAAAGGTCGAGGTGTGCCCCACAAGCTGCCTTTCCTCTTCGGATATCTTAGAGTGTGCGTTTGGGTGATTGATCATTTTTTTAATATCTCCATCTGATCTCTATTTTTCTCCATCCAATATTCTTTATTGAGGTTAAACTCCCCTCGCTCGTATCTCTGTATCGCTTTAAAAACGCCACAATTGGAGACCTTTACGGCTTTACTGATTTTGTCTAGAGTCCACCCCTTTTTTCTTTTTTCCAGGATAAACTGTATTTCTTGGTCAGTGATCCTGGGCTTTCTCCCTTTGAACTTCCCTTCTGCCTTCGCTTGCTTCAACCCATCCTTAGTCCTTTCAGAGATCATCGACCTTTCCAATTCAGCAAAGACCATCAGCAATTGTATCATGGCCTTAGCAAAGGGGTTTTCATCAAATCTCATGCGTAGGTTCAGTATATATAAAGAGGCTTTCTTGCTCTGGATCTTAAAGATATTATCCATGAAGTCTTTGACGCTTCTGCCTATTCTGTCAACGGCGTCAGTGACCACCTCATCGCCTGCCTCTAGATCTGCTATTAATTTTTCCAGAACCGGTCTCACCGCACTTCCCTTCGCTGTTCGTTTCTCTTCATACATTTGATAGACCTCACCGCCAAATGCCTCCTTAAAAGTCAGAAGCTGCCTCTCTAAGCTTTGTTCTTCTGTTGAAACGCGGGCGTAACATCTTTTCATGTGTTTTTTCCTTTCGGGTTGATACTATAGGGAACATGATAACATAGACCCCATTAAAAACCTAATTAAAAACATTGTAGACACTGAATTGTAAGCGTATTTGTCAGTTGCGGAGGCCTCGGTCCCGAGCGGAGCGGCGACCTTTGTCGCTGATAGGCGAGGGCCGGGGTTGGAGCTCTCCCCGTTTTACCCACCTCCCATTATCCCCGCTCATATGGCCGCTCACCATCATTTAGACCATTTGTGCGTCATGTTTTGGCATTTATGCCCTCTTGAATACGCGTAAAGGCATAATCACTAAACGTATAAACTTCTACAATTTAATCGACCGTCTAAGTTATAAAGATCGGCCATGAATTCGATCCTTTTTCTACGCAAATGAGTGCTAATTGCATTAATTAAATTAACTTTTTGCTTGAAGGGGGGGGTACCCTTAAACATTTCTTTAGGTTCTATACATATATATGAATAGCTAAAAAAAAATTGTTATGTAAACATATGTTCTAACGCCCTTACCGTTAGTTTCCAATCCGCCCTTAACCTTTAACCAGGAGTAAGAATGTCCCTCCCCTTAGTCTTAGATTCCCCTTCCCTTTCTGAATCCGTCTCTCAAGCTGTTTCTGAAGCTATTCCAATCCTTATCCATCACCTCAATGAGATCCTCACCTTCTTCCGCCTCGGCTTTATCATCTTCGGAGGTCTCGCTTTAGTCCTTCTTTTTGTGATCGTCTTACACATAGGCGAGTCCTGGTTAAAGCGTATTTCTAAGCCGAGTTCCGAACCGCATTCCGAACCGCATTCCGAACCGCATTCTGAACCGAGTTCCGAAATCCCTCCCCACTGGGTAGAATTGTCACCTTCCCAGAGCGCAAATACTCCTGTAAGCGATGCTAATCCTGTAAGCGATGCTAATCCTGTAAGCGATCATCCAAAGCGTTTTATACATTTCCGTCCTTACAGTGAAGCTAATCCTGAGCCCATCTCCTCTGCTAAAGCGCCAGCTGCTAAAGCGCCAACTCCGGCCGCTAACGCTGTGGCTATGCCTACACGACTTGCATGTGCAGAAGCGCCAGCAGAAGCGCCAGCAGAAGCGCCAGCAGAAGCGCCAGATTCCCAGAGCGCAAATACTCCTGTAAGCGATGCTACCGAGCGCTTGAATATACAGTTTCGCCCTCAGAATGATGAACGGCCGCCCATGCCACTGCTAGCGCGCGTTCAGGATTTCTTTGGCGCTATTAGTCATGAATCAAACTGCGCAGATTCAAACTGGCAACTTTCTGAGTCTGATTTAAAATCATTAAGAGACGCGATTGTTCAGAAGTTTCATCTAGAATCCCCCTCTCTCGATCTGCATCGTCAGATGGATCTTGATCGTCATATGGAAGAAATGAATCCTTTCTTTAGTAACAAATTAAAGTCTTTAATAGACATCAAGACCAAGCGCTTTAAGAAAGGTAAATATAAAAATTTATCTGTACATGAGGTTCCCAACTCATATATAAAATATCTTAAATCACACGGATACTTTTAAATCCTAATTAACTTTTACCGGAAATCAATATGCTCTACAGTGCTACGCAAGCTCTCCTTAGTTTTTGTATGACAACCAATATTTCAATAGAAATGAAAGTGAATGAATTGAAAGGATTTATTTTAAAGATTTCATTTCCTTCCCAGATGATCAAAGCAAAGTCATTCTCCTACATAAAACCTAAAAACGAAGTCTGGATTGGTAATGGCTATAATGATCACTATTCTTACGCCACCCAATTCAATGACCCTGAGAACCCGAACGTATGTACTGGATTAGCAGCTGAAACGGGGATTTTAACCTTAGAACTGGTTTGCAGAGAGCTCTTAGATATCATAACAGATACGGAAGGTTTTTTCCCGAAAGAGATTGTATTGATGGACAATTCGTATATGGGCCCCTATTTTGATTGTAAACAAACCGTAAATCAATACGAAGACGAAGAAATGCTAAAAGTTGCACACAAATTGAATAACCTGTATTTCTTGCATGTCGCGGAATATGTGCAACGCACACCATTAGATTCCATCCGGGCTGAATATCAAACGTTAAAACGCCACCCCTTTACCTGTGATTAAAAGAAATCAATATGTTATACAGCAATTAAAGGAAATCAATATGCTCTACAGCGCCTTCCAAGCCCTTTTCGCCTTATGCCATCTTCACAATATTATTTTAGACATTCAAACCATCCCCCACCAAGGATTTGTGTTTACCCTCACCCCCAAACTTCCCCCTCCCGGTCTTCCACCACATCCTCTTTTTGCCGATATAAAACCCACCAACCACATCTGGGCTGGAAACGGTCATAACGAATTCTACACTTACGCCACCCAATTCAATGACCCTGAAGACCCCTCGGTTTGTACCGCCGTGACCGCCCAAACGGGAATTCTTACCATAGAACTTGTTTGTAGAGAACTTTTAGATATCATATTGCCCCCTCGGCCTCTTTGTCGTAGTAGTGACATTCCGTTACCAGATCCCGCTGAGGCCTGTAACTATCTGAAGTCCAATACTTGTGACGATGAATTTATTGTGGAATATCTTAATCACGAGCCGAATGCTGCTACCACGGCCATGGATGAAATGAACGATCTCTTCCTCTCCCACATGATCCAATATGTGCAACGCACACCATTAGATTCCATCCGGGAAGAACATTCATCATTACCCCGCTCGTCCGCAATGCGCCTCCCAGATTAGTTAAAAACATTTAATATATATTAGAGATATACTGAGCTAATAACAGAACGCAGTACACCACACAGATATAACCGCAGAACGCTCTAATGTTTATCCTCCCCCCTAACAACCGTCCCCGCGGCATCGTCTCCCTCTTACAAGGCCTTGCACAATCCTCTCAGAACCTTCACGAAGGCGCTCGGAATAAAGTTGCCCAGTTAGAAAAATCTCGCATTGCTAATCTGCTAAACAATCCTCAAGCGATACAAGATCCGGCCACAATCATAAATGCCGTCCGGTCTGGCGCTATTCCCGAAAAAGCAGGGATTGCTTTACTGAACAATCTCTCTAAGCAGGAATTGGCCTCATCTCAAAATAACGCGCCGTACTTTCCGCCCCAGGGGGCTCAGATGCGTCCTCAGATGCGTCCTCAGATGCGTCCTCAGCGCTCAGAGGCTAATCAGCAACTCTACTCCGACACTCACTCCCGTAGCGCTCGTCCTTCCCCTGACAGTTACAATCAAACCGGTAACGGCCCAGAGCCCGAAACGATTAACTCAGACTACGGAAGGGCTCCTATAAACACTCATATGCCCCTTCAGGGCAACACGGTAGATGATCCTGCTAACGCTTCAGCGGCCACTTTATCCTCTATTGAGGCGGACCAATCTTATCCGGACACGGGCAAGCCAGTTGAAAGGCCTAAGCTACAGCCGATTGAAAAGTTAGAATTCATGCCCCCTCCCACCGTGGGTGAACTTCGCGCTAGCGGCATCACTGAAAGAGAGCATAAGCTCAATGAAGCCAAACGCCTAGAAAACAACAAACGCGTCTTACACTACGAAAAAGAAAATGCTCCTCTCCGTCAGCAAGCTGCTAAATCCATTACAGAAGGTCAGAAAACACTCGCCTCGGGTCTTAACCTTAAAGCCCTTAATGACACTGGCAAGATCACAGGGAAGCCTTTAGCTTTCTTAGAGATGATAGGCCGCAAGCTAGATTTAGATCCCAATTTCTTCGCCAACGCTACTGAGCAAGAGTTCCGTAAAGAAGTTGCTAACCTCCTTCCTACCTACCTTCGTAATAACTACGCTGGCCGTATTTTAATGGCTGAGATCGAAGAGCAACGTAAAGGGATTGTCCAAGGAAATAACAGTCCTGCTGCTCGCAAACGCCTTATCCAGGCCGTCATAGACCTGGGTCGTAATGTCATTGAGTCTGGCGAAGAATACGAAAAAATCGTCCAGAAGTACGGCCGTGCTGATCCTATGATGCAAGAGCATCTCATTGAAGCTGCCGAAAAGAGATTTATGAAGAAAAACGGTAACAAGACCATTTCTGTGCGTGGTCCTGATGGTCATATGTATAATATTCCTTACAAAGACCTGAAGGCTTTTGAAGCTACGCAGTTTGAAGCTACGCAGTCTGAAGCTACGCAGTCTGAGGCCGCTAACCAGGGTGCGGAGTAAATAACATTCTATGGCTGCTGCCGATCCAGATCAATATTCCGATTTCAGTAAGCGCTGGGCTAAATACCGCGTAGATAACGCATCCGAAGATAACGCATCCGAAGATAACGCATCCGAAGATAACGCTCCAGAAGAGAGCCCCCTCACAGACTTCGACAAGCGCTGGGCTAAATATCGCGTCAAAGCCTCCGATAAGGCCCCTTATGACCCGGACGAAGAACCCGACGATAACTACCTCAAAAACACCTTCCGTGGCCTCCATAAAGGCCTTTCTCGCGGCTTAACCTCAACCATCGGCTCTCTAGCCCGTCTCGGCGCAGCCGGTTTAGAAGAAGAGCCCGAAGACAAATATCTCACTAAATTCGCTCGCACTGGTAAGGCCCCTGAGATTTCCCCTGGAGTTCCGCAAGAAAATTACAACCTGGCCAATCCCACTTCTGAAGAGCATCAAAAATCCTTAGAAAGCCTTATTGCTCCGGACTACTTCTCTAAGCGCGCTCCAGGTTTTGGTGGAACCTTAGAAAATTACCTAGAAAAAGCCGTTCCTAATGCTGCCTTCACTGCTGCTGCTTCTGGGGCTGCTCCCTGGGCAATCACCGCGGGTCTTTTTGGAGATGCCCTAAGGCAAGCGGGTTTACACAAGACCGCTCTTGCTGCTGAGTTGCTAACTCCCACTAATCCTGGACGCGCTGCTAAAAAAGTCTACGGCTTAGCCAAAGCTGTTATGCCCAAAGGCAAGATCATTCCTATCAAGGCTGTTCTAGACCCGATTGAGAAAGCGTTTCATGAGTCCAAGGTTATTGCTAATCCTGAGGCTTACTCGCTTATTAAATCCCACCTTGGCGGCATGAAAAGGGCCTTTCTCCACGGCAAGAGCGAGATCCCTAAGGCCACTATCGATGAGTCTATAAAAGCCGCTCATGACGTCAACCAATCCATCGGAAAAGTTCTTAAAGACAAACGCTTCTCCAAATCCGAAGTCGATCAGATCAATAAAATCCTCTTCAACGTCAGCCAAGACATCAAGTCCGCTGCTTACAAAGCCCCTGGCGCTGAAAAGTTCTCTGTCTTAAATAAAGCTGCTGACCATGCCTATTCAACTCACCACCAGAATCCAGGGGCATTAAAATGGCTCCGGTCTCATTTCAAAAATAACGACGCTTATCATCTGGCGTACCTCCTCCACTTTGTTCCCTTTGCGCGTGCTGGAAGTAAATGGGCTGCCGCAGGCGCTGCGTTAACTAAAGAAGGCAAAGACATCTACCGCCGTATCAGCCGTGATCCTTTGTTAAGACAACATTATCTCCGTGCTAAATCCGCTGCTGCTGTCGGGGCTGCTAAGGTCGTTGAGGAGGAGTTAAAGCAATTGCATGATAAGTTAGAGGCACGAGGTGAAGATGAAGAATGATGAGAATTCTCCTACATGGATTCCAGAGATTACAGATGAAGTTGAAGCAGAGATTTGGGCCAGTTTTAAGAGGGGTGATGATGATTCATTTCCTCCTCTTCGCCCGGAAGAGCGCATAAAAGAAGAGGAGTACCATTGTAATTTATGGGTTATGAGCATATGGAGGGCGATGTATGAGTGTGAACGGCCTGATGAAGATGAATAATAAAGGCCTTATTTGTGCGCTGCTCGGTGTCTTAGTCTATTTTTACCTGAACGACCATCTCTACTACTCTGTAGGCGTCGAAACGAGTGCCAGTAGCAATGTGGAGAAATATTTTATTGTCACTTACGGCTTAGGGTGTGATTTTTGAAAACCCGTTTCTTCTTCGGCGTAGTACGTTACCCAACCCACGGCATAATCGCTTAGTAAAAAGTCGGAACGCAACCTTCCGTGGATTTCTCGACGCACCTCTTGAAAGTTTTCTGTGAAATTCTCATCTCCACGTAGACACATCTGGACAGCTTTTACAATTGGTCCAACTTTAAATCTTTTATAGTTTTTATATCCCAGCTCGGGCATTAAGTCTCTTGCAAAGCGATAACTACCGTTATCAGGACATGAATCCAATTCTTCCGCCATTTCTTTCAATAATTCATCTTTCAGCATTTTTTTTGCTTCTTCTTCCATCATTTGAGGATGATTCTCCTTAATTTTTTTCTCCAGATATTCAATCAAGCGCATGCAAATAGTAGCAGCATTAGAACAATCTTCGATCATTTGCACGGTCGTGGCCAGTTGTGCCATCAACTCTGCTTGATCCATCTCCAACATAACCTGCTCGACACGTTCCAATGCCTGAATTAATCTACGTAGCTGACCGCTCATTATTCGCTCTCCAATAACATTTTGGCTCTATAAATGGCAAGCCAATATCAAAGTCCTACAGGTTAATATCATTTGCCATGCTGTTTTTGCCTTTTTCTATCATTTGCCTTCAAAGATATATTTGCGCAGTAAAAATGAAATAGAATTTGTTCATGCGCACCAAAGAGTCAAGAAACAGCACGACCACACAATCACCTGAAAGGGGCATAGAGCATTTCTTTGACTTGCTGCTGCGTGTAGATAAACGGATCAATCCAGATGCTTAAAATCTTCACGTCCCATTTTTTTCATAAGGGCTCTTGCCGACATGCTATTGCAATCTTCGTTGAAACAACCACAGTTTGATTTTGACCTTTCCATACATCGTTCCCTTAATTTATTTTTGGTTTAGGATCTTCAATTAGGCATTTTGCTGCATTGAATATTTCTTCCTTCGACTTTTCAGCATCCAGGATATAGATTCTTTCGCTATATTTCTTCTGGAGCGCTAAAAACCCCTCCCTCACTCGCTTAGGAAAGTCTCTAGGCTCCTTTTCGAACACGTCTAGGCTCTGATTAAGCTCTTTATTCCTAGCTTGGACCCTCCGCCGTCCCTCTTCCGGAGACAGGTCTAAAAGCAATGTTATATCTGGCATTAATCCGTGGGAAGCTATTTTCCAAATCTTTTCCGTAACCTCCAGCTCCATCCAATATCCATAACATTGATAAGCCAATGTAGAATCATGATATCTGTCACATATGATAGTGCACCCCCTACGTAGCCCTGGAATAATGAGCTCCTCTAGCGCGTGACTCATATCCGCAAGAAATAGAAAAAATCTGGCATAATTACCTGTTAATGGGCTGTATATGAGACTACGCATGACCCTGAAAACAGGAAAGTGGTAATATCTCGATCCAACATAATATTTACATAATGAACGTGCAAGAGTCGTTTTTCCTGCGCCATCGATTCCTTCAATAGTGATAAACATAACCCCCCTTCTCTATGAAATCATTTTTTTTCGACCTAAACTCTCAATTCAACTGGTACAAAGAAAACAACGCTTCTCGCTTTTCTGCATTCAAAGATCCCTATGTAGAGAGCTGTGAAGACTGGCAAGAATGGATTGAGCTGATCGAGCATTTAGAATGTTCCGATTGTCCCATCTCTGAAGAGCCTTGGTTTAAGCCTTATGCTGCCACGTTGAAGGATTCGATCCTTAAGGAAATCTACGACCCGGGTCTTTTAGAATAACACTCTAAGGTTATTGCATTTAACCACAAACTTCTCAGGGTTCTCGGTTAACCCGTTATAACATAAATGCTTAGCCGGTTTGCTCTCCCGGATGGGGCGTGTATTCAGATAATATCTCAGCGCATCTATGCAGTGATCATCAACCTTTATCGCCTCTTCAGACTCTGAATACTGCGTATTATTCTTCCAGGAATACGAATGCAGTTCCCGGATCAAGTTTGTGCATCTGCTTCTGATTTTCAGATCTCCCGTGCCTAGCAGGTTGCTAATCGTTGCTATCCCCTTGGTGTTATCTTTCCATCGTTTTGTATTATCAGTTTTAATAACATTGAGATGAATGCCCTGGCGCCTGGCTTCCCTTTTAAGGGTTATTGCGAACGATAGTGCCGAAGGATCTAATAAAACTTCTCCTATTCCGCGCTCTACGCAGAAGTCGATGCAATCGAGCACGTTGTCCATTTCATTTTTATAGTATCCCTCCTTCTGAGAGTTGAAATACCGCTCCTCATCCACCCATATCCGGGGCCAGCCGCTCGGGTCTTGAGCGATCGCCAAGAACACACAAGGATTTTTTGTTCCTGCATCAACGGCACACGACCATTGGGGACTTAAAGGCTTAGGTTCTCTGATTATGCAATCTTCTCCGAACGCTGGGAAGACTAACCCTTCCGCTTTGGCCCATTCACCCAGCACAAACCTTTTGTACCAGACTCCGGTGTTACTGGCTTTCAGGGTCCTTATATAATCCTCTGGCAACGAGGGATTGTCTTCTAATCTCATCAAGAAATGTTTTACACCCACCTCCTCGGCCTTATCTATGAATTCCGTCTTCAGCCAGTGCCCTGGATGGTCCGGATTGGTCGTGCACATCATAAAGGCTCCTGGGACACTGATCCTCTGAATCAGGGCTAGAAACACCTCCTGAGGCATCTCAGACGCTTCATCTACAATACAAGCAGCAAATGTAGCCCCTTTGATCTTCGCTTCGCATCGCAGGTCGCTCGCCCCTATGCAATGGAATATGCGTCCACATACAAAGACCTTGGGCTTGTCACCTTGTTTATATATCACATTGTGATCTCCAAACATTTGCTTGAAAGATCGAATGATATTCCTCTCTATCGTTGCTTGACTGACACCGACAAGGCAAAACTCTTCATTAGGAAGCCTTTCCATCATAATTGGCACGCAGGCTGCCACATTCGTTGTTTTTCCGCTTCGTACTGAGCCGTCCCAAATGTAGATCTTATGATTACTATCTCGGACGTACTTCAGATTCCTTATTTGTGCTTCGAATAACATATAATAACGTTAGTTGTTGTATTGATCAGGACATTATTTAATATAAATACATTATGCCGTTTAATGTAATTAACACGTAATAGCGACATTATCCGTGTTAAAATTCGTATCCTGACGTTAAAAGGAAGGTTCCCATGACGACTGTTAATGAACTAGATCAACCGGCTACCGACAAAGAGCTCAATTTCGCCCGTCTTAGAGACAAGCTCGAACGCGTAGAACAAGAGAAACAGGATCTAGAGCTAGCACTGAAGCATAAAGCGCGCGCAACTCAGAGTGATTTTTCTTCCTCTTTACTTAAGGAAGCAGGAATTAATCAGGATGAGCCCTATGTAGAAACTAGCAAACTCGCTGATTTGATGTCTGTTGTAGCTAAACATAACGAAGAAAAAACTCAACAAATTGTGTCGCAAGCTCTGAGTGATTATCAATCTAAGAACATGTTTACGTACATGCAGGCTGAAACAGGGGGCCAATTCAGCAAGGTCGTCAATGAGGAAGCTCTAAAGAAACTACAAGAAGATGAGCCCGAAGTCATGATTGCTATGACCGCTCTTGAAAAAGACCCGGCCGCTAAAGCATCTTTCTTGTTTAAAAAATGCTTAAGAATCAAGGAACAGGAAGAGAGTCTTAAGAAAGCCAAAGAACGGATGAACAATTCTGTGCGCATGCACGGTGATTATCAGCCTACGGCTCAGTCTCCCTCTTATTCCTTTGCAGACGATCAAGACAATATTTTAAACCAGCTTGCGCCTAGAGGTTCCGCTGAAAACGCTGAACAGATTAGAAAGATTCTAAGCGCTATGCCCAGACCTCGTAATACATCAATACAATAAATTATAGCTAATCAATGACTATCTCAACTCAGAATCAGAATTATACCCTTAATAACTACCTTAGTTCAGTAATTGAGGCCACTCCGACCCAGGACATGAATGCCTCTATGTTTGCGAGGCAGCTTGTTCTCCCAGAAAGAAGCGGTAACGTTATCCTCGTTTCTCGTTTTAACCAACTTCCTCCTGCTATCGAGCCAGTTCAACCGGGCGCTCCTACCGGGAATGTGGTTACGCTGACTAACGAGATCTTGCCTACGGCCGTTAACCTTTACACGCAGCAGATCTTTTTAGATACTCGATTTATTCAACAAGCCCAGCTCCCTTATTTAACGGAAGCTGCTCTTCGTTTGGCTGTCTCTATCCGTACCGGTCAAGACATTCTCTATTATCAAGCCCTTCAGTCTAATGCTTCCGCATACAACTGCCGTTACGGGGTAAATGGAGATTCTCCTACAGAAATGACAGCGTTGGACCTTCAGAACGAATTTACCGCTCTCAAAATTGGAGCTGCTCCTTTTTCCATGCAAGGACAAGAAGGATCGTTACAGTTCAACACTCAGCCTGTTCAAAACAGTTACTTTGCCTTGGCAAACCATCAGCTTATCCCTTCCTTGTTGAGCGTTTCTGGCTTTCAACAGACCATGAACTATCCTATCCAAAACAACGAACGTGGACCTGCTGAATTCGGATCTGCTCCTCCAGGATTTAGGTTCTGGACGTCGGCTAACGTTCCTATTGAATTCAATGCTTCTACATTGGGCAATGTGGTCCTGAATACCTTCGTAGGTGGTGGACTTCCTTACTGTGGGGTTTCTCTCGGCGGAAATGCTCTAGAGACAATTTACAGACCCCCTGAATATTCAAATGCTGCTGGATTGCAAGTTTCGATCGCTGCTAAGGCTTACTTCGGGTCTTCCGTCCTTCAAGAAAATTGGGTCTTTAACATGAGATCTACAACTACATATAAAGTCTAAATCAACAATTACAATAAGAAATCTACATGTCTACAGTCCCAACTACAGCAAATCTTCAAGGAATTACTCAGAATCAGAATGACACCTTGATCATAACAACGACTGGATCTCCTTTGTTGATTCCTTTGCAACAAGTCTATACCAGCGTAACTCTGATTAACCCCAGCACTTACGGCACATCGCCCCCTTCTCCGACTATGATCCAGGCTTACTGGAACAATTACATGTCTGCCGGATCGGCTCTGTTGCTAGAAAACGTAAGCTCTTCTACCACAGTTCAGAGCTTGTCGGTCTCCACTGGAGGAATCAGCATTTACAATACTGCATACCCGAGCATTTATCCGGTGCAAACCACAGGAACGACGATTACAGCTGCTAACCCTGCTGTAGCTTCAATTCCTTCTGCCAACACTCTCTTTTCAAACGGCCAAGTGGTTCGCTTAACGAATGTTGTCGGCGCTCCTCAGCTGAACGGTTATCTGTTCACGATTTCTAACGTCACTGGAACAAGCTTTACCATCCCTTATCTAGATGCTTCTGGATTTGCTGCTGGTGCGACTTCGTTCCACGCACAAGTGGTTCAACCGCCTACAATAGTCACTTTCCCATCCGCCAACTTGATTACGAAAATCATTATGGGCACCAGCACAACGATCCAGTTTGCTTTCACCCATAACTTCTTTGTGGGCTTAGCTCCTGGGGGTGGTAGCGGTCAAGTCTTTCTAACCATTCCTTCTGAATATGGAGCTCAAGGCCTTAACAAAACTCAGTACGGATCGTCAGAAGCCTGGACCATTACTGCCGTTAACCAAGCGTTGCCAAACTCTATTACGATCAATGCGAATTCGTCTGGAGTGCTTCCTTTTGCGTTCCCTTCAGCAGCCGTATGGACGACTAACAAGCCTACGCCTCCACAAGCAACTCCTTATGGACAGACCCCTTACAATTATCAGAACGCTAGCTTGGCTAACGCTCAATGGATCTTGTCTCTGGGCTCTTCTGTATGTGGCGTGGCTTCTGGAACACTTTACGCTGAACTCAAAGGCGCTGGAAGCATTCTGACTTATCCAGCTACAGTTCCTAACTAAGGTCGTTAACTAACGTTGTTAACTAACAGGTAAAATAACTATGTTTAAAAAACTTAAATCGCTAGCTAGTAGCCTCTTAAAAGAGCTTGAGGATAAAGAGCTCATAATAATGGGCCGCTTTCATGCTGTAAAAAATTCTTTAACCGCTGATGAGAGCGAACATGACTTTCTGTCTTCGATGTTGCATGCGGATAGCGCTCCAGTTGATAGTCCTTCAGCTGACAAGCCTACTATTCTTGCCACTCCTTCTGACAGTGATTCTGTTCCTGCTAGCAACGCAGCTAGCGGTTCGGATGAGTCAACTACGAGCACGAGCTAAATCTAGTTAAACGCGCAACCAGGAGACATATGGGCAACAAGTCAGAAGATAAGCATATCCAAGCTCTAATGAAAGAGGCACAAACCCAAGCATTAGAAATGGGGATAGTAAAACCTTGCTCCTCCATCGACACTTTTCAGTCAGCTGACAATAAAGAAGAAGTGGACAAGTATAAAGACATTTTCGGAAATTTCGTTGAGATAGACGACAAGCCCGCTAGAAGGATTTTCCCTACGAAGACAATTCCTTTAGCCCCAGGACCCGTTCGTGAAAAGACGTCTGAGGACCAAAAGAATTTTATCTGGCTCCATGAATATGTAGAGTGCTATCTGCACAGCAATGTCGCTCTTTATGAAGCGGGAACCTTTGCAAACCTGAATTTTTGCTATAACCCAACCATCTGGAGCAAGTTCGAGTTTTGGTCGATCCCTCACTCAGAAAAGATAGCGGTGCCACGGCATATCATTTTACATATCAACAAGACTTGCACTCCCTACCAACTCACTTCTAGAGAACTTACGCCTGAGGAAATCGCTAATAAAGTTTACCAAACCGGTTACTGTGAATCGGGTCAATACTACATGAAGAAATCATCCCGGCCTCAGTTTTATTTTACAGCTTCTCGAGCACCAGTGTCTTGTGTTAGATGACTCCTACATTCACTGTCGCCCAGCTTATCAATGAAGTTAGAATTAACATAAAAGGCGTTAATTCCTATCAGTTCACTGATGAAACGATACTAAATTATATAAACATATTTGTTACTCAAGATATGCCTCAGAACATCCAGCTTCTGAGTTATAAGACCTGGTATCGTTTTATTTTGCAGCCCAATATCGACAAATACGTTTTCCCGCAGAACCAATTTTCTGGCGTCTTCGGAGATGTCTTCGTCTTAGGAATTCCTGTCCGGACTTATCAGGATGTGAATAAATTTGCCTTAGACTGGCTGTTGAATAATTACACCGTCACTGCTGGCGTCGGGAACGGTTCTTCCACTTACACTTTGAGACTTCCCTTTCCTGCTATTCGGGGTTATACGGACTTCCTAGGGACCATTTATCCGGGCCTTTATATCTCCGCAGCCTTGAATGAAAGCACCAATATGGTCGTCTCTGACAACGGAACGGGAGGCCTTTTAAACTCTTCCAATGAGCTTTGCGGGAGTGTAGATTACTTGACGGGCGCAGCCACAGTAACGTTTCCGAGCGCTGTTCCTTCTGGAACTCCTATTTACGGGAACACGCAGACCTATCAGAAAGGGCAACCTACGGCGTGTCTTTTTTATAACCAGACATTCACCTTCAGAAACCCTCCTGACAAGTCTTATGTGGCTGCTGTGGCCGCTTATGTGAATCCGATCGCTTATGCTGAAACGACTCAGCCGGTCATCATCAGTAACATGTTCAAATATTTTGCCTATGGAACCGCTCGTTATATGTTGCTTGAGCTGAAAGACCTGAGCCAGCTTCAGATTTTGGACGGTCTTTTCAAAGAGCAAGAACGGATGCTTTTGAGGATCTCTACGCGTCAAAGGTTTCAGTCTCGCAGTCCGACGATATTCAACTCGGGTTACTCGGGTGCTGTCTTTGGATCTCAGGTGCCTTACACTAATTAATAAATCGGGATCAATATGACACCCCTTAATCCGAACACGCCATTGGTTAAACAGCCTGGTCCGCAGCCCCAATATCTCTCTCTACGGGCCACCAATGATAATACAACTTTTGCTGCGCCCTCTACAATCTGGGCTCCTAACACGCCAGCGACTATCAGTGAGACGTTCAGGGTTTCTGCCCCAAAGCTCAATCAGAACTTCAACACCATCGGTGACGGCTTCGGACAAGAGCATAACCCCCTCGGATCGACCGTAGACATCGGTCAACATATCCAGAGCACTTATATCAACCAGCTGACCACGCCGACTGCTGATGCGGCTAACGCCCGTTTATTCGGGGCTCTCGTAGGGGCTATTCCTCAGCTGTTCATCCAATATCCGACCACAGTGACACCAGACCCTATCCAGCTAACGAAGATCGCTCAGTCGACGACTTATAACAACGGAGCTATTACGGTCACTGAATTCAGTTTTATCCTGAACTCCCAGACCATCAAAATGGGGGGCATCTTAGTCACCGCCATTGTGACTGCCCAGATAACATTCATAACCCCCTTTTCTACCAATATTCCTCTGTTCGGGTGCATGCCCTCGGGAACGGCTAATCCTCAGTCTTACAGTATCAGCGGAATTTCGTTAGCTGGATTCACGATCAATTCGGCTGCGCCGGGAACTTATTTTTACATCGCCATCGGCCAATAGGAGCCTTACAGATGCTTCTAAGAAATTTCTCCGCAGGTGTTAACCAATATTTGCCTGCCTTTGGCATTGAAGATACAGAATTTGCTAACCTTATCAACGCCACTGTGCGCCGAGGGGTAGTCGCTAAAAAGCTAGGAGCGTCCCTTCTGGGCCAACTAGAATTAGAATTCACTTCCCCTAATATAGGGACCACCAGCGTCAGCGGGACTTTTTCTGGAACGATAACCATTACGGCGACCCCCTTCTCGGCCTTCGGCCCTCTTTCTTTGAGTTTAACCCTAGGCTCTACCGTTTATACCGATGACGGCTTAGGCAACATCATCAACGGCACGAGTATCTATGGATCTTTCAATTATGCTACAGGCGCTTTCACCCTTTCTGGGGTTGCTCCGTCCACTGTTATTCAAGCTTCTGTGGGTTATTATCCAGGACTCCCTGTTATGGGCCTTGGCTATTTTCAGAACGTTGCCTTTGATACGACGCTATTTCTGATCGTCTTCGACACCAGTTTTGCTTACAGTTTCAATTACACGTCTCGATCTTTTTACAACGTCTCTTTCTACGGGATGAATTCTGTTACCCCTAATCCTGTCCAATGGTTCGGAGAAGATTACCAGCAATTTGACTTCGAGAATTATAACGACGTCTTGTTTGTTTCCAACGGGCAAAGCGCCCTCAACTTCAAGCCTTTAACGAACATCACTTCCACAGGCCCTAACCTCGTCACTGTCTCCATAGCCTCTAACGGCCTCATCGTGGGCGATCAGGTTTTTTTCTATGAAGTCTTCGGCATGACTGAGATCAATGGCCTAGTCGGAACGGTCACAGTCGTCGGAGATCCTGTCTTTACCGTTTTGCTTGCGGGTCCTTCGGTGAGCCTTTCGGCATACACATCGGGCGGCATTTGCCAGTACCTAACCTCTAGCGTGGCTAACCCCACGGGTAACGGCCTCAGGATTTATGTTAACACCCCTCTCTTCGAAGGATTCCAGAATTTTGCCCCTCCTATCATTCCTAGTCCGACTAGCGCGGGTACTCTCAAGGTTTACTATATAACGGGGGCTAAACTTATCCTGCAATACGCCAACCGCTTGCTGATGCTCGGAACTACCCTTACCGCTTCTGATGGGTCTGTCATCGAGGAAACGGATGTGATTCGTTACAGTCAAGTTAACCAATCGCTCTACACTGTAGACCCTACATGTTGGTGGGAAACCCCTCAGGGCTATGGAGGATTTATTGTTATTGCTGGCAACCAGGCTATCGTTTCTGCTGAAGTTTTCTATGAGCAGCTGATCCTGGGAATGTCCGCTTCTTATGTGCGTGTCGTGGCGACCAATAATTTCATTTCGCCCCTGATCAGTTTCAATATCAGCAATGTCTACGGCTCTATCTGCCCCTTCTCTTCTGTCTTGCTTGACAACCAGATGCTGGGCATTAATGTCGTTGGAATCACTGTGGCTACGCCTAATGATGTCAAAAGAATTGATCAAACTACAATTCCTGATGCCACAGAGAATATTTCACGAGACAATAATGGACGACTTCGGGTTTGCTGCATCAGAGATTATCTCCAGCAGCTGGTGTATTTTACCTATCCGAGTGACCCCTTGAAATATCCTTCGCAGACAATCGTGTTGAATTATATCGAAAACAACTGGAGTTTCTACCAAGAGACTTTCACTTGTTACGGGCAATATATCGAACAACAAGATAGCCTGACATGGGATAGTGATGAAACATGGGCATCAGCAGGCACCTGGGGCGATTTAAGCGGCTCTACAGGCACTCAGCAGGTTGCGGGTGGTACACCTACAGGCGCTGTGTTACTCAAGGGAAATGCTACCTTTAATGAAGCCTACATGATCATTCAGGCGGTGACTCCCGGGGACACTTACACTGAGCTGCAAATCAATAATCATAATCTCCTCCAGGGCCAATATATTTTTATAAATAATTGCCTGGGGACGACCTCTCTGAACGGGGTGAGTACGTTAGTTGTGCAAGTGGTAGATACGAATACGGTCCAGGTTGCGGCGTTAACTTCAGGTTCATACGGAGGGTTAGGCGTAGCTGCGGTTACGGATAACTTTTTAATACAGACCAAAGAGTTTGCTCCCAACTGGGAAAAAGGCATGGGAAGTGAGTTGTCTACGTTGAGGTTGTTGTTGGGAACGACCCCTGGAGGACAGATTTCTGGTTATGTGACCGAGAATTTTGTTCCCTTTTCAACGGATAATTTTGTGGGTGATGCGATCATTACTCAGTCGATCATAGGAACTGCGCCTGATACCAATCTTGGTTTGACGGGCTTGCAGTATCAACAGACATATATTTGGCACAGGTTGCCTGTTTTGAATACCGGACAGACTTTACAGTTGTCGCTTTTTTTAAGCGCTGATCAGATGCAGAATACGCAGTACTGTCAGAGTCCGGTGGTTTTGGCGGCGATGTTGTTGAATATGACTGAGAAGGGGATGATTTATTAAGGCGTCATGTATTAAGTTTATAGAAATCCATTGAATAAAAAAAAAGAAGCCAATAGACTTCCATCTAAAGGCCTCTCCGTAAACTAAACACAGATACTTACAACACCGATACTCAATACCACGAGAGCATAGTGCATAAAAAATACAAAACCTTAAGGAGGGATTTGTTCTTCCAAACAACCCAGAAAAAGGTCGCATTTGCAACATATTTACCAACACCCGGTAAAAGCGAGTCATTTGCTTTTTCTCAAACTCACCAACATCCAAAAAGGAAAGCTGGAGTCATTTGCGATGCCTTGCCTTAAACTTACGAATGCTCGGTAAAGAGGAGTCATTTGCGTAATCATATTACCAACCATCCTGTTTTAAGCGCTAGCAAAATCACAAAAAATTTTGCAGAAACTTTATTTTGTTCAGAAAAAGATCAAAATCCGCTCATTATCCGTCCTTATGCGCACCAATCTCACACAAAACTTTCAACTATTGATCAGGCTGTCTTTCAGCTCGTCGAGCGCTGGAACACCCAAAACGCCAACCACCAATTTGCTCGCACAGGTGCCGACGGCCGAACCTACAGTCGCTGCAAATACAAAGACATTGCTAAGCAGCTAAACCTAACCGTAGACCAGGTCAGCTACAGCTGCAAGAAACTCCAGAAAAAATGCCTCCTCATGGCTCGTCGCTGGAACTACCTCAAGGCTGACAAGACGCTCTGGTTTCATGCAAATGTTAAGCTCTACAAAAAAACGCTCGCCGTGATGAAAAGGGGCGAAGCCAAGAACAAACGGACACGAGCTGAGAACGCTAAATCCAAACAGCAATGGAAACGACTTCCCAATCTTCCCCTCAAGATTCTTGACATGCTCTATCGGTGCCAGAATGCAAATAGATATATCGATCTTGAAACAGGACTCTCCCATGCACGTCTGTCGTACAGAAAGATCGCTCAGGGTCTCGGTGTATCCGTCGCAGCCGTTCAGTACTGGATGAATAAAATCCGTGAACATGCTGAAGAGATTGGCATCACTTTCAGAAGCCAGATGAACACACGCAAAAGAAAAGACGGTGACCGCAGCCTTTGGATTCGGCTTGATTCAGATTATAAAAAAGCCGCTCGTATCGCTCTGAAGCTGAAATCAAAACCATACAGCAAAAGTACGGTACCAGTTAAGACAGAACCCCTCTTAGCTAAAGCTAATAGAATTTATACAAACCCCGATGTTCAACTTTTGCTTAAGAGGATAAAACCAGGGGCGATCCAGACCTATGAACTCGAGCATGGAATATCTTACTGGAACATGTTGGACTCAGACCAGAAAGCTAAAGTCTCCAATCCTCTCGGATTTATAATAGCTGCTGGCCGAAACACTTACACTATGTGCAGCTACGGCTCAAAACATCTAACAGAACTAACGAGATTAAGAAAAATAACTAATCGGATTTCTACTGGTAAATTTACTACTGAAGAAATTCGTCTAATTAAATATAAATGCCCCTACACCAATACGAAACAGAGAATGTCTCATCGAAAAAGCCAAGGAGCTCCATCCTCCATGATTACGCCTTTCCGTCCCTCCTCCAGAAAAGTTTTATTCCACGCTGATCTGTCCCGTTCAGAGGAAAAAGTTATCCTGAAAGATTTTTTCTCCCAGTTCGAGCACCATTTATCTCCCGAGAATCAGGAGCATTACCACGGTCTGGATCAGGATTTTGAATCGGCATCCGTTGCGGATTGCCCGGAAGTTATTCAGATTATGCCTCGGGACATGGAAGTTATCCAGGATGCGGCTTATATTCCGATGTCGGCGTCTTTAGGGCTCAACGGTTATTCGAGTCGTGCTTCTCGGTCCCGCTTTTTGTATCCTCCGAGAACCTCGGGTTATTAAAAACCATTTGTTCAATAAAAAAATCATAAGCATGACCACCCGCATCCAGATAAGCTTTGGCTTTTTCTAAAAGATCAGGATCATTAAAAACTTCAACCCAAAATTTCTCAAACTGTAATTGCTCAAACTGTGTCATATAGATATCTTTTCTGGTGTGTTTTTTCGACATCTGACCATGCATGCCAAACTGGTCGCTTATACTTACCATTTTTCTGCTTACACTGCCGATAATTGATCAGCTTATAATCACAACACGGACACCCTGGAAAAAATCTCTTTTCCATTTTTGCCTTTTTTATTGAGAATTTATTGAGAACGCATTCTCATGCGCAACGCATAGTCCAGGCACTTGTCTCGGTTTCGGCTGTAGTAGGTGCCTTCTTTTCGGCATCCAGGTTTATCACGATTATAAAAACGTTTATTAAGCACAGCATCTCTATGTTTAAAGAACCAAACTAAGTCTTCTATAGCCACCATAATGCCCCTCCGTTAGAGTCTTAACTGATTATCTTTTAATGTTCATTAATTTGCAAACTGAATATTAACATGATAATATATGGTATGACTTCCCCTTTCCTGCAACAAACGCGCTCATTTTCTGATATTAGCATTGTTGATGATCCGGACTTGTTATTAAGGGCTCTCAACAAGTTTTCTTCCGATGTCGCTTTTGCGGTCAATATCCGTACGGTCGGCATTTATAACGATATCATTTCCTCTACGGGCAACTCTTTTAACGGGACGCAGACCAGTCGGATCATCTCTATCGTTCCTTCGATTTTGTCAGGGACGACCTCGGTGAGCACCACCATTCAGAAGGCTCCTAATCTGAAGATTTTGTGTTTGTACGGCGTTGCCACCAACGGGTCGGTTTCTATTCCGATTCCTTATTTGAATGTGGCTGCTCCGGGCGATAGCATTGGCTTAAGTTTTGACTTAACAACTGCCTCTGTGCAATTGCTCACCACCACGGCCAATTGGACTTCTTACTCAGCTTTTGTAAATGTAGAGTTTGCTTATGTCATTTAATCCTCCAGCACCCCTTATTCCCGGTACAAGTTCTCTTTATATCGGGACTGGCGGAGGAAGTTCTGCCATAGATTTGATGAGCCGTATTCAGAACACGGACATCGGCATCAACCAACAGCGTTGGATTCGAGGCAGCGGTGCTCTTTCGATGTACTGCGGAGCGACCTCTTATATTCAGATGCAAGGGGGCGGTGGCTTCGGGTTCAATGCCCAGACCACTCAACAGAACGGCTACAATTTTAACATTGTCAACTCGAAGTGCAACTGGATTTCTGGCCGAGAGATTAAGAATCGCAAGAGTGTCACCTGCATTTCTAACTATCCCGAGTATGACGAGATTGCTACGGCCTACACCAAGATATTGAGTTACATCGAGAATCGGTCAGGCTTACAGCACAAGTTTTCTCGCGCCTTTCAGCACGGCATGATTACCGGACTTTCTTTCTGTGAATTGTTCTTGAACCGCACAAAAGACCTGGTCAACGGCGAGATTGACTATGAAGTTTATGACTATAATGCCGTTATCTACGACTACACGTGCCGAGACATTGTCGGCTTGACGGATTGTAAATATGTTTGGTTGATGAAGTATCTCGACACCAATGTGGCCATGAGGTGCTATCCGGAGGTTGCGGATCGTATTGCTAGCATGGGCAACGCTTCGTATGCCAATAATATTTTTTCTTTTATGCCTGAATCCCAGACGAGCCGTCAGCTCAACACTGTCGCTGTGAGTCGTCTTTGGCATCAAGTTCCTTACAATAAAAAAGTTTATATCAGCAATGTAGAGAGCCCTATTCAGGGTTTGTCATTTACTGAGGGACAACTTCCGGAAGAAATTCTGAATGACCCTCGTCTGAAGTTCGAATATGTATCCCTTCCCTCCACGCGCTGGAAGCTCTCTATCGTCATCAATGAGACCTTGGTCAAGGAATATGACAACTACCTAGATATCGATGACTGTCCTCTCGTGGCCTTTTATTGGGATTATAACCCCGAGCATCCGATCCCGCAGTTCCGAGTTAGGGGCTATCCCGACGCATTGTTTTCTCAGCAGATTTTGACCAATCACGCGATGATCAAAAACCATAACATCCTGGAGTCTTCCATCAACTCCGGATTGCAGTTTGAAGAAGACCAGCTCGTCGACGAAGACATGGCTTCCCGTACGGGAGAAGCTTTGAATGTCGTTCGCAAAGAAGGCACTCCTCCTGTCATGCAACTTTCTCCGGTGAATATCCCACAGAGTAATTTTGCGTTGATCGATTACCTCAGGCAATCTGCTGAAGAGGCCTCTAGCGCTAAGCCCATGTTGGAAAATAACGAGAGCAAGAGCACTTCTGGCATCATGAGCATGATTCAGCAGGATATTTCTGACACTGCTTTGCAAAAATACTGGGGCGCTTTGGATGAATGTCGTCATCGGCTCGCTATTCTGAAGTGCAAGATTGTTGCTTCCAACTGGTCTCCTCAGAAGCTGGCTGAAGTATTACATATTCCTGATTACAAGGAGTGTGAGAGATTTCTGGGCATGAATCTGACGGATTTTAAATTTGTGATCGAAGACGCTAATATATCTACCTCTCAAAAGCGCAATCAGTTTGTCAATCTATCTGAGATCTGCGCCATGTTAGGCGTCAAGATGCCCATTGAGTTCGGGCTAAGACAAGCCCCCGTTCAGGGCGTAGAAGAACTTATTGCTGCTCTTCAGAAAGAACAAGAAGCTGAGAAAGAAGCTGCCAGTCAGAAGATGGCCCTCGAGCTTGCTCTTGTTGAGGCTGAGATCAAGAAAGTCAACGCTCAAGCTGTGGAGCAAATCAATCTGGCTCAATCTCACCACGCCCGTGCTGGCTCTTATGTAGGTCTAGAAAACGAGCGAAATGCCGAAGTAGCTAAGAACGAATCAGTATCTAATAAAAACAATGCAGAATCATTATTAAAGATAATGCCTTTGATAGAACAGTATGGATTAGATAAAGTTAAAGAGTTAATATTATTATTGAACCAAGAGTCATTAATAACTACTAACCTGCAGGAATCCAATGGGCAAAATAGACCTTTCATACCGTCCGAAATGGGACCCGAAGGAAACAGTCCCCCAGAAAGTTTACAAGTCTAAAGAAGGCGTAAACAAATCCATGGGACCGGGCCCTACGTATCCTGACCATCCTTCTGAGATTGATCGCCGACAAGAAGAGAACATCCGAAATATTCACAAAAGCAAAGCGCGTTAGTAAATGACAGCGCCTGTTTCGAGCGTCCATGGGCTGTATTCTAACCCTTTAATTGCAGTTCTTACCCCTGTGATAGATGTTGCTTTCGGGTCTATAACGGCATCCTACACGACATTTAACACAATCGTTGCTGCAAGTGCCATCCTGGTTCTCAATAACTTCACCAACGTGATTATTGATTACACCCTTTCCGGAGGCATTTCCACTCAAGGCCATCTGGGCGCCGGCGACAGTGTGACTCTAGATTTGAAGTCCAATCAAGTCGTGGCTTCGGGAAGTGTAGCTGTGGGTTTCAAAGCCAATTCTGCCTTACCTTCCAGCGGATTTTGCTCACTAACAAATATTGCCCTTCCGTAAACGCGTACACAGCATAAAGCTTAAGGTAATACCGAACATGTCCTCAGTCACTAGCGCAAATACCCTTACCGCCCCTAACATCTTTTCCCCGAACGCTTTAGCCACTTCGGGCGTAACTGTTTCTAACTCTGCTCCAGTCAGCGGCGCTTTATATAATACGACGATGCCCCTGGGGCGTGTATGGATTGTGCCCTCTTCGGGTCAAATCTACGTTTATGCCGGAAACAGCACTTGGCTAAATATTTCCAGCACTTCCGGAGGAGGAGGCGCGCTAACATGGGTTGCGGTGAGTTCTTCTCAGAGCATGGTCACCAATCATGGATACCAAGTCTTTGGTTCGGCCGCTCCTGTTTCGCTCTCTCTGCCCGTCAATAGCGCTTTCGGTGACACTGTCTCTGTGGCTTCGGTTACGTTTACCGGAGGGGGGGCGCCAGCGTTTCCTGGTTTTACCATCACGCAAAATGCTGGGCAACAAATCTTGGTGAGTCCGACTCTATATTCCACTCTAGGACAAACGGGCTCTCTTTCTTGCGCTATCCAAGGGGCTTCGATAACTTTGTTGTGTGTTGTCCCTAATCTGACTTGGAATGTTATCACTCCATCTATGAGTAATTTCACGCTGACTTAGAGAAAAAGTTTACATATGCATATCAACTCACACTTATAGGTTTTATTTATGACAACACCAACCAATGCTCTTGGGGCAGCTATCGGTACAGTTTACAACTCCGGAACGGGTACTTTCACTGGCGTTCCAACCGGAGCTACAGGCACGATTTTGACATCGACTGGCTCAGGAACTGCCCCCTCATGGCAGCCTCCGGCCGCTTTGGCGCTTCCGTGGAACAACGTGACGGGCACTTCCGCTACGATGGTTATCAACCAAGGTTATTCTGCTAATAATGCTGGTCTTGTAACTCTCACGATGCCTACTACCGTTCCTTTTGGTTCTATCCAACAGCTGGCAGCTTTTGGCGGTGGTGGGTTTAAAGTTCAGCTTGCTGCTGGCCAACAACTATTTACTGCTGGCGCTTCTTCAACGGTAGCTGGATCTTTATCTTCGACTGCGCAATATCAGTTTGCTGCGACCGTTTGTTTGGTTGCTAATTTGAGTTTCGTGATCAGTAATATGACTGGTGGTTCGTTTACATTGGCCTAATGATTCCTCCCTTACAATAGGCTAATTGATGACAACATACCAAACAGACATTGGAACCCTTTCTCCTGGTCTTTTAGTATCTGATCAAAACACGGGGGCGTTCTCTGGATTCAGTTCCAACGTCCCTAATCAGGTTTTG
>Ga0302321_100000427_pt1 | contig 36578 bp, 25 predicted proteins | sample Fen_T0_1_FD_202505 | JGI IMG/M metagenome (GOLD analysis project Ga0302321, IMG submission 202505) | Peat permafrost microbial communities from Stordalen Mire near Abisko, Sweden - Fen_T0_1 | ecosystem: Environmental > Terrestrial > Soil > Wetlands > Permafrost | place: Sweden: Abisko... | reverse complement strand
CATCGAGCGCCGGCTCGCAGCGCGCGATCGCTTGCCAGACCACGGCGCCATCGCATAGCCGCACGCGCAGCGCGGTCATCGGTCCGCCTCCGCCTGAACGAGGTCGAGATACTCGTGGCGCAGCGACCGAGGCAACCCCAGGATCTCCGTGTGGCTCCAGTGGTAGCGCAGCGCCAGCTGGTGGACCTGCTTGATGAGCTCGCGGCGCGACGCCTTGAGCTCGGCCAGCAGCGAGCGCACGGGATCGAACACGAAGCGAAACGGCCGGCCGCACGCGACGCACTCGAGCGGTACCGCGAGGTCGAGCTCGGGACACGCAGCGACGATCCGCTGGACGACCTCCGCGCGGAGCGCAGGCGGCATCGCCAGCAGCTCGTCGCAACGGACCTGGCCGCCGTCATCGCCGCCGTCGCCGTCGTCGCGCACGCAGCGGCGGAGAAACGCCGGTTCGAGATCGGCGGGAGCGAGGTCATGGAGCTCGGCTTGATCGCTCGCGACAGGCAGCCCGAACCGGACCCAGCGTCCGCCGGGCAGCGCGAGCGTGCCGCCGGCCTCTGCCGTGACCTCGCGCGCGAGGTCCGGCAGCGCTGCACCCGACAGCGCGAACTGCACCTCGAGGCGGTGACCGCAGCTCGTCCGCGGGCAGTGGACCCGCTGATACCGAACATCGCCGAACGTCAGCCGGTTGAGGTGGATCAGCAGATAGTCGCGATCGACCGGCAGCAGCTCGCCGAGCAGCCCGGGACCGATCTGGGGGCCACGAAACGGCCCGAGCTCCTGGACGCACTCCGCGAGCAGATAAAGCGCGGCGCGAAATGGATTGGCCGCCTCGGCGCCGGCGAGCTCCGCGTGGCCGGTGGCCGGGGTCAGCACCGCGAGGCGCGCCCGCACACCCCGCGGATCGACCACGCCGAATCGCAGCGCGATCTCCGCACGCACATTGCTCCCGATGCCCGCCATGTGACCCTGTCCTCCACCCCTTTCAGATCGATCTCAGCCCGCCGCCGGCCGCTCGCTCGGTAGCGGTGTCCCGGGCGTCAGATCCCAGCCCTCGTTCTGCAGCTCGAGGTGCTCGATCGCGAGCTCGTTGGCCTTGGCGTCGAAGTCGGCGACGGTGAGCTTGGACGGCCACGCGTTGTAGACGTTGATCGTCATCACGAGATCGTTCTGCAAGCTGTACATCTCGACCAGCAGATTTCTGCGGAAGCCGTGCACCGCCTCGTCGGACTGGCCGCCGGCCTTGGTGTACTTGTTGACGCTGATCATCCAGTCCTGGAACGCCGTGTCGGCCGACAGCCCGCGCTCGAGCGTGATCGGCTCCCACTTGGTGAGCCCTGGCAGCTTCGCGCTGAAGTTGGAATCGCCGCCGGTGCGCCAGTCGATCGCGTCGATCGACTTGGTGATACTGCTGACCTTGTGGACCGCCATGACATAGGCGTTCTGCCACTTCACGAGAAACTTGAACTTTCGATACGGATCGTAGGTGAGCGCTGTCGCTGTGAACGCCATGGGATCATCTCCTGATAACAATCGTCCGTTGTGGCGGCAGGCCGTTTATTGCTGGATCAGCTGCTGGAGCGTGATGATCACGAACTCCGCCGGCTTGAGCGGCGCGAAGCCGACCAGGATGTGCACCTGCCCCTGGTCGATGGTGGCCTGTGGGTTATTGTCCTTGTCGCACTTCACGAAGAACGCCTCTTCCGGCTTGGTGCCCTGGAACGCACCGGCCCGGAACAGCGAGCTCATGAACGCGGTCAGGTTGAACCGGATCGACGACCACAGCGGCTCGTCATTGGGCTCGAACACCACCCACTGCGTACCGCGGTAGAGCGAGACCTTGAGGAAGTTCGCGGTGCGCCGGACCGGCACGTAGCGGTACTCGGGGTTCGAGAGCGTGCCGAGCGTGCGCGCGCCCCAGCACACGATGCCCGACGCCGGGAACTGGCGGATACAATTGACGCCGATCGGGTTCAGGGTGTCCTGATCCTGATCGCTGACCTGCGCGGCGACGCCCACCGCGCCCAGGACCGTCGCCTCGGTCCCGGCCGGCGCCTTCCACACGCCTCGCGAGTTGTCGGTGCGGGCGAACAGCCCGGCGATCATGCCGGACGGTGGCGCAAACCGCGTCGCCCCGCTCACCTTGGAGTACGGGTCGGGGACCTCGACCCACGGGAAATATAGCCCGGTGTACGTATCCTTGTTGGGGAACGTCTGGCAGAACCTGGTGATCACCGCGATCTGCGTCGCCGAATCCCGCAGATCGCGCGGACCGAACAACCACTGATCGCCGACCGGCGGATCCATGATGTAGAACATGTCTCCGCCGACCCCGGGCTTGGCCGCCCGGCCGCTGACGTACGACGACGCCTCGGCCGCCGTCTCGGCATCGACGCCAGGCACCGCGAGCAGGCTGATGTCCGTGATCCGATCGAGCGTCAAGAGCGCGCTGCCGAAGTCGGCCGCGACCGGATCGGCCGCGCCGTCGGTCCCGCCCGTGAGCGCGATCGTGAACGACTGCGGGACCGGCGGGCCGCCGGGCGCGGCCGCAGCTCTCGCGGTGGCCGGCGCGCCCGCGCCTGCGGGAGCACCCCCCGCCGCATTTGCGCCGCCTCCCGCCGCCGCGCCCGCGGGCACCGCTCCTCCGGAGACCGCGCCGCCAGCGGCCGCGCCGCCAGCGGCCGGACCTGCCACCGCGGGCGGCGCCGTCGCTGGAAAGTTCACCTGACCCTGCGCGAACTCGCCGCGCGTGTCGGGGAGGATCTTGATGTAGCTCGAGCCCCGGTTGATGATCGCCGCGTAGAACTTGTCGCCGTCCTCGGTGCCGTCGAGGCTCGTCCATCGCTCGACCGGCTGACCATCGACCGTGATCTGGAGGTCGAAGTGGATCGTCACCTTCGCGGTCGCACCGGCGGCCTTCAGCGCGGCCGCGGTGGCGACGTCGGCCCGGGTCTCGCTGACGGTGATCTCGATGGCGTTCCCCCACAGGCCCTCGCCGGCCGCCTGGAATCGGACCAGCTGTGCCCCGCCACCGTCGGGAGTGAGCGTGAGGACCGCCGCCGCGGACGCCGCCGCCACGGCCAGCTCCGCGGCCGCCGCCAGCGTTGGATCCTTGGGCTGCGCCTTCGCGGCCGCGAGCGCCTGGGCCGCCGCGGCGGCCTTTGCGCTGGAGTTCGCCGTGGCCGTCACCGTTGCCTGCGCTGTGGCCTTCTCGATGTCGCCCGCGCTGGCAGTGGCAGGCAATGCCGCGACCGCAGCGGCGATCGCATTACTCGCCGCGTCGCCCGCCGCCACGGCGTCCGAGGCGACCACTCGCAAGATGTACGCCCGCGAGCCGCCGTTCTGAAAGAACTGGTACACGCTCAGTGGCAAATCATGGTTCTTGTCGAGATCGCCAAACGCGCTCTTGAACTGGAACCAGCTGCTCACGAACGTTGGAAAGCTCGGACGTCCTCGCGCGACCGTCCCCGCGAAGCAGGCCGTCGACGTGCTCGCGGCCTCGATGGGTTTCGCCCCGCTGGGTTTCTCTTCAACAAAGACACCTGGATGCAGGTATTCAGCCACTTGTTCCTCCCCCTTCTGCAGCGCCGGGCCCTCCCTTGCTCTGCGTAGGAGGAATAAAGCACGCCCCCGCTCACACAGCAACTCGACGAATTGGCAATGTACAACCCGCGCCCCGGAAGGTCATTTGCCAATCTGCGGCATCACCCTGCGACACCCGATGGAACGCCGGAACACCTGCGACAAGCCGCCGCCGATGTTGCGCGAGCTCGCGCTGCGCTCGGCGAGGCCGGCGCTGTGCTAGCCTGATGCGAACGGGTCTGGTTGGCGTCAAAGCCAAAGACGGAGAGATGATGAACAGTACAGCGGTCGATGTGGTGGTGGGCCTGGTTCTCATCTACGGAATGCTCAGCTCGATCTGCTCGGTGCTGAACGAGTACATCCAGCGCATCTTCGATGCGCGCGCCCGGCAGCTCGAGCGCGCGCTGCAGACCCTGCTGGCCGACCGGGACGGCGCGCTGTTCACCGCCGTGAAGAATCACGTGCTGGTCCGCGCGACCTCGCAGACCAGCACGGCGATGCCGTCGTACCTGCCAGCGTCGACGTTCGCGCAGGCCCTGTTCGACGCCCTGGTCGCCCGCGTCAACGCCGAGCACCCGTTGACATTCAAACGGCTGCGCGATGGCATCCAGCAGATCCCCGAACGCAGCGACGCCAGGACCGCGCTGCTCTCGCTCGCGAGCGCGGCGGAGGGCGATCTGGCGGCGTTTCGCGCGCGCGTCGAGCAGTGGTTCGATGACGCCATGGACCGGCTGTCGGGCACGTACAAGCGACACGTCACGCTCTGGCTCCTCGCGCTCGGATTCGTCGTCGCGGCCGCGACGAACGCCGATACCCTCCTGCTCGTCCAGCGCTTCGCGCACGAGAGTGCGCTGCGCAGCGCGGTAGCCGCGCGCGCCGGCGATCTCGTGGTTGCGGCCCAGCGCCCGGCGAGCGCCGCGAGCCCACCAGCGAGCCCGGTCGCACCCGACGCCGGCGCCGCCGCGATGCGCGAGCCCGCGACCGGTCTGGACCTCCAGACCGACGTCGAGCAACTCCAGCAGCTCGATGTGATGTTCTGGGACACCACGCGCATGACGACCGCGGCGGATGCCGCCCGCTATCCGCTCGCGATGCGGCGGCCCGAGCAAACCGCGTCGTGGCTGGGCTGGCTGGCGCGCAAGCTCGTCGGCCTGGTGCTGACCGCGCTGGCCATCTCGATCGGCGCGCCGTTCTGGTTCGATCTCCTCGGCCGCGCGGTCAACCTGCGCTCCACCGGTCCGCGGCCGACCAAGACCACGGCGCGCAGCGCGGCGACCTCCGGCCCGTGAACCGGCCGTCGGGGCGCGCACCGCGCCGCGTCCTTCCTATCGCCGCACCAGCTTGACGACCTCGACCACCGCGACCGGCGCCAGCGAGCACGCGGCGACCAGCGCCCAATCGCACGGCGCCAGCCACACCGTGCGCAGGACCTCGCGCAACGCCGGCACCGTGACGGCCGCGAGCTGCAGCAGCAAGCAGAGCGCGGTCGCGCCCCACAGCCAGCGGTTGGTGAACAGCCCGGACGTGAACGCCGACCGCGTCTGCGACCGCGCGTTGAACGCATGAAACACCTCGGCGAGCGCCAGCGTCATGAAGGCGACCGTGACCGCGTGACGAAGCCCGGCGCCCTCGGTGCCATACCACCGCATCGCGATCCGGAACGCCACGAGGGTGCAGCCGCAGATCACCAGCCCCTGCCACACGATCAGCCAGGCAAAGCCCGGTGTCATCAGCGGCTGCCGAGGGTCGCGCGGCGGGCGCCGCATCACGTCGGGCGCGGACGGCTCGAGCGCGAGCGCCATCGCAGGGAAGATGTCGGTCACCAGGTTGAGCCAGAGGATCTGCAACACGCCCACGGGCAACGGCCAGCCGAGCATGACCGCTCCGAACACGGTCGCGATCTCGGAGAGGTTGCTGGAGAACAGGTAGTGGATGAAGCGCAGGATGTTGTTGACGATGATCCGGCCCTGCTCGACCGCGCGCACGATCGTGGCGAAGTTGTCATCGGTGACGATCAGATCGGCCGAGGCCTTCGCGACCTCGGTGCCGCGGATGCCCATCGCCACCCCGATGTCCGCGGCCCGCAGCGCCGGCGCGTCGTTCACGCCGTCCCCCGTCATCGCCACCACCTGCCCCTGGCGCTGCAGCGCCTCCACGATCTTCAGCTTGTGCTCCGGCGAGGCCCGCGCGAACACCGCCGTCTTGGCGACGACCTGCTTCCAGCCCTCGGCATCGAGGCCGTTCAGCTCGCGGGCGTGCACGGTCTGGAGCGGGTTGCCCCGGGCGTCGACATCGAGCCCCAGCTGGCGCGCGATCTCGGCCGCCGTGGCTTGCTGATCGCCGGTGATCATGATGACGCGGATCCCGGCCGCGTGGCACGTGTCGATCGTGGCGCGCGCCCCGGCGCGCAGCGGGTCGATCATGCCGACGAAGCCGACGAACGTCAGCGCGCGGGTGAGGTCTTCGTCGCGGTGATCCTCCGGTAGCTCGCGGTACGCCAGGCCCAGGACCCGCAGCGCGGAGGCCGCGAGCTTGTCGTTGGTGGCGCGGCCGGCGGCGCGCGCGGCCGGGTCCATCGCCGTGATGCCGCTGGCGCCGAGGATCGACACGCTGGCCTCGAGCAGCGGGGCCGGCGCGCCTTTCACGTAGGCGACGAGGGGCCCCCCGGGCGGGCGGTGCACCGTGACCATGAGCTTGCGATCGCTGCTGAACGGCAGCTCGGCGATGCGCGGGAACGCGCGCTCGAGCGTGGCCGGGGGCATCCCGGCCTTCTCCGCCGCGACCACGAGCGCCGCCTCGGTCGGATCCCCGAGCACGACCGCGCGGCCCCCCGATCGATCGATCCGCGCGTCGTTGCACAGCGCGCCGATGCGCAGGGCGAGCTGGAGCGCCCGGCCCGCGGCGTCGTCGGCCAGCGGCTGGAGCTTTTCGCCGGCGACGCGAAACTCTCCGTCGACGGCGTAGCCGATCCCGCTGACGTCGATATGGCGTCCGGCGATCTCGTACGCGCGGACGGTCATCTCGTTGCGCGTCAGCGTCCCGGTCTTGTCCGAGCAGATCACCGTGGTCGAGCCGAGCGCCTCGACCGCCGGCAGCCGGCGGACCAGCGCGTTCATCTTGACCATGCGCTGCATCCCGACCGCGAGCGTCATCGTGGTCACGGCCAGCAGCCCCTCGGGGACCGCGGCGATCGCCAGAGAGATCCCGATCTCGATCATCGACAGCAGCCCGTTGCCCCGGAGGAGCCCTGCCACGACGATGACCGCGCACAGCACGAGCACGACCACGAGCAGCGCCCGGCTGAGCTGCGCGAGCTTGGCCTCGAGCGGTGTCCGCCGCTCGTCGACGCGCGCGAGGAGGGTCCCGATCTTGCCCATCTCGGTGTGCGCGCCCGTGGTGGTGACGAGGCAGCCGCCGCGACCCGAGGTGATGGCGGTGCCCATGTACAGCATGCTGCTACGATCGCCGATCGCGGCGTCGCGATCGCCGACCGGGCCCGCGGACTTGCCGACCGGCAGCGACTCACCGGTCAGCGTCGCTTCGTCGACCTCGAGCAGGGCATCCTCGAACACGCGGCCGTCCGCGGGGACGCGGTCGCCGGCGGCGACCAGCACCACGTCGCCGGGGACCAGCGCCTGGGCAGGCAGCTCGCGTTCGTGCCCGTCGCGCCGCACGCGCGCCAGCAGCACGGCATCGGAGCGCAGCCGTGCCAGCGCGCCGGCCGCCTTGCGCTCGGTGGCGAACCCGATCGCGGCGTTGAGCACGATGACCACCGCGATCGCGAGCGCCTCGATGACGTCGCCCATCCCGAGCGCGATGCCACCGGCGACGACGAGCAGCGCGACCATGAGGCTGCGGAACTGATTCGCGAGCATGGCGAGCGCGGAACGCGTGGTCGGCGCGGCCACCGTGTTGGGGCCATCGGCGGCGAGCCGGCGCGCGGCCTCGGTGCTGGTGAGCCCGCGCGCCAGGTCCGAGCCCAGCTCCCGAACGCTGTCCGACAAAGACCGTGTGTGCCAGGCGACCGGCGCAGGCGCGAGGACCGCGGTCACGCGAGCGCCCGGTGGGCGCCTGCGCGCGTGACGCCAGACGCGCGGATCGTGCATGGGTGAGCCGTCATCCCGCCCGCCACTGCACGCCGTGGGCCCGCACGGGCATGGCGTTTCCGCCGGGCGAGCGGCGCGGGCGAGGAGCGCCGTGCCTGTGGTTTTCCACTCGCTGCAAACCGTGCACCACGACGCGCGATTTGCGCTGCGCGCGCGCGCCCGCCGACCGCCGATGAGCAGGCTGCCGATCGCAGGCCCCGAACGCCGCGGCACATAACGTGCTGTCGCTGGATCGCAGGTTCGTAGTCCCGCGCTACGAAACCCGCCCACCACGGCGTTTTTCACATCGCCATCGACCTCCACGAAACCTCCACAGCCAACGACAGGGGACCTGCCATGAAGACCGGCGCCACGACGACGAACCAGCAAACCAAGCGAGCCCGGCTCGTGTCGCGAGATGCGATCCTGGGCCTGCTCAGCGACGAGGAGCTCGCCCGCGTGAGCTCGGCCGAGGGCCGCAACGACTTGACGGTGGGCGACGAGTACATCGACCTGCAGCACCTCGACCAAGGGGTCCAGCAGGCGTTCGGACCCACCAAGCACGAGGGCAATCTGCTCCCGAGGAACGCAGTCCACGCGACGACGTGGCAGAAGATCCAGACCCAGATGTTGGCCCCGTGAGCACGCCCGCCCCGCCCAAGGGCGCCCTGCACGTGGAGCCGCTGTGACGGTGCACGCGATCGTGTGGATCGACCACCGGTCCGCCCACGTGTTGCACGTCCGGCCCGATGCGTTCGACGCCGACAAGATCATCACGCCGCAACACGTGCACCACCGCCACCCCAAGGGCCCGAGCGGCGCCAAGGAGCACCCCGACGACGCCAAGCGATTCTTTCACGAGGTGACGGGCTCGCTCGGCGATGTGGATCGGCTCCTGGTGGTGGGACCGTCGACCGCCAAGCTGGGCTTCATTCGCTATCTCCACGCCCATGACGCCGCGCTCGAGGCCAAGGTGGTGGGGATCGAGACGGTAGATCATCCGACCGATGCGCAGCTCGCCGCGTACGCGCGCGGCTACTTCGATCTCGACGCCGGTCGCGACTGAAGACGCGTAGAACGAAGCCCGGAACCGCCGCGCTCGTTCAGTTGCCGCTGCCGCCCGGTGGCTGCGCCCACGGCTGTACGACCACCCAGCTCGTGTCCGCCGCCCAGTCGGTGGCAGTGTCCCAGGGGTTCGCCCCACCGTTACTGGCCAGGTAAAGCACGTTGTTGAAGGTCCGGAGGTACCGGCCCGCGAAGTTCACCGACTGGAACGACACGCCCTGCCCGCTGTTGCCCGGCCCCTGGCAGAAGGTTGCGTCCTGCGCGAACAGCGGGCTGCCGTCGCCCGGTTGCAGGTGGAGCTGGAAGTTCTGGTGCCGCAGGTAGCTGCCCGGCCGGTCGATCGACTCGAACGACACGCAGCCCGGGTTCGCCAGGCCGGCGGCGCGGACGAAGGTGGCCTCCTGCCGGTCGGTGCCCGCGCTGGCCGCGGTCACCGGCGCGAGGACGACGCCGTCGTCGGTGTCGCTGTGCTGGACCGACAGCGACGTGCTGCCGGGCGCCGCGGATTGCAGCGAGACCAGCGGCCCCGGGTCGAGCGCGAACAGGTTGGCGCCACGAGGCGTCGGATCGCCGGACGTGATGAAATCGGCGCAGTTGCGGTCGGTGTCGTTGCCGTCGGGGAAGCGGCTCGCGCTGCGGCCGGCGCCCCCGGTCGAGCTGGGCGCCGCCACGACGCAGCCACTGCCGGCGCCGCCCTGGTAGCCCTCTGCGGTCCACGGGTCGACGAGGCTTCCATAGTTGAGGCTGTCCGCGACGTGGTCATCGGCGTCGCGCAGCACCATGTTGCCAGCGCTCGCGGACAAGGCGGGGCCGCCGAACCACTGGTCGGGCGCGGGCTGCCCCTGGTAGCCTGCGGTCGTGACCTGGGCGTCGCGCACCGGTGCGTTGATCGCGTGACCCGCGGCCAGCGGGTGGTCCAGCGTGATCCCGCCGCCCAGCGCCTGCACCGGCTCGTTGCTGGCGTGCGCGAACCGCGTCGCGGGCGTGAAGCTGATCCCGGTGCCTCGATCGCTGAACGGCAGGTTGGCCGCGTGGGCGAACGCCAGCGGGGCCGCCAGGGTGAGGCCCGTGCCGCCCGCGCCGGCGGAGCCGACCGCGGTGACCGTGACGGTCTCGATCTTCGCGCCGATGTCCAGCCGGATCCTGTCACCGGCCGTGATGTTGGTGGTCGACGTCACCTTGAGGTTCGTCGCGCCCGCCGCGGCCGCCGCGGACAGGCGTGCCTGGGTGCCTGGCTTGCCGACGGCGGTGACCGTGGCGACCTCGAACCTGTGACCGTGACCGATGGCCAGCGGCTGGCCGACCGTGAACCCGGACGTGCTCGTGACCGGCACGTTGGTCGCGCCGGCGGGGATCGTCAGGACCGGACCGTCGGGGAGCGGCTGCCACAGCGGCGTGCTGGCGGCGGCCGCCGCCCCGGGGCTGAGGATCGTCGCGTTGCGGCCGTTGCCGGACGAGTCGAGGGCGGCGGCGCCGCGGGCCTCGTCGAACTCGTAGTCGGCGACGTCGCCGGCTCCGAGCTCGCCGCCGGCGAGCGCCGCGACTTCACCCGGGGACAGCGCCAGGTCGTAGAGATTGAAGTCGTCCACCGCGGCGTTGAGCATCGGGTCGGGGTATTGCGAGCGGCCGATCCAGTTCTGATTCGTGTTGCCGAGGGCCGACGGCGGAAGCGTCATGTTCGGATTGGTCGCCACGGCGGTACCGTTGAGGTAGAGCGTGCCGGTGGTGCCGGCCAGCGTCACCGCGACGTGCGACCACGTGTTCAGCGGCAGCTGCCCACCGCCGGTGAGCCGCTGCTCGGCGCCGCCTCCGCCCGTCGTGATCGCGAAGCGAAGGCCTGCGCCTCCGGCGTTGACGGTCAGGAACATGTTCACCGTGGTGCCGGTGCCGAAGTCGAAGACGCGCGCCCAGGTGTCGTCGGACGCCGGGTTGACCCAGGCCGACACCGTGAAGTCGGACAGGCCGCTGACGATCCCGGTGGGCAGGTTGATGTACTCGCCGCCGTTGAGCTTGACGGCGGTGCCGAGCCGTCCGGAGACCCGTGGCCCCGTGGCGCCGCCCGCCGGGATGTCCTTGATCGTCGCGGTCTCGGTGTCGCCGCCGCTGCCGATCGCGATCCGGTCGCCGATGTTCATCCCGGCCGTGCTGCGGACGTGAACGGTGGTGTCGCCTGCCCTGGCCGGGGCCGCCAGCCCGGAGCTGGCGAGGCCGAGCAGGTAGTGGCCGCCTGGTGGGAGCGTGGTCCCGGCCGGGACGGTCACCGTCGAGAACACGGCCTGCTGCGCCGGGTGCTCGGTCAGGGTCCAGCGCGAGATGTCGACCGCGGTGGCGCCCGCGTTGGCGAGCTCGATGAACGCGTCGGTCGGGTTGTCGCTGGTGCCGGTGCGGAATTCGTTGATCTTGATCGGGCTGACGTTGCGCACCTTCTCGGCCGTGGTCTCGTACTGCCGGCCGCGGATCTCGGGGTTCTCCCACGACGCGATGCCGACCAGGTCGCCGGTCCCGGCCACCCGGCCCGACGTGACCGTGAAGGTCGCGCTCACCGCCTCGCCGGGCGCGACCGCGTCGAACCGCTTCGCCGGGTGGCGGGTGCCCGCGACGACCGAGGTCCAGTGCCTGGTGGGCACGGCGATGCTCAGCTCGACGTCGGCGGCGATCGCCCCCGTGGTGTTGGTGAACGTCACCGTGGCGTCCTGCGACGATCCCGGCGAGAACGTCTGGAGCCCCGGCGGCGTCGCGGGTGCCGAGGCGGGCGCCAGGCGGAGCCGCTGCACGTCGTACGCCGCCGCCACGATGTTGGCCTGCACCTTGTTATCCGTCGTGTCCGTTGGATATCCAGACGTCATCACGCCTTCGTAGAACGTGCCCTGCGAACCGTTGCTGTTGTCGCCGCCGTTGCCCAGGACAATCGCGCCCTGCTTGCGCATCGGGTCATAGGTGGCGTCGACCCGCGGTCCGTCGAACATCGTCGACAGCGCGCCCTGCCGTGCGTCGCCGCCCAGCGTGGCCCAGTGGTGCGGCTCGCCCTTCGCCACCGCGGTCACGAACCGGCTGGTGATGCTCGGCAGGCCGGCGCAGAGCTTGGATGGACTGCCCGGGGTGACACAACCCACGAGGTTGTTCTCCTGGTCGGTCATGATCCACGGGCCCGGCGCGGGGCCGTGATACCAGGCGGTGGCGGTGCCGAAGTACGCGGTCTCCATGGTGCCGTTGTCGTCGTCGCGACTGTCGATCTCGGCGTTGCCGTAGTCGAAGCAGCACCCGCCGTTGACGTGCTGGCCGTCGATGACCCAGTACATCCCCTCGGGCTGGTCGTCGGTCGCGATGCCCCGGGTGTCGTTGTTGCGGAGCCCCATGCCCGGCTCGATGAACACGCCGTAGACCTTGTGGCCGCCGAGCGTCACCGGCGCCATGTCCGCGATCGGGAGATTGTTGAAGCCGCCCATCGCCGGCCCGCTGAACGCGCCGCGCGGCGGCTGGGTGAGGTCATTGTGCAGGGGCGACTGGTCGTAGATCTTGGTGATCCAGCACGTCGTGTGGGCGCAGAACGCGTCCTGCTCGGCCGCGTCGGCGTATCCGCCGGCGTCCGGAACCGGCCACGCGCTGGGTGCCACGACGCCGATGTCCTTGATCCGCTCGTCCGACAGGCGCCGAACCTGGTAGAGCGGGCCGTCGTAGGACGCATAGAGCGCCCGCGTGGTGCTGTGTGCGGCCACGCAGGGAGTGCCGGCGAGTGCGTAGATGTCACACGGGCCCTGCGGTCGGTGGCGATGCGCCTGCGCCGCCTGCGCCGCGGAGGTCATGGCGAACATGACGCAGATGGTCAGTAGCGCGAGCGCCACACCGGCGGCGAGGATCCGGTGGCGCGTGGGTGGGATGGGGAATCTGAACATGTCGCGTGACCTCCGAGCGTCCACCTGCGGGACGGCGTCGATGCGATCGGGACGCAAAGCCCGCAGACGGTGCTCTCTCGGCATTGACGGATGTCGACGGATATCGACGGATCTGGACGGATCTGGACGGATCTGGACGGATCTCCGTCAGGCCTGATGGATACAGGGATCGCGGCCCTGGCGTGTCGCGCACCATGGGCCGCGCGGAGAATTTAGAGCACGGCAGACACGGCACAATCAAGCGGAACATGAAGCCGTTGCAACGCGCGCGCGGACGCTGGTTGTGCGGAATGCAGGTCGGACAGCGTACAGAACATCTTCGCTCGCGTGGATGCCCATGACGCACAGGGTCGATCGAGCAACGCGAGAATCCGTAGGCGACCGGCGCCGCGAGCATGGGATTGTGCCACTCCCGCTCCTAACGAGCCTTCCGCAGCTGGCCGATGGTGGGGGTGACCAGGTCGGTCAGCCAGGTCATCACCGCGCGCACGCGACGCGGCACCGAGCGCCCATGCGTGTGCAGCAACGCGACGGCGAGCGGGCGCGCGGTGAACTCCGGCAGGATCTCGACCAGCACGTCCTCTGCCCGGCCCCGCCCATGTCGCGGCACCTGCACGATGCCCAGGCCCGCGACGCACGCCGCGACGTAGGCGTCGACGTTATCCACGGTCAGAACGCTGCGCATCGCGAGCTCCCGGTACGCCTCGCCTTCGAGATACTCGAACACGGCGGTCGGGTCGGCCGCGTAGTGCACGACGAGGTGATCGCGCAGGTCGGCCAAGGAGCGCGGCGTCCCGTACTGGCGAAGATAGGACGGGCTCGCGAGGTTCATCATCGGCAGCTCACCGATGCGGCGCCCCACCAGCGCCCGCTCCGTCGTGGGCCCCACGCGCAGCACGAGGTCGAAGCCATCGCGGAGCGCCGGCGCGACCCGATCGCTCGCGCTGATATCCAGCTCGAGATGCGGATGTTGCGCGAGCAGCGCGGGGATCCGGGGGATCACGAACTCACGCGCGAGCACGATCGGCAGCGCGACGCGCACGCGCCCGCGCAGCTTGCGCCCGGCCTGGAACAGCGCGCCGATCTCCTCGGCCTCGGCGAGGAAGCCGCGCGCCCGGCGCTGGAGCTGCTCGCCCTCGGGCGTCACCCGCACCAGGCGCGTCGAGCGCTGCAGCAGCTGCGCGCCGAGCTCGGCCTCGAGCTTCTGGACATGCGCCGATGCCCGGGCCTTCGGCATCCCGAGCTGCCGGGCGGCGTGCGTGAAGCTGCGCAGCTCCGCCACGCGCACGAACACCCGGATGGAATCGATGTCGAGGCTCATTGTCTTGATTTACCATACAGTGTGTCGGCGATCGGCGGCCTTATCAAGCCCTCGAAGCTCGCTACACCAGGACGATGCGGCTCCATCGCCAGACCATCCTCATCACCGGCGGCTCCGGCGGCATCGGCTTCGAGCTCGCCCGGCAGCTCGCGCCGAACAACACCGTCATCATCACCGGCCGGAGCGTGGCACGGCTCGCCGCCGCGCGCGACAAGGTGCCAGCGCTCCACGTCGTCCAGAGCGACGCCGCGGACCCACAGGCCATCGACGCGCTGTGCGCGGACGTGACGGCGCGCTTCCCCGCGCTCAGCGTGCTCGTCAACAACGCCGGCATCATGCGAGTGCTGAACTTGCGGGCGCCGAACGAGCCCGCGGACATTGTTCGGGAAATCCAGACGAACCTCGTGGCCCCGACCCAGCTCGTCCAGCGCTTGCTCCCGCACCTCGAGACCCGCCCCGAGGCCGCCATCGTCAACGTCACCTCGGGCCTGGGGTACGTCCCGATGGCGGCATGCCCGATCTACTCGGCGACCAAGGCGGGCCTGCACGCGTACACCCAGGCGCTGCGCGTCCAGCTGCGAGGGACGCGCGTCACGGTCTTCGAGCTGGCGCCGCCGGGCACGAAGACCGACCTCGACAAGGACTTTCCGCAGGGCATCGCAGACCCTCGCATGTACATGGACGTCGGCAAGCTCGCGAAGGCCGCCTTGCGCGGCATCGCGCGGGGCACGCCGGAGATCCGCCCGGGGCTGTCGCGGGTGCTTCACACCTTGCGCCGCATCGCGCCCGGCCTGACCGTCACCAGCAAGGCCGCAGAAGCGGTCGTGGCGTCCATCGGCGCGAACGGGCGCTTGTTGCCTGCGTGACCTACGTCAGCACATCGCGAACACCCGGACCCGGCGAGACCGGCGAGACCCCTCGCTGTCGCGGGATGCTCACTGACCTCCGGCTCCTCCGGCCGCGGATGCCGCGGGTATCATGGCTCTCACCGCCGCCACCGTCGCCGCGGGCAGCGGCGGCTGGGCTGTGCCGGCAGCATTCGCCAGCACGCCGCCGAGCGCCCGGCACTCGCTCACGCCCTGGGCGAGCAGTTCGCGGAACGCAGTGACGCGCGACAGGAGCCACAACATGCAGGCGATCAAGACCGTGGGCGAGGCGTTGAGTACCGACTTCGCCCTCGGGTACAGGCGATAGCCAAGGCCCCGGACGACGGCGAAGCCGGCATGCATCCCGCGCGCGACGACCATCGCCTCCGCCCAGGAGGCGCCGCCGCCGCGCCGCTGGCCCGCCACGGCGATGCTCTCGAAGGAGAGGCACAGCGGGACGTGGCACCGCAACCAGCGCAGCATGTCGGGCTCGAACGCCGACGGTAGCCCCGCGCCGCGGAACAAGTCGACCCAGCGCTGGTCGCTGTGGAGCGTCTTCGGCCCCGAGCTGACCGTCGAGGTGAGCTTGCCGTCCCGGTCCAGCGAGCCCGTCGCGAACGGCATGCCGAAGCTGCATCGCTGCGCGCCCATCGCGCTCCGCAGGCGCTCGGGATCGAAGTTGTTGAACATGAAGTGGACGCACGCGGCCTGGCTGCGTTGCAGCGCGGGGAGCACGGCGTCGACCTGGTGCGCGAGCGTGGTCACCAGCACGACGTCGTAGGCGACCTGCTCGTCCAGCACGTCGGTCACGCGCACGTCGGCACGCTCACCGGTCTTGCGCACGATGCCCTGGTCGCGCTGCAGCTGGTGCAGGCGCGCGGACCCCGGGCGCGCGACCACCGTCACGTCATGACCTTTGCGAGCGAGCTGGTACGCAAAACTGCTGCCGATACCGCCGACGCCGACGACGGCGATCGATCGCGGTGGAGTCGTGACCATGGGCCGACGATAGCTCCGGCCCCTGGAACCGGGAATGCGTCAGGGGCCTGAAAACTTGCGCGAGCGTTCCACTACGCGCGCGCGGACCTCCGATAGTCGCGCGGCGCCGCGCCGGTCACGCGTTTGAATGCGTTGCTGAAGGCGCTCTCCGAAGCGTAGCCGAGCGACGCCCCGAGCTCGAGAATCGACGTGTCCTCGTCGCGAAGCGCCCGCTGTGCGAGCAGCATCCGCCACGCCGTGAGGTAGGTCAGCGGGGGCACGCCGGCGACCGACTTGAAGCGCACCGCGAACCGTGTGCGCGACATCCCCGCCGCGCTCGCGAGCTCGCTCAAGCGGAAGTCGCGTCCCGGGCGACTGTGCATCACGCGCAGCGCCTCGGCGATCCGCTGGTCGCTGACCGCCCGGAGCCACCCGGAGGGCAGGGCGCCCGCGCTGGCCAGATGAGCGCGGAGGATCTTCACGAAGAACAGCTGGGCGAGCTGCGCCGACGCGATGCTCGCGCCCGCGAGCTGCGCGCGCTGCTCCTCGATGAGCTCGTGGACGATCCAGCGCAGCGACGCGGCCCCGGGGGTGGAGCCCCGCACGTGGATCATCGCCGGGAGCGCTTCGGCGACGCGGAAGGCGGAAGCCGCCTGCAGCGCGACCTTCCCGACGAGCCACGTGCACCCGGAGCCATCGCCGATCTTGAAGGTCTCTCCCCACCGGTCGGCGGGCGGCACGTCGATCGCAGGCACGGCCAAGCTGCTGCACAGGACGAAGCCGTCGCGTCCGGAGAGCAGCCCGACGTCGCCCTGCTCCAACCGCACCGACCGCTTGCGGCCGTCGAGGCGCAGCCAGCACGCCCCCTGCGCGATGGCCGCGAAGACGATCTGCGCTCGCGGCACGACATGAATGGCCCAGCGCCCCCCCGCGGAGACAGCACCTGACACGACGGCCTTCGCTTCGGTCATGCGCAGGATGTCCGACAGGGGATCGTTCGACACGCCGGGTCGATTGTACCCGTCCTGGGGTCCTGGGGGCGTGGCATGGCCGCGCCACCCACCGAGTGCGCGACGGGACGCCGGCCGTCGCGCGCGCTCGGTCGGTCGCCGTCACCGGGGTCAGCTGCCGGAGACCGTGATGCCGCTGATCTTCGGGTTGTCCGGACCGCCGGCGCGGCTGAACTGAATGACCACCTGGCCGCTCGCGTTGACCGTGGTGTTGAACGTCCGGGCGATCGCGCGGTTGGCCCCGCCGGCGGCGGCGAAGATGTCGAACGCGCTCAGCACCGTGGCCCCGTTGATGGCGACGGCGAACGTCCGCTGACCCGCCGCGGTCCAGAAGCTCTCCTCGAAGTACAGCGTCACGGTCGCGGCGCCGCCGGCCCTGAAGCCCGCGATGGTGTACGTGAACTCGCCGAATCGCTCGGTCTGGAGCACCGCCTGCGGTGGCACCGAACCCGTGATCTGCGAGGTGTCGATGGTGCTGGTGGTCGAGAACGTGGTCCCGCCGGAGAACGCCGCATCGGCGATGAAGCTCCCCGCCGCGGCGCCGCCCGCGTTGATCGAGACCGAGCTACCCACCACGGTCGCGTTGAACGCCGCGGTCACCGACCGCGCCGCGGTCAGCGCGACGGCACACGCCCCGGTGCCGCTGCACGCCCCGCTCCACCCGGCGAACGTCGAGCCGCTGGCCGGGGTCGCGGTCAGCGTCACGCTGGCGCCGCTCGCGAAGCTCGCGCTGCACGTGGCGCCGCAATTGATGCCCGCGGGAGAGGACGTGACCGTCCCGCTCCCCGACCCGGACTTCGCGACCGTCAGGCCGAAGCCGGAGACCGCGTTCAGCGCGCTCAGCACCGAGCTGTACGCCGGCTTCTTGTTTGCACCGCCGTCGAACAGCAGCGGGTTCTCACCCGTACGCCACGAATCGCTGTCGCGCACCCCCCAGACCGTGATGCCCACGCAGCGCGGCACGTTCATGCACGCCGCCGTGACGCTGGCGTAGGCGTTCGCGGGCGCGTTCGCGATGTCCAGCTCGGTGAGCGCCACGTCGACACCGAGCGCCGCGAAGTTGGACAGCGTCGTCTGGAAGTTGGCCGGCATGCCGCCCGCGCCGAAATGACTCTGGAACCCGACGCAGTCGATCGGCACACCGCGCGACTTGAAGTCCCGGACCATCTGGAAAACGCCCTGGGTCTTGGCGGCATTCCAGTCCTCGATATTGTAATCATTGTAACACAGCCTGGGCGTCGGGTCGGCCGCCCGCGCCGTCCGGAACGCCACCTCGATCCAGTCGTTGCCGGTCCGCTGCAGGTTCGAGTCGCGCCGGCCGCCACCCGAACCGTCGGCGAACGCCTCGTTGACCACGTCCCAGAAGATCATCTGGCCGCGATAGTGGGCGAGCACGCCATTGATATGATTGATCATGGCGTTGCGCAGCGCGGCGCCGCTCAGGCTCTGCATCCAGCCTGGCTGCTGCGCGTGCCACGCCAGCGTATGCCCGCGGACCTGCTTGCCATTCTGCACCGCCCAGGTGCGGACCCGATCACCGTTGGTGAAGTTGAACTGGTTCTGGTTCGGCTCGGTGGCGTCGATCTTCATCTCGTTCTCGGCCGTCACCACGTTGAACTCGCGGTTGGCGAGGGTGGTGTAGGCCGCGTCGCCGAGGTGGGGTGTGCCGATCGCGGCGCCGAAGTACCGCCCCGATTGCGCGGCGGCGGCGCCGAGCGTGGTCGCGTTGAGCTCCTCCGCGATGGCCCCGCGCCCATCGTCGGCCGGCGCCACCCCGCAGCTGCCGAACAGCCCAAGACAGAGCCCTCCTACAACAACACACTTCATGAGATTCATTGTCATCGTCGACCCTTTCTGCTGTGACGAGCGCCTACCCCGCGGCGACCGGCCAACACAACGTGGGGACAACCCCGCAGTCATCGAGCCACGAGCGTCGCGACGGCGCAGGCCGACGGGCGCTTCCCGGATAACTGCCAGGCGTCGCCATCGTCCGCGCCGCCGGCGGACTCACGAGGCCGAGATCGAAGCTAACCGTCGATCGAACGCACGTCGAGCGCGCGGGCCATGAGAGTCGCGACCATCGTTCATGAACGGCGCGCTCACGACTCAAGATTCTTCGTAGTCGACCACAAGCCATCTCGCGATGAGGGTCCTCGGGTCCTCGCTGGTGACTTCGTGCGCGCTGTTCCGGAACGCGCGCGGTCCGCGTGGGATGACCTGTCAGGCTCGCTCGGCCACGCGCTCGCACAGCGCGTCATGCGCGGCTCCATCGATCTGCGCGCGGCGCAAGCCAAACACCCAGACGGCGCGCGCGACGTCCTGGGTGTCGACCACGACGAACTCGCGCGACCACGGAAACTTTCGCGCCAGCCCCGCGGCGATCACCACCGCCGCGAGCTGCCGTCCGACCGGGATATGCGCCTCGCCGTCGAGGTGGACATGACCGAGCTCGTCTTCACCGACATAGAAGTCGGTGCCATTCACCAAGGTCTGCGATCCGATCTGCCAGTGCGCCTGGACGCTGACCCCTGGGAGCTTCGCGACCTCCTCGCACACCGCCTGCGCCGGACCTTCCAGGCGCGGCGGCGCGGCAACGCGGCCCTTCGCCGTTCGAGACATCGTACCAGCTTGCATGTGCGCCACCGTACCCCGGGCGCGCCGCCGCGGCCACCGCGCCCACCGCCCGCGACGCCGTGGGTGGTGGATGCCGCACCCGGCGCGCGCGACCGGCGCTGCGCGCGCTCCCTCGATCTGGCGTTCGAGCGCGTGGTCATCGCGCGCGACGCACCGGTCCACGACCGCTGGGCCGACGCGCGGGCGCGTTAGCTGCCGGCGTGGCGACGCGAGCGGCCCCGGCCGGCGTGCGCAGCGCGGCGACCAGCGGCGAAGCCGGGTCCAGCGCATCGAGCAGCGACACGTGGGCGACGTCAGCGACGGCAACCCCGCGGCCGGCGCTGTGACCGGATCGACGACCCGCAGCGCGCGCGGGACGCCGACGGGGGTCCGCACCGTCACGCCGAGGCCGGCCCCGACCGCCGCCCAGATGCCGGCGAGGCATGCGGTCCGGGTTTCACAGAACCAGCGGGCCCGTCGCTAGCTCACGGCGCCGACTTCTTGCAGAACGCGATCTGGTCGAACAGGTCACCAGGAGTCGCGTCGCCCGTGGTCAGCAGCACCGCCACCTCCAGCGTCACGATGTACGCGCAGTCGGGAAGGTTGGCGAACACCCACCCGTTGGGCGTGGCGGTTCCAAACCGCTGGCCGCTCGCCGCGGCAGGGACGGTGAAGGAGTATGGGCCGCCAGGGCCGGTCATCGTCACCGAGACTGGACCCAGGTTGGGGTGTGCTGCGGTGAGCAGCACGGTGAGGCTATCGCTCAGCTCGACGCAGCCGCCGGCCTGCAGCTCCTGGATGTCGACGAGATAGACCGCGCGCTGTCCGGGCGTCGACCAGCCGGCCCAGTCGGGGTGGTGGAGCTCGCTATTGTAGAGCGTGTTGTCGATCGCGGCGCGCGCGCACTCGCCGGCGAGGATCGCCGAGCCCGGGTTGCCCGCCTCGCGGACCCACATCCGGAGCCCATAGATCCGATCGCTGGCCAGCCCGCCGCCCACCAGGGCCGCGCTCTGCCCCGCGCCGAGGCCGGTCATGTCCTTCGCCGTCCACGCGTCGAGCGTGGTGGTCATCAGGTTGATCATGTTGCCGTTGGCCACGAAGTTGCCGGCGCCGAACACGTCGCTGTCTTGCGGTACCCTGATCCAGCCGTCGCCGGTGAACGTGGTGACCAGCTCGCTCGGCCCGGCGGTGCCGTTGACGGTGTACGGCCGGGTCTTCACCGGGTTGGGATCGTTGAGGAACGCCGGCGCGTAGACCTCGAGCTTGCCGATCTCGGTGCGCGCGATCTGCGCGGCGGAGATCTGGATGTAGCCGCCGCCGCCCGTGAGGTCCTTGGCCTCGAACATGTACTCGAGCGGCTGGTTGTTGAGCAGCTTGGCGAGGATGCCATTGAGGCGCACGGTGGAGAACAGCGCGCGGCTGTCACTGGTCAATCCGGTCCCGCCGGTATCGACCCCGCCATTGGTGAAGTCGTAGCCGCCGAGGTTGGTGAACGCGCTCAGCACGGTCGGCTGGATCGACGGCTGTTCCGCGACACACAGCTCGACGCAGAAGCACGGGCCGCGGTTCTCGCGGTCGGCGTCGCGGCCGCGGCTCGGGTTCTCCGCCAGCAGCACCGTGCCGCCGAGCGTCTCGATCCGGAAGTAGATGTCGGGTCCGCCGAACAGCTCGAGGTTGACCGCCGGGAAGATCGTCTTGGCGAAGTCCGCCGTCGTGTAGTCGATGCGGAAGCCGCCGGTGCCGCTGGTCACGGCGCTGCCGAGCGCGTCGTCCTGCAGCCAGTCGCGGTCGAACGCGAACACGCGGACACCGCCGAGCGGCGCGCCCGTCTTGCAGATCTTGACGTGGCCGCAGATCGTCCACGCCCCGAACAGACCGCGGAGGTAGCACCAGAACCGCGCCGAGATACAGTATTCCCAGCCGGCGACCCGCACGTCACCGAGCTCGCGCCACTGCGGCTGCAGCGTGGTGACCGAGAACTGACGCGGCGCGGGGGCCTTCGGCGTTGGCTTTCCATGCGGAACCGTCGCGCAGTAGACGTCGATCTCGAACGCCTCGCCGCCATACTTCTGATCGGCGCCCAGCGCGAAGGCGAAGCCGCCCTGCTCGTCGATCTCCGCCTCGGCGATCAGCCGCGACGCCTTGGCCTCGATCTCGTCGGGGCCGACCAACGCGAACGTGTCCTTGGGGTTGGCCACCGCGCGCTCGGTGGTCTCGCGCACGGCGCGGTACAGCCGCACGCGCGCCCCCGCGAGCGGCTCCTTGCATCCCTCGCACAGATACCCGCACAGCTTCCCGACAAAACGATAACTCGACATCGCTCCCTCGCTCTCCCCGTCCGAACAACGGTGGTGTTTACAGGAGAAACGAAGTCGGCGATCCGATCTTCCCGGCTTTCGTGCGCGCTCACGGGTACGCGTGCTTGTTGCACGCGTCACGCTCGTCACGGTCACCTGCCGTCACGGCGTGACGTTCAAGATCACGCGGCGGGTCAAGTCGCAGTACGGCTCGATCGCGAGCTGGTCCTCGTCGGGTGCCGGCTGGCCCGGGACCAGGAGCACGATGGCGAGCCCGTCGTAGCCGGGGTCGAGTGCCGCCGGTGTCGGCAGGGTCACGGTCTGGGTTGCATCGCCGAGCACCTGCGCGATGTGAAACAAGGTCGCGCCCGAGAAGTCGCCGGTCTTCGAGTTGTAGTCATAGAGCGCGATCCGCGCGATATCGATCGATCCTTCGTAGTTCCTGACCGTGCCGGTCCACGACGCGACCACGGGCTCGCCGAGCTTCACGGGGACACCATCGGCGGGCGCGGTCATCGCGACGTCCGGACAGTCGAAGGTGTACGTGAGGTGACTTGCGCCGGCCTCGGCCAGGAGCTCGACCCGGCTCCCGGGACCGATATGGAGGTCCGGCGCCGTGAGCGTCGTGAAACTACCCCGCTGGTTGCGCGGCAGCGAGACCCCGTTCAGCGTCAGCGTTGCGTCGCCGACGTCGACTGCGACGCCGCCTACCTGGCGGAACACATCGATGATGGCGGACACGCCGGCCGGGCCGCGGAAAGCCTCGGGATGGTCGTAGATCTGAAGTCCGCCATGCAGGTCGACGTGGAGATCGCCCGCTTGCGCCATGGCGTCCGGGGCCGCGGCGTCCGCGGCGTCCGCGGCGTCCGCGGGCGTCTCCGCATCTTCACGGTGTGAAGAACAAGCAACCACTGAGCAGGCAAGACACCGAAATAATGTGCTGTTCCCCAACGTAGAACCTCCTGCGGAGCCGGATAGCAACGCGCGTGCCTTTCATAGGTCGTGTTCGCGACGCGTTCAATGCAATTCTGTCCGCGCCGCACACAGGGCTCGATTCCACGCGCGGCGTGAGCAGCCATGGCGCACACGGTCGCGGTCCCTCGCCGGTCAAGGCGGCGCTGTCGTGCGTTGCTCCTCGAGATCGAGCTTGGCGAGCCATCCGCGGTTCTCGACGGAGATGACGTCTTCGCAGGCGCCGACGAACGCCGACCAGTGGGCCGGGTCCCGCGGCCCGCTCAGCGCGGTCCAGTCGTCGAGCATATCCTCGAGCTGTCGCGCCGTCGCGAAGAACATGCGCGCCTGATGGTCGTAGCGGCTCGCCGCGGCGTGCGCCGCCACCGATCCACCGATCGTGGTGATCACCGCGACCCAGGCACCGATGCCGCTCGCCCCGGCGGTGTGGGGGCCTAGCTTGAGGCCGGTCGCCACCGCACCCAGGATGGCCGCGATGGCTGCGGCGATCAGCTCGAGCCTGCGAAATCGCTGCGCGAGCCGCGAGTTCGCACGGGCGCGCGGCCGGTAGTAGTTCTCGATCTGATCGCGAACGCGCCGCGCGAGGTATGCGTCCGGAGCCAGCGCGCCCGGGGCGGGGGCGAACGCGGTCTCGATGCTCGCGAACTCCACCACGAGGGACGGGCCCCAGCCCTCGAGCTGCCTGGCCGCCGCGGCCAGCCGGACCACGCGGTCGTCGCCGTCGAACGGCGCGCCGCCCGCCTCGAAGCGGTAGACCAGCGACTTGAGGGATTCGGACATCGAGCGCGATCGCAGCCATTGCCGCACGTTCTCGGGACCGAGGAAGAACTTCGCGATGAACAGCACGAGCACCAGCGCGACGGCGCCGACGACGGCGACCACGGTGCCGAGCGCGCCGCTGCCCAGGGCGGCCGAGGTGGTCTGCAGGACCGCGCCGGTGGCGGCGAGGACGAGCGTGGCGGTGCGCCAACGCGTGACCTGGCGCTTCAGCTGATCGGCGAGCGTCGACCATTGCTGGTGACGCTGCCAGTACCGAGCGACGAGCTCGTGCGCGTGACCGGGGATGACGTCGAGGGGGCCGCTCGCCAGCGGTGGGTTCGGCATCGCCGGGGCGGGTCGGACGTGGCTCTCGAGGTCGTGCGGTGAGCTCGGCGAAACAGTCGTCGCTCCAGGCATCGCGGTTGAACGCTCCCTCCCCCGATCAGGCCACGCCGGGGATGGCCAGCCTATCAGCTCGCATCCGTGCGGCTCGATGAATCGGAGAAGGCTCGCGACCGCTCGGGAGGGAGCCATTCGACAGACGCATGCAGGCTGGATTTTTTGCGTCCATGCCGAGGGCCGGTCGCCGCTTTCGTCCGTGGCCCGCCGGCACGCGGGATCCTGCTATGGTTGCCCTGGGAGGGCGCAAGATGTCGACGTTGTCCGGGCCGGGGACCGCTGTCGGGGCGATCTCCGAGCGGGAGTGGAGCAGGATCCTGCAGCGCATCGAAGGTGGCAAGGTCGTGCCCGTCATCGGCGAGCACCTCAGCCTGATGCACGGCCGAGATCAGGCAGCGCCGACGCCGCTGGCGAGCTTTCTGTGCGAGCAGCTCGACCTGCCGGGGCTGCCGACGGCGTCGCTCAACGAGGTGGCGGTCCGCTACCTGCGGCGGAACCCCCGCGGGCTCGACGACCTCTACGCCGATATCTTCCAGGCGCTGCCAACGGGAGATGACGTCGCGCTGCCGGCGCCCCTGCTGCAGCTCGCGGAGATCCGGGACTTCGATCTATTCGTGACCACGTCGTTCGATCCGTACCTGGCGCTCGCGCTCAACCAGGTGCGGTTCGGCCGGCGATCGAGCAGCAGCACGCGCGTGCTGGCGTACGAGCGCAGCCGCGCGGTCGACGTGCCCGAGCGATATACCGAGCTCGACCACCCCGTTGTTTACCACCTGTTCGGGAAGGCCCAGCCGGCGCCGATCTTCGCGGTCACCGACGAAGATGTCCTCGAGTTCGTGCACACGCTCCAGGCGCCGGAGTGCCAGCCGCCGCACCTGGCAGATGCGATGCGCGAGCAGCGACTGCTCGTGCTGGGGACCCGACTGACCGGCTGGCTGACCCGGTTCTTCCTGCGGGTCAGCTCGGCCGACCGGCTGCGCGATGCGCGGCGCGCCGACTATGTCATCGATGCCGCGGTGGACCGCGACGCCGATCAGTCGCTGTTCTTCGAGCACTTCGGCGAGGTCAAGCTGCTGCCGATCGCGACGATCGACTTCGTCGACGAGCTCGTCCGGCGCTGGCGGGCGCGGCACCCCACGGTCGTTGCCGCGGACCGCGTCCGCCGCGGCTCGCCCGCTGCCCACGGCGCGGGCGACGTGTTCCTGAGCTACGCCAGCGAGGACCTCGCCACGGTGAGGCTGCTGCGCGAACAGCTCGAGCGCGAAGCCGGCGTGCGCGTCTGGCTCGACCGGGACGCGCTGCGCGGCGGCGATCAGTGGGAGCGCCGGATCGCCGATACCCTGCGCGACTGCGCGCTGTGCGTGCCGGTGGTCTCGGCGAGCGCGAAGGCCGGTGGCTATCGCTACGTCCGCACGGAGTGGCGGGAGGCCCTGCGGCTCCAGGCCGGCCGGCCCGCCGATCGGCGGTTCGTGCTCCCGCTCGCGATCGATGACACGCGGCCCGACGATCCGGCGCTGGACGCCGAGCTCCGAGCCCTGCACTGGCGCCGGCTCGGCGACGGCGAGGACATGCAGCGGTTCATCGCCGAGGTCCGCCACGGGGTCGAGAACGCCCCGTGAGCGGGGCGCGCATGGTCCGGACCGGACGGCAGGGGCGCGCCGGCCTGCCGCTCACGGCGCACCCGGCGTCGATCGGTCGGCTCCGCCGCCATCGACGAGGGACCGGATCAGCCGGATCGTAGCGGAGCTGCAGTCGGGCGTACCGCGGCCCGCCGGGCACGCGCCCTCGAGGTCGGCGCGGAGCGCGACCAGCGCCTCGTAGGCGTGGGGCGCGGGCACGACCTCGCCGGTCGCCGGATCGACGCGCATGCCGGACAGGATCTCGGCGAGCCGGGCCAGCCACAGCCGATCCCGTTCGCTGGCATCTCCGCTGCCCGCCAGGTCCCAGAGCCGCAGATGCCCGTCGCTGGCCCCGGTGAGCAGCGCGCGCCCCGACGGGGAGAACTCGACCGCGGTGACGCTGCCGCCGTGCTCGAACCAGTCGCTGGCGGGCAGACCGCTGGCCGCCTCCCAGATCCGGGCCCGTTTGTCCTCGGAGCCGGTCGCGATCCATCGGCCGTCGGGGCTGAACGCGAGCGCGGTGATCCGGCTGTCGTGCGCGACGGCGTGGCCGGTGAACTGCTGGTCGCGCAGCTGGAAGACCCGGGCCCGGTTCTCGCTCGCGAGCACGATCGCGGTACCCGCGTGGTCGAACGCGTAGGGGAACACGTCGAGCTCGGCGATGCGCGTCAGCTGGCGCCAGCCTCCGTGCGCCTCGCGCCACAGCGTCAGGCCGACCTCGTTGCCGCGGGTCGCGAGCAGCGAGCCGTCGTCGCTCAGCACGGCGGACACGGTACCGGTCACCGGCGCCCCGATCATCTGTCCGGTGGCAGCGTCGAAGATACGAGCCTCGCCGCCGCCGCTCACGGCGACCCGCGTGCCGTCCGCGCTGAACACCGCACCGTCGGCTTTCGCCGAGATGAGCAGCTGGTCGGCCTCGTCCTTGTACGGGAGTCGAGGGAGCTCATGTCGCAGGTACACTGATTCGGTGTACGAGCTCACCGCGTGGCGGAGATCGCGCGACAGGTACAGCGGACTGCGAAACACCGGCTGGGTCGTGGTGTGGTCGCCGCGGACTTGCAATGCGCGGGAGGCTCCGTACGCGATCACCGCGTGCTCGGCGACGAACCATGCGTTGAGGATCGGCTCACCCAGGTCGTACTCCCGGCGTGCGCGCGGCGCCGCCAGGGTCCAGCGCGCGCTGCTGCCGGCCGCCGAGACCCCCAGCAGGCCATCGCCACCCAGGGTCGAGGCGAACGCCAGGCCATCGAGCCGCACAGGCTCCGAGAGCGGACTGCCGGTGGCGGACCACGCGCTCACCGCACCATCGCGTGCTGCGATCGCCAGCCACCGGCGGTCCGGAGCAAAGCTCAAGTCCATGACCCCATGGCTCGATCGCATCAGCACGTGCGGCGCGCGCCACGGCCCACTCCACAGCTCGACCCCGCCGCCCTCAAGCCACAGCGCCATCTGGTCACCAGAAGTGTCGAACCAGATCCATCTGACCGCGCGTTCAGGATGCAGCGGGGCGAGCTCGGCGCCGGCGGGCACTGTCCATCGCCGCAGCGTTGCATCGCCCGTGGCCGCGAACAGGAACTTCGAGGCCGGGTCGAAGGACACGAACGTGGGAGTCCCGGCGAGCGGAAAGCGGTGAATCGCCTTGCCGTGGGTGTCGGCGAGGATCAGCGTGTTCTGGTCGTACTGGTAGGCGAGCCACTTCCCGTCGAGGCTCAAGCAGAACTCCGCGTCGGACACGGTCCGGGCCACCCGCTCCACGGTTGCCTCCTCGCCGAACCGCCACACCAGCAGCTCGGCGCGGCTCGGCACGACCACGATCCGGGTGTCGACGCTCGCCCACCAATTTCGCCAGCTGTCGTCGATGGGGAACCGCACGACGCGGGGCTCGGCCGCCCCGAGGGTCCAGCGCAGCGCGGTGCCCGGTGAATACGGCACCCACACCAGTCCCTCGCCGTCGTCGCTCATCCACAGGCTTCCATAGCCCTTCTGATCGGTCACGAGCTGGCGGGAGATATCGCCGCGCACGAGCACGGTGCCATCGCGATAGGCTGCGGCGCATCGGCTCCGGGCCTTGTTGCATGCCAGCCCGCTGAACGGACCGTCCGGAAACCAGGGCGCGGCCGGCATCGGCCATGCGCGCCGCAGCAAGAGATCGCCCAGGAGCGCTCTCGCCCAGACCGCCTCCGGTTGCTCCCTCACGAGCGCGGCGAGCTGCGCCATCGCCTCCTGGTTGCGCTCCTCGCGCAGGCTGGCCTCGATGAACTGCCGGCGCAGCGTGCGCTTGGCTTCATTGGCGGCCGCGCGCGCGCGCTGCTCGGCCTCGTAGCGATCGCTGACCAGGCGGTAGTGGTCCGCCTCGGCCCAGCGCGACCTGCGCTCGGACTGGTAGAGGCTGACGAGCAGGCCGAGGGTGAGGACCAGGCCGCCGAGGATGACGAGCGCGACGTTGCGGCGCTTGCGGTACTGCGCCGCCCGCGCGAGCTGATCCCGGTGCTGGTTCTCGGTCCGAGCGCGCAGCTCGGACTCCACCCGCCGCCGCTCCTGGCGCAGCCGCCGGCTGCGGGTCGCGAGCTCGGTGAGGATGTCGTGGGTCAGCTCGATCCACCGGGCTTTCTGGCGGTCGATCACCCGCAGCAGCCGGCGGTTGACGAGCTGGGCCAGGACCTCGCTCGTGAACCCGTCGACCGCGAGCGCCTCCTCCACGACCGCGCTGGTCCGGTAGCCCGTCGCGGTGACCAGCTGGTCCTCGATGTAGGCGCGCACCGGATCCGGTGCGTCGTGCACGGCGCGCTCGTAGAACGCCGCGATGATGTCGGTCCGGTTGCCGGTCACGAGCGCCCGCGTGATCGGGGCGCCCGGCGCCCGCCGGCGCGCGAGCTCCGCGCTGAGGATGCTGAGCAGGGCCGGCTCCACCTCGAGCACGTCGAGCGGCCGGTCGTCGTCGACCGACGACGCGACGGTCCGGACGATCAGCTCGGCGACGTCAGGCTCGACGAGCGGCGCGGCGATGACCGCCGGGGCCGACGCGGCCGTCGCCGCCGCGCCCGGTTGCAACACGACCTCGAGCGCCGCGGCGCCGCCGAGCGGCCCCAGCCGGAAGTGGTGGTGGATGATCGACGGCAGCTGGGTGCGCAGCAACTCGAGTCCGTAAAGGAAATCCTCGCGGATGCTGAGCAGGACGCGGTGACTCTTGCGCTGAAACGACAGCGATCGGGCCTGCTCGGGAGAGCGCTCGAGGCGCCTCCGCACGCTGGCCGGCGGGACGTCCTCGATCATGCCCCGGAGCTCCTCGATCAGCTCCGCGGCCTGCGGGGTGCCGGCGCCGATCGTGAACAGCTCCTCGAACTGGTCGAAGATCAACAGCGGCTGCGCGTCCTCGATCGGCTCGTCGCGCAGGTGCATGAGCTCCCACGCCGTGGCGTGCAGGCGCGTCGCGGGCATGCCCGGACCGCTGCGGTTCCGGAAGATCTCGGCCTGGATCTGCTCGGCGACCGGCGGCGCGCCCGCGTGGTAGCCGACGCGGATCGGCACCGCAAACAGCTCGTCGGCAGGCAGCCGCGGGATGACCCCGGCATTGACCAGCGAGGTCTTGCCCAGGCCCGACGCGCCGTAGAGCACGACCGAGCGCGACCGGCGGATCCGCTGGAGCACCTGCTTGATCTCGCCGTCGCGGCCGCGGAAGAACGCCGCGTCCTCGGTGCGGAACGACTCCGGGCCCGGCCACGGATGATCGACCTCCAGCGGCGGTGCGGTCATGTCGGGAGCGACCTCTCCGTCGCGGTGGCCGGCTCGGCCATGCCCCGCAGCGTCGCGTCATGGCCACTTCGCCGACACCCGCGCCGGGTGCGCTCGCGGTGTCTCGCGAGGATTCTGTCGACCACCCGCGCGCTTGACGCCAACGACATCGGCTACCTCCTGCACGTGACACATCCCCGACTGTGCCGACGATAACATGGCGATCGACCGCGACGCGCACGGCGAGTGACCCGGTCAGGGCGCTACCCCCTCGGCGAGAATCCGGATTCCGGTAGGTCCGGAAAACGGCGCCGGGGAGCGTCAGCGCCGGCGGGATGCGTGCGCGCCGTCCTCATCGCCGGGATGGACGAGCGCACGATGCACGCGGCCAGGCGCCCTCAGCCCGCGGCGCCGAGTCGGGTGCGCAGCGCGGCGAGGCCCGCGAACACGTTGCCGGCGGTCTGCACGCCGGCGCCCCACAGAAACGCGGTCAGCGCGGCGCCGTGCGCGCCCCACGCCAGATCGTCGAGCCAGAGCGCCTTGACGCCGGAGGCGACGGCGATCGCCAGGATCGCGCCGTTGACCATCCAGCTGGTCCAGGTGACCTCGCGATCGAGCATCGCGACCTGGCGCGCCGAGACCGCGTCGGGCTTGGCCACCGAGCCGCCCAGCGAGAGCGGCAGCCACATCTTCGTTCGCGCCACGGCCGGCGCCGGGGCCACGCCGCGCATGACCGGCGCGCGGACGAGCTCGATCTCGAGGCGGCGGGCATCGTAGATCGCGGCCGCGGTCGCCGGGTCCTTCCGCGCGGCGTCGAGCTCGGCGGCGATCTCGGTCATCCGCGCGGCGTGCTCCGCGTCGCTGGCTGCGACTTGCTTGGCCAGCGCAGTGAGGCCGGTGACCGCCGTCGTGATGTAGCCGTCCTGGGCGGTCTTGAACGCCGCCCAGCGCGCCGCCCAGGGCTGGGCGAGATCGCGCGCGTCGGCGAGCGCCGCCTCGATCGCATGGGCGGCCTGGTGCCAGACCGCGGCCTCGATGCCGGGCGGGTCGGCGGTCACCAGCTGCGCGAGCTGATCGGCCGAGGCCGCGAGCAGCTGGGGGCGTAGCCCGTCGAGCCGATCGCTCGCCGCGTCGAGCCGATCGCTCGCCAGGTCGTCGCGCGCCAGGGCCAGCTCGCCGCCGAGCGAGCGCAGCGCGGCGCTGAACGTCGGTGGCGCCGCCGGCAAGCGGATCGCGATCTGATCGTCCAGCAGCGCCAGGTCGGCGACCAGCTGGTCGCGCCACGCGGCGATCAGGCCGAGCTGGCTGACCTCCGCGCGCTTGGCCTTCAGCGCGGCCTCGCTGCCCGGATCGACGCGGACCAGCGCGAGCGCGTCGTCGAGCACCTTGCGGACCGCCGGCTGGCGCGACGGCTCGAGCCGTTCGAGCGTGGCCGCGGCCTCGATGATATCGCCGAGCAGCGCGAGCCGCAGCTCGGCGCGATCGATCGCGCCCTTGATGTCGTCGACCGAGCCGCCCCACCGGGCGTAGCGCCGGCGGTCGTCGACGTCGAGCTCGAGCGCGCGCGACGCGGCGATCACCGCGTCGCCCTGGGCGCGCTCGCGCACCGCCTGGACCTGCTGCAGCAGCAGCGCGATCCGGCGGCGCAGGTTGAGCCGCGCGCCGCCGCCATCGATGTACAGCCGCGCGCCGAACGCGATCACCGCACCGAACGCGATCCACAGCGCCGCCCACAGCCAGCTGCCCCGGCGGTAGATGATCGTCTTGACCGTGGTCGAAGCGAACCGATGGTCGCGATCCGCGAGCTCGGTCTCGATCTCATAGATCCCCGGCGCGTCGACGCCGGCCAGCGGGATCCCGATCGCGGCCGGGGCCAGGCCGGAGATGTCCACCGCGCCGCCGGCCTGGGGCGAGGCGACCGCGGCCCCCGATGCGCGCGCCGGCCGCGGCACCATCTGGCGCACCGCCGGCGCATCGGCCTTGTCGAGCGCGGCGATCCCGAGCACGGTCGGGATCACCGCGAGCGGATCGGGCCCGGTGTTCTGGACGTCGAGCAGGAACGCCGAGGCCACGGCGCCGCCGGGCGACTCGGTCAGCAAGACCGCGCTGCCGCCGTGCGGCACGAGCGGAAGGATCGGCTTGCCGGGCCCCGGCCGGTACGGCCCGCCCGCGAACCCAGCGCCCGCCGGGGGCGCCGCCTCCGGCGGATCGGTGACCTCCGCCGCGGCCCGCGGGGCGGCGCCGAGGCGCAAGACCACCGCGGCCATCACCACAGGTCGTAGACACACCATCGGGCCTGGGCTGCATCGTAGCGCAAACCGCCGCTGCCGGGCACCCGGGCACACCGGTGCAGTTCCGCCCCTGCCTGATCGGCCAGCCCCGCGTATTGCGATGTGTTTCGCGATCGCTCTCCGTCGCTCTCCGTCGCTCTCGGTCGCTCTCCGTCGCTCCGGCGCCCTCTCACGGTTTGACAACCGAGGGCCCGTGCACACCTTGTCGCCATGCTCAAGTCATGGCGGCTGGGTCAGATGTTCGGCTTCCCGGTCGAGATCAATCTCAGTTTCCTGTTGCTCCTCGCGCTCGTGTTCGTCGCGTTCGGCGGGCTCGCGGGCGTCGTCGTGGTCGGTCTCGCGTTCGGCTCGGTGCTGCTCCACGAGCTTGGCCACGCGTTGGTCGCGCGCCGGCTCGGCGTCCACGTCGCCGGCATCGAGCTGTCGTTCTTCGGCGGCGCCGCCAAGATGGCGCACATCCCGCGCGACCCCGACCACGAGATCGCGATCGCGGCGGCGGGCCCGGCGGTCTCGCTGATGCTCGGCGGGCTCGGCCTGGGCCTGGGCGCGGTGGTCGACGTCCCGCTGCTCGGCTTCTCGCTGCTGGCGACGATCGGCTGGCTCAACTTCGTGATCGCTGCGTTCAACCTGATCCCGGCGCTGCCGATGGATGGCGGCCGGATCTTGCGCGCGCTGCTCGCCCGCAAGATGAGCTACGTCCGCGCGACGGACATCTCGGTCACGGTGTCGCGCGTCGTCGCGGTCGGGTTCGGCGTGCTCGGCCTCCTGGGCTGGTACCAGCTGCTCGTGCTCGCGCCGCTCTTGTGGATGATGGGCACGCGCGAGCAGCTGCTCGCCCGCGGCGCCGATCGCGCTGGCTTCGGTGGCGGATCCGGCAGGTTCCCGGGCGGGCCGGGACCCGACGATCGGCCCCCGGGCTGGGGTTTCCGCGGCACGCTGGATGACCGTCCCCGCGGCTTTGCGCGCAGCGCTCCCGACGGCCTGGCGGTGCGCCGGTTCGCGATCCGCCAGGTCCACGGCCGCATGGTGATCGAAACGATCGACTGAAAGCCGTGCTACGACCCAGGAGATGGTCAGTCTCAGCGATGCTTGCACGCCGGTTCGCAGCGGCGACCGCTACCAGTTCGAGGTCCTCCCGGGGTGGCAGCAGGGCCGCGGCGCGTTCGGCGGCCTGGTGATCGGCGGCCTGGTCCGCGCGATCGAGCACCACACCGCGGACCCGGCGCGCAAGCTGCGCTCGCTCACGGCGGAGCTCCCCGGCCCCGCGCTGACCGGCATGACCGAGATCACCGTCGAGCCGCTCCGCCAGGGCAAGAACCTGTCGGCGGTGCGCGCCGCGCTGGTCCAGGATGGCGAGGTCAAGAGCCACGCGGTCGCGATCCTCGCCGCGTCGCGCACCGCGGGCCCGGCAGTGAGCTGGAACGATCTGCCGCCGCCTTCGCTGCCGCACTGGACCGACGTCGCGCCGATCCAGTTCGGCGGAGCGCCGCAGTTCGGGCAGCACTTCGAGTACCGCGTCGTCGAAGGCATGCTGGGCTCCGGCGGCGCCCCGCGGTCGCTGGGCTGGATCCGCGCCCGGGACCCGGGCGCGTTGCGCGACGCTGCCTACATCGCCGCCATGGCCGACGCCTGGTGGCCGGCCGCGATGGTCAAGCTCGCCGGCCGACCGATGGCCACGATCGCCTATACCCTCGAGATCCTCGGCGCGGTCGACGACCTCGACCCGGCGGCGCCGCTGGTGTACCGCGCCGTCGTCCCGGTGTGCACCGACGGCTACTTCGTCGAGACCCGCGAGCTGTGGACCGAGACGGGCCGGCTGATCGCGACCAACCACCAGACCTTCGCGATCATCCAGTAGCGAGCCGTCGTCCGCGCGTTATTTCGCCGGGAACGCCGCCCCCGCGCCGAGCTGCAGGATGATGTCGAGCTGAGCGTCGGGGAACTTGGCCTTCACCTTGCGCTGGACCTCCGCCGCCGTCTTCGACGACGCGACCGCGGCATCGAACGCGTCGAGGTACGTGCGCGTCGCCTCGATCGCGCCGGCGTCGTTCGCGAGCTTCGGATCCTTGTGGCCGGCGATCACCGTGGTCGGCCGGCGCGCCGCCAGCTCGTCGAGCGTCTTGCGCCACGCCCGGCGCTGGGCCGGGTTGGTCTCGGCGGTCCACGCGTGGACGCCGCGATAGATGACGTCGCCGGCGACCACCGTCTTGATCGACGGGATCCAGACGTAGGAGTTGTCGGCCGCGTCGCCCTGGACGCCGCCGTGGATCTCGAGCGTCTGGCCCTCGAGGGTCAGCGTCGTGCCCGGAAGCGCGCTCGGCAGCACCGGCTCGCTCGGGACCAGCTCGCCGTACAGCGGCCCCCATTGCTTGACCTTGTCGTGCCAGGTGCGGTTGATCTCCTCGACGACCGCCGGCAACGCGACCAGCTTGGCGGCCGGAAATGCCTGGTGGATCACGGCGAGCCCGAAGTAGTGATCGGGATGCGCGTGGGTGATGTAGACCGCGGTGAGGTGCTTCTTGGTCTCGAGGATCGCCGCGACCAGGCGGTGCGCGTCGGCGAGATCGAACTGCGCATCGATCAAGATCGCGTCCTTGTCGCCGGCGACGATCGTCGAGTCGACGAGGAACCCGCCGGGCGAGGCGGTGAACACGGTGGTGGTCAGCGCGGCCGGCGCCGCGACCCCGGTGGCGGTGGTGGCGGCGAGCGCGGCGGCGGCCGTGGCGACGATGCGAGCGAATGACTTCGACATGACGAGCTCCTTGGTGAGTCGCATGAGAGTAGCCATCTGGCGCCAGACCGCGAGGTCAGGATCGGCGGCGTGATGGTAAAATTCCGCGGCGGTGCAGATCGCGAAACGCGAGCGGCGTCATCCCGGCGTGCAGCCGAAAGAACTTCACGAGGTTGGTGGGCTCGGCGAAGCCGGTGCGCGCGGCGAGCTCCTTGACCGAGAGATCGGTGTGGACCAGCAGGCGCTTTTGCTCGAGGATCACCCGCTCGTCGATCAGCTGCTTGGTCGACGTCCCGGTGTGGCCGTGGACCAGCTCGGCGAGCCGGCGCGCCGAGATTCCCGCGCGCCGGGCGTAGTGCTCGACCGATCGGGTCATCGCATGGTCTTGCTCGAGCACGGTAAAAAACCGCTGCAGCGGCGCGGGCACCGGCGCCGTCCGATCGAGCAGCCGCTCGGCGCGCAGCATCAGCACGCGCAACAGGCCCGCGAGCACCCAGGGCTGGGCCTCGTCGAACGGCCGCGCGTGCTCGTCGTCGAGCTGGCCGGCCAGCGTGATCAGCGCGCGCGCCTCGGCCGCCGACACGGCGATCGAAGGCTGAGCCCACGACGGTGACAGCGTCGCCGCGGCCGCGAGCGGATCCGGGCGGTCGCCGCCGGCGAGCAGGAACTCCGGCGAGAACAGCAGCATCCAGGCCTCGACCCGCGGGTCGGGCACGAACTGCTGGACCCTGCCGCGCGCCACGAACACCAGCCGCCGGGCGCCGAGCGGCACCGGCGCGAAGTCGATGATCAGCTGGCCCCGGCCGCGCAGGCCGACGTAGACCGAGTGGAACTCGTTGCGGTGCGGGGCGGCGACGATCTCCAGGCCGCGGCCGCGCGTCGAGCGCGCGAGCAGCTGCGACAGCCGGAAGATCTCGAACCCGAGCTCGGGCTTGGCGTTGTGGCGAAACGGCAGGCGGAGGATCGAGCCGGGACGTGGCGCCACTCAAGTCTCGGGCGCCCGCAGCGCGAACGGATGATGCGACAGGAACGCGAGCCGGCCATCGGGGGCGAGCCGCGCGACCCACAGGCCGCCGTTGTGGAACTCGCCCGCGCGCACGGCGTACTCGATGCAGCCCGCGCCGTCGCAGTCGACCCACGGTGCGCCGGCCAGCGCGAAGCGGACCACGGCCGGCGTGCGGGCGATCCAGCCGGCGACGCGCGCGGCGCCGCGGAAGATCTCGACGATCGGCCCGAGGCCGCGCGCGCCAGGGCCGTGGCGATCGACCCGCACGTCGTCGACCACGGCCGCGCGCAGCGCGGCGCCGTCGCGGGGCGGGTTGAGCGCGTCGGCAAATCGCTGGAACACGGCGCTCCACGGATCGGCGGTCACGCCGCTACGATGCCAGACCGCCCGGCGCTGCGCACGGGGTCGCCAGGGCTGCTGCGCCGGAATCAGGCCGACCCACGGCGCGCGGGCCGCGACGGCGCGGTCACCGGCGTGCACGACCGCCGCCGCGGGCGGACCACCCCCGCCGGGGACGCGCGTGTTCGGCGCTCGGGCCGGCGGCGGCCTCCGGGGCCCGGGCTCGGCGGCCGCCGCGCGCGGGGCGCGCAGCGTGTGTGGCGGTGGGGGCGGGGACCGCGCTGGGGGGTGGCGCGCGAGCGGGCGGAGCCGCCGGTGGGCCGGCGAACATCTGGCGCTCCATGCCGTCGAGCAGCGCCGTGAGCCCGGACTCGAACCGCGCGTCGCCGCTCATCCACTGCGCGATCTTCGCGAACACGCCGAGCATGTCCCCGCCGCCGAGCGCGCCGGCGAGCTGGGGGTACTGTCCGGTCGCGAGCTGGGCCTCGAAGAAGTTCTTGATCCGGACCAGGGTCTTGTGATCCATCGGGTGGGCCCATGCCTCGCTGCTGCGCAGCACGTGGCCGAACACGTAGTCATCGACGATCGACAGCAGGCCGAACTTGCCCTGCACGTCGAGCGGCGTGTCGCTCACCGCGGTGAGCGACTGCTCCATGTGGCGCAGGCCGTTGGGGCCGACGCGCGCGCCGCGGAGCGAGTACAGCGCCCACGCGTGGCGCATGAACACGTCGCGGCTGGACCGCGCGATCGCGGTCAGACCGGCGCGCCAGCCGGACGGCAGCTGATCGGCGGGCAGCACCGCCTCGCCCGCCAGCGCGTCGTCCATCAGCGCGACCAGCTCGTCCTTGGTCTTCACGTAGTAGTAGAGCGTCATCGTGCCGACCCCGAGCTCGGCGGCGACCCGGCGCATCGACACCTCGGCGAAGCCCTCGGAGTCGGCGATCGCGAGCGCGGCCTGGGCGATCTGCTCGCGGCTCAGCTTGGGGCGCCGGCTGCCAGGCGCGGGCCGCACCCAGATCGGCG
>Ga0302321_100000426_pt1 | contig 36613 bp, 50 predicted proteins | sample Fen_T0_1_FD_202505 | JGI IMG/M metagenome (GOLD analysis project Ga0302321, IMG submission 202505) | Peat permafrost microbial communities from Stordalen Mire near Abisko, Sweden - Fen_T0_1 | ecosystem: Environmental > Terrestrial > Soil > Wetlands > Permafrost | place: Sweden: Abisko... | reverse complement strand
GTCTCGCGTGAGTGCACCGTACAGCTGACCGAATTCCACCCCGGACAATTCCCCAGGCCCCGGCCGGGCACAATGACCGATTGCGCGCTATACAGCTAACGGCGGACACCGCCGAAGAGTCCCGGACATGGCAGCAAAAACTGGATTACCCGCTAGTTTCGTAAATGAAGGCCAAAGGGCTTTGCATAAAAGCGGGGTAAAGCAGGCAGTCGTTTGCGAGAAGCTGAAGAAACCGCGGTCAACTGTGGCTGATTGGTTCGGAGGGAAGTCACGACCGAACGACGTGGACGGCGCGAGGCTTGAAACCTGGCTAGGGGTAACCCCGGCGATGTTTCGGACTGCTTGCGGCGCGGAGCCTCCACGCAAGACCGGCCCGCACGAAGCTAAAGCCCTGGTGAACCTTGCGGCAAGGCCGGAGCCACCGCCGGCAGTGCACGTGCTGGGCAGTGGGCGGACTGATGGGCTGTGGCCGGAGATCGACCGGCTGCGGGAAATGACCGCGCAGCCGAACCTTTCGCCCAAGGACCGGGCCAGTGCATTAGGCGCGATTGGCCGGTTGCTCACGAAGCAGACCGAAATAGATGCACGGGGCGCGGACCTTGAAATGGGCTGGGCTAAGAGTGAGGCCTTCCGGCAGATGTGCCGGGGGGTGTACGACGCGTTGCAGCCGTGGCCGGAGGCGTTAGCGGCCGTGCGGGCGGTGCTGCTTGCGGACTAACCGCCTTTCCACGGAATGCGGCCGTTTGTTCGATGAGTGGACACGGGACGCAACGCGCCTGCAGTGGCCTTCGCCCCGTTACCTGGACGACCTGGAGGGCTTCGCGCGGGATATCCTGGGCATTCGGTTCTGGTCAAAGCAAAGGGAGATCGGCTGCGCGCTAGTTGAGCACCGGTCCGTGGCCGTCAAGGCAGGCCAGAAGGTCAGCAAGACTTTCACCCTGGCCATTAGGGCACTGCATTTCTATTGCTGTTATGCCGATTCTCAGACGTACCTCACAGCCCCGACACTGGGCCAGGTCGATAAGCCTATGTGGCGGACGATCAGCGAGCTAGTCAGCCGCAGCGGCATTTGCGCGGACTGCCGGGACCGGGGCGTACGGACACCGTGTGAGCATAGCTGCAAGATTGATGGTACGTTGCTTGCTACGCCTAAAGGCGGGCTGAAGTCAAAGGACGGGCTGCGGTCCGTCATGGGTTTGGCTGTCAGGCACCCGGACAATGTTTCGGGAAAGTCAGGGCCCAATATGCTTTGGATCCTAGATGAGGTGATTGGCATACCGAACAACATCATCGAAGCTATTCTAGGCACGCAAATGGGTGGCGCTTGGATGGCTATTGCCAGCAACCCGACCACATCGGACCCTAATAACTTCTTCTGGAAAGCGTTCAACGATAAGAACCAAAGGGGGCTGTACAGCCTTCACACGATCTCAAGCCTCGACTCCCCGAACGTCACGGGTGAGTGCAAAGTACCGGGCCTGGCTGAGCCTAACGCGATAGAGCAAGCTCGAGTCAGGTGGGGCGAGGACAGTCGCGAATGGCGCAATCGCATCCTAGGTGAGTTCACGACGCAATCCGAGGGCCAAATGCTCAGCGTGGAGCAGTGGCAATCGGCCATAACGCGAAATGACGTGAACCTAGAGCGCCCGCAGGCATGGGAGGCGGACGTCCTGCACATAGGCGTTGACGTGGCGGGCGAAGGCACAGACTTGTGGACGGCCTACATACGCCGGGGCTGCCAATCGATCGCCTGTGAGCATGAGCAGTTTATTGACGCAGCGGCGGGCGTTGCCTGGCTAGAGGCCATAATCTTGCAGTACCGCAGGGACCGGGAGCCAGTACAGGTCAAGTACGACGGCGAAGGGCAGTACGGCGCGGAATTCGGCAAGGAGCTAGCGCCTTTGCGGCGGAAGTATCCGGAGCTAGTGATCAGGCCGGTGATATCACATGCGGATGATCCGACCGGAAGATTTGCACGTCTGCGTGACGCAATGGTCGAACATGCCGTCACCCGAATCAAGCGCGACTTTGGTGTGCTGCTGATCCGAGAGCTAGAAGAAGAGGCCCTAGCCTTGGAGCGTGACCTTGATTACCGGGACGCGTCGAACCACGGGCGAACCAAGGTCAAAGAAAAGAAGCACCTAAAGAAGAAGATCGGCAGGTCCCCCGACCGGTTAGACGCTATGATCTATTCGCTGTGGGAGGGGGCGATCGGCGTAGTCGTTGACGCCACCCCGGCCAAGCCCGCAGTCGTCGTGCCGATACGACCGCGGGGGGTTCTCAGCGGGGTGAATCCGCACAGTTTCAAGCTGGCCGCATGAGCCCACCGCCGCGGAGGCCTTCAGCTGCCTCGCAATGGACGATCAGGCCGCGGGCTAGCATGCGGCTGACGGTGTCGTAAGTGAACCTGTGAGCTCCGTGTGCGTATCTACTACCGCGTGCGCGGTGTAGCGCGGCAGTAGTAGTCCCCGGGTGGGATTCGATATAAGATAGAAAGTCGGCTTGTTTCGAGCTGCGAGGTGACTTGCTGTTTGACATAGATATACCTTAGCACAGATTCTTATGAATCAACAACAAATCGACTTTCACCTGCGCGATAGTTCTCCGGGCCGAATCCGTACGCTTGGCACGTTCCCTGCAAGCGCGCTATAGTATCATCGACCGCGGGCTCGTCCGCCGTCCTGCCTCGATGAGAAGTAACTCCAAAAGCAGTGGCCTCCTTGACGCGCTCCTTGCGCGCAGTGCCTACGTGGGGCAACCCCAGGCGAATTGGCCATCGATCCGTGACCCAAGAATCGAGGCAGGGCGGCGTGCATTAGGCGGCCACCTAGCGCTGCGTCCGGAATTTATAACGGATTGGCTGCTAGAGAATCGTAAGCGCGCCATGCAGGATGCGGTTGCCGGCGATCTGTTTTCGGCTGCGTTGCTGTGGAAAGCTGTGCTAGGCGACGGCGTATTTAGTGGCGTGCTGAACCTGCGTTGCGCCGGCATATCGACTTTGCCAAAGAAGTTCCGCGGGCGTAGTGAATACGTTGCGGAGCTGCAAGCGGGGCACCGTTCCGTGCAGTCCGTGCACGACGCGCTAGTCCCGCCCGACCAGGCCAAGCTGATGATTCAGGACGGTATCGGGCTGGGCGTTGCAGTCGGCGAGCTTGTCCCTGTCGTGGGCCGAGAATACCCCGTGCTTCGGAGGCTACCGCCCGAAGGCCTTTGGTACCGCTGGGCTAGCAACACTGGTTCATGGCATTACCGCACGGCTAGCGGAGGGCTGCTACCGATCACGCCCGGCAAGGACGGCTGGGTCTTGTGGGAGTTTGGCGGGGTGGACGCGTCCCCATGGGAGCGAGGTATTTGGTACCCCGCTTCGCGCGCATTTATCCTAAAGGAAAATGCTGCACTGTGCTCGGGCAACCTTGAGCGTGGCATGGCCAATCCTGCGATCGTAACCACGGCCCCCATCGGCGCGAGTCAAGAGCAGCGTGAAGGGTGGTTCACCGCGTTTACGAACTGGGGCGTAAATTTCTTAGCGAGCGCACCTAGCCCGGGCTTTGATGCCAAGGTTCTCGAAGTGGGCGGCGAGGCTTCCGACATCTTCGACAAGTCGATCAAACGTTGGAACACGGAGCTTACGATCTGCGCAGCTGGTCAAGAGGTCACAACGACGGGCGGTTCGGGTTTCGTCAACGGTGACATGTGGCAGGCCATCCGAAAAGAATTTATCAAGGAGCCTGCTGACAGCTGGGCTTACTGCGAGAATACGCAGATCATCCCGCAGGGCTGGACGCTTCCAGTTCATGGCGAGGATGCGCTGAATGACTCGCCGTGCATTTCGTTTGACACTCGTGGCCCTGCCGAAATGACGAATCTGGCACAGTCCTGGATTCAGCTTGCGTCAGCGCTTGAGAAGATCGAACCGGTTTTGCATAAGCATGGCATGGCCATTGAGTTCCGTGACGTCGTTGCCGAGTGGGGCATCCCGATCAGTGACGAGCAAGATGGTGCGGGTGGGCAAAAGATTGACTTGGCGTCACTGGCTGAAGTCGTGAAGTTGGCCAAAGAGGCTGGCTTCGAACCCGAGGCAGCGTCGATCACTGTGTTACTCGAGAAGCTTTCAGGCGTTGCCTTTGCCAAGGCTGCTCCGGAGGTCCCTGCCGCGAAGCCGGGCATACCAGCACCTAAACTCACAGCAATTCCAGGGGGTGCAGCATGACCGAACAGTGGCAGCCTCGCGGTTTGCTGATGGCCTCGCCCAAGGCCTTGGGGATGGTAGTAGCTGGCAACCCTTCGCCCGCAAATGTTATCACGCCCGCGCTTGCGTGCGTTTACCTTCGCGGGCCTATCGAGCACCATGCCAGCGCGCTGTGCGACTCCTACGACGCTTACAAGGAGCGCCACAGGGTAGCCGCCGCCAGTGAGGCCCGGTGCGGCTTGCTGCAGGTTGATAGCCCTGGCGGTTTCGTGTCGGGTTGCCTCGACACCGTGTCAGAGGTCCGAGAGATTTGGCGTGCCGCAGGTAAGCCCCTGATCGGATACGTTGACGGCGAAGCATGCTCGGCCGCGTACGCGCAGCTGATGGCCTGCGATTATATTTTCGTCCCGCCTACTGGCGTTGTAGGTTCGATCGGTACGACGGAGAACCTCCCGGACGTAACGCAAGCTGACGCAATGGCTGGCGTCAAGGTCCATGTCGTGATGTCAGGCGATCGCAAAGCGGACTACAATCCGCACGTTGCCAAAACGCCAGAAGCACTGGCTGCGGTGCAAGGCGAAATTACGGAAGTCGCCAAAGTTTTTTGGGGCGTTGTGTCCGCTTCGCGCGGGATATCGTCGGAGCAAGTGCGTTCGTACCAGGCCCGATCGCTTATCGGCCAGGCCGCAATTGAGGCTGGTTTAGCCGATGCGATCGCAACCGAAGATCAAGTTATTGCCATGCTGACGCGTGGTGAGATACCAGTTAGACAAGTGGCCGCCATGGCCGAGAAAGTGAGCAAGCCAATGGGATTCGCAGAAGCGATGGCGGCCATGCAGGCCGTAGTTGAAGATGAGGGCACCACGCCCGAAGATAAAGAGAAAGCGCGCAAGTGCATCTCTCACATGAATACGGCTCCGAAAATGGAGTCCGAGGAAGCACCCAAAAAGGACGATGATGCGCCGCCCGCCAAGCATGACGAGCCCGACGGCGATGAAGGCAAGAAGGCCTTGCGTGTTGCTAAGAACGCAGAGGAGTACGCCCGCGCTGCTCTGCTTGCATCGCGCAGCGACTTCACGCCCGAGCAGGTAAAGACGCTCTCCAAGTTGCCTTTCGAGGCAGTCCGCGAAGCCGTCCAGACCTGGCCCCGCGCGCAAGCATCCAGCACCGTTGCCGATGCGATGTCAGCGAATAGCGCACGGTCGAGCAAGGCTGCCGCAGCCGTCGTACCCGTTGGCAGCGAGCCGCAAATGGCGCTATCTAAAGAGGGCGCATCAGTGCTTGCACAACTTGACGAAAGACTCGGCATTGACGAGTCCGACTTGAAAGCCGCCCGCAGGGGCAAGCGTTCGGAGGATGGTTACTGGGAAGTTCCATCGCTGACCGTCCGAGAGCAGAATCAAATGATCAAAGAAGCCAAGGCGCCGAAAGCCGCCCGGGGGAGCAACTAATGACCGCCACTACGCAAAGCATTCTCAAGGCAGCGACTAAGGTCCTGCGTTACCCCCAGCTGATCCTGCTCTCAGGGCAGAAGGTCTATCGAAACACTTTCTCGTGTTTCAATGGCTCGGGCAAAGTGGTTGGGCCGTCTGCGGCTACCACGCTTCTTACGATCGGCCGCTTCGCAGACGACTACGACGCTAGCGCCACGGGTGCCAACGCGGATATCAAATGCGTCGTTGACCTTGGCCGTGACGTCTGCACAGAAGCATTCGTCAATGACACAGTCAACCCCGTGACGGCAGCCGCAGTCGGAAACGTCTGCTACTTGCTCGACAATCAGACCGTTACGATTGACTCCACAAGTCATTCGATCGCAGGTCGGGTTTGGGAAGTCAACACCACGGAAAACATCGTTTACGTGCAGGTACTTGAGACAGTCACGACGGCCACAAGCAACGCCAAGACCGCGACTCTCGACACGGCAACGGCGAATTTCACTGGCAACGACTGGGCACCAGCTGCGGCTACCCTAGTCAGTGGCACTACGTTCGTGATTGGCTCGGGTTCGGGCCTAGCGGCTAACGCCACTCTCACCCTGCCGGGTTCGGGTGTTGCTGCGGGTACCGAAGTTCGCTTCGCGGCCAACGGCGCACAGGGCGCGTTCACAGTCACGATCCGGATGGGCACCACGGCGATCACCTCTACACTCACCGCGTCAAAGCGCTGGTCGGCTCGCGCCGTCAACGTCGGCGATGCAACCACTTCAATTTGGGTCGTTGACTACACTGTTGACGCATAAGGAGCACTTAGATCATGACCGGTTTTATCGACCCACCGTTTACTTTCAGCCTCGAACAGAGGCTGCAGATCATACAAGAGCGCCCCTATCTGGCGCTCCGGGATAGCGGAAACCTTTGGTGGCCAATGGTTGCCAAGGTTGTTCCCGCGACTGGAAAAAAGCTCATCAGCAACTGGATTCTGCAGACTGCTTACATCGAAAATCTCGGGCAGTCTACCGACCTTCCAACCCGTGAGCTCGCGATCGTTGACACCACTTTCACTCCCGAGAATGTCGGCGAGCGCCTGGTGCTTGACCTGAACAGCTTCGAGGATTTGGATGGCGGCGGGATTGACGCGTTGACAGAGTGGACCGAGCAAGTCTCGGCCGATTCGGCGCACTACCCACAGCGTCAGATTGAGGCGTTGCTAACGAATGGCACCGCGGCAAGTACTGCGGATATGACATATGACGGGTCGGTATTCTTCTCCGTCGATCATCCGCTGAACCCCAAGACTGGCAAGGTCAAAGGCACGTTCGCTAACTACTTCACTGGCACGGCTGGCTCCGGTGGTTGTCCTTCAACGGACGCAAACCGGGACGCATACCCCGGCGCAGTTCCGATTGACGAAAGCGTGGCTTTTGAAACTGCGTGGCTCAACCTTCGCAAGATTTACGGCTACATTGCTTCGATCCGTCAAGCGAACAACATTCAGCCCCGGTTCCTTTCGCCGTGGGCCATCAAGTGCCATCCTACAATGGCCCCCCGCGTGAATTCTCTTCTACAAGCCAAGTTCGCGTCGTTCTCAAATTCGAGCACGACCACGGGCGGCGGCAGCACGGACATCCAAGGGCAACTAACGGAGCTCGGCTACGTCAAGGTCCTGAAGGCTCCCGAAATGCCGGCTGATGGCCGCTATCAGGTGATTGCGTCGCAAGTGCAGTCGAGCCAATTGGGTGCCATCGTTTGGGTCGAGCGCAAGCCGTTCGCAATCCAAACGTTCTGGCCCACGGACGGCAAGAATGCGGACCTAGCGCGGCGTAACCAAATGGAAGCGCACTGCAGAGCCCGTAACGTTGCAGGCTACGGCAAACCCGAGCTGATTTTCGAGTGTCGCAAGACCTAAGCAGTAAGTAGACTTGCCCCGTCCGGTTTTCGGTCTGTTTTCCGGGCGGGGCGCTTTTTACGCCCAATGGTAGCATGTCTCAATACCTAACCCCCGAAGAGTACGCGTTGCTCACGATTATGCCGCAAAACGGTGTGGATGAGCTTATGACGCAATACCCCGGTTGGTTGGATGCGATGCTAGTATCATACTCGGGGATGATCGACGCACGACTGGCCAAGCGCTACGCTACGCCGTTTGCCGCGCCCGTCATTGCTCCGATCAAGCTACTCCTGACCAGACTTGTTGACCCGATCGCATACACCAAGCGCGGAGTTGACACGAGTGACGCACAGCAAGACCGTTTAGACGCGCTATACAAGCAAGCGGAGCTGGACCTTGCAGAAATGGCCGATTGCGAGGTTGGCAAATACGATTTGCCACTCCGCGCGGACCTCCCAAACATTTCGGGGCTCAAGCAGCCCGCAGTTTTGACACGCTACGAAAACACGGCGTACGAGTGGCCACGCAGGCAGCTCGAGAAAGCGATCCTACGCCGTGGCTAATAACGATCAGGCATTCGCAACGGTTGACGGCTGGATCAAGTCCCTGCAGGCCGTGCCGGGCTTCGTGCAAGGCCTTCCGGCGCAGATCGCGCCTATTGCCAAGCGCGAAGGCGACAAGGCAATAGCCGAGCATCGGTCCTTAGACGGCGAAGCCTGGGCACCACGTAAAGAGGACGGCGCGCCAGCCCTCGAAGGCACGCAAAAAGACTTCTCAGCTGCGCCCTCGGGCAATATCTTGTGGCTTCGCATCAAAAAGGGCCTTACTTTTAGTCAATTTGGCACGAAACACCAGCAAAGGCGCCGATTATTGCCAAAAATCGGGCTCCCGGACAAACTTGGCAACGCTATCCGTAATGGTGTGATCGAAATGGCGCCCGAGTTTCTGACCCGCAAAGGGGGTCATAAAGGCCCAACTAAGGGGGTCAAATGGCTGTAAAAACGGCTTTTTCGACCCTTGTAGGCCTCGCTAACGCCGATATGGCCGCTCGAGTTACCGATCTTGAAGCTGTTTTCGGCTGGCGCGAGGTTCCACGGCAGCAAACCAAGCCCCGGCGTGTGGTTTGGGTGCCCGGAGACCCGACGGGCAAGGCTGGCAAGCTCTTAGGAGCCACCAAAGCGCCGATCGCAACGGTAACCCGCACCGGGCAGGCAACGGTTGCACGCAATCTAGCCGACCTTGACGAATTGTTCACGGTCTACGTTCAAGCGTACGACCCGACCGACCCAGCCAACGAGGCCAAGCAATACAACGAGACCCGGATGCTTTTCGATGCTCTCATTGCGGCTATCTACCGGGTTTCGCATGGCGCGCACGCGGTAGGCGTTGTGCACGTTGACGATCCGATTTGGAGCGTCAATCAAAACGAGCAGAAGCATGGTGGGCGCCTGACAGTTGTCGGCCACGTACGCTCGCCAATACCAGACGATCCGATCAATACCGCTTACCCGACTACCGTTCATGTCGGGCCTGATTCAACGACCGTGCTACCTGCACGAGATCAAGACATTTCCGTAACGCCCACACCGTAAAGGGGTACCAATGGCAGTCCAATCAGTTACCACGACCAAAGATCAGCGCCCCCTCCCGGTCACTCCGGGCGGTGGGAAATACTTCGCGGTGCAAGGCCCTGCAAGCCTAGGCGCGTACGATACACCGACCGTGTTCACGCGCGTTACGGACGTCGTTGCCGCGCACGGCCAAGGCCCGGGCGTGGAAGCCGCTTGCATTGCTATCGGCCAGTACGGCTCTGTGCTGTTCGTTCGTACACATGCAACGACTGCAGGGTCTGCGGGCGCAGTTACCACGACGCGCGCAGCAGTGGCATCACCAGGCTCGGCCTCGACTTCGGCCGTTACCGTTGACGCTGGCTCCACGTACTTGGGCGACTTCGAAATCGGGATGGTTGTAACTCGAGTCGTGCTAGCGGCTGGCACGGTTGCCACGCAAGGCACCTTGGGCACCGACCACATTTACGTGCAATGCTCGACCGATAACTTCCGGACGTTGCTCCCGGAAGTCAAGCTGCCTGACACATCGACTTTCGTAATCGAAGTGGCCAACACTGTCACGGGCTTTGACTCTGGCGTTCAGCTCGACTGCGCTGCGGGCACGCTGACAGTGGGCGATAAGTTCACCGCGACGATCACTGCCCCGGCTTGCACCACTGCTGATCTCGTTACGTCGAATGCAGCGCTTGCAGCTACCGCGCAGCCTTGGGAGATCGTACTGCTTGCGTCAACGATTAGCGATGCAACGCCTAGCACAGGCGTTAGCAATTCGATGGATCAGCTGATTACGAGCATGGCCGCCCGCGGGCTCTATCGCTGCTGGATCGGCAACGCTGCGATGCCAACGGCTGCGCAAACTGACGCGCAGTATCAAGCTGCAGCGGCTATTACGAACTTTGCTAGCTACGGTAGCCCAACGCCTGCGATGATTACCGCACGCGCAGTGCTGACAGCCTCGCAGAACCCCACCAACCCGAGCCAGTATATCTTGCCGCTTTCCTATTCGGCAGGGCCTTGGATCAATAGCCTCCCGTCGGAGATATCTCCCGCGGACAAGGACCTGGGTGGGATTCCCGGCGTCGCGATCAGCGACACCCGAGGCAACCCGCTACCCCGCACGGGCGATGAGTCGTTGACCCCCGGCCTTGACGATTTCCGCTTCGCAGTCGCCCGGACTTGGAGCGACAAGCAAGGAGTGTTTCTCAACCTGGCCACCCTGATGGCCGCGAACGGTTCACCCTTCTACAACATCATGTCTCTTAGGACGTGGAACTTATTCGCGACGATCGTCTATTCGTTCTACTCGACCCGTTTGCAAAAGGGCGTTGGCTACAACGACAAGACCGGGTTTATCCTTGCCTCCGAAGCCAACCGGCTTGACGAGCTCATGAACGCGGAGCTTAGCAAAATCATCGGTTCGAAGTGCGTCAACGCGCGGTGCAAGGTTTCCCGACGGGATGACCTCCGCGTCAAGAACCCCACGATCCACGTAGAGGGTGGCGTGCAGCCCTTCGCCTATCCAACCTTCATTTCGCTTAACCTCGGCTTTTTGCTTCCCAGCTAAGGATTGAACCATGTCATTAGATTTAGAGAGAGTAGACTTCAACCCGCATAGCTGGCCCTCGCTGATCTACGCGATCAACGGGCAGCAAATCTTTGGCGTGACTGCGATCAGCCCGATTAACTGGAAGCGTGAGCGCGTTGATGGCTACGGCATGGGCCGCAGCCACGCTCCCCGCACGTACTCACACGGAAAGGTCAGTTTTGAGAACTTCAAAGTTAAGCTCTATTCAGATTCAGTCGAAACACTGCGTAATTACTACGCCAGTTTCGCAGAGGACGGGCTGAGCTTTACGAATCCGAAGCTTACCCACACGATCGAATACTACGAGTCAGACAACCCACTCAATAAGTTCGTCCGCCTCGAAAATGTGTCGTGGGTGGCTGAAAGCGCCGCGCACGATGAGAGCCCGGACCCACTTTTCACTGAGGTCGAGTTCAAAATTCTCCGCTGCTATATCAACGGCAAGCCCCCGTGGGATGCTGTTCGCGTCTAACCGTTAGCCAAAGGAAAACAGACCAATGACCGAAATCGAAACACTCGAACAGAAGCGGGAGCGCATTACAGCACTGCGAGTGGCGCAAGCTGCAACGACACAAGCGGCACAAGACGCAATCGACTCCCAGGCCCTCGACAGTGAGGAGCGGCTCTATTCTGAATTCACGACTCTAGGGCGGCTAGGCTACGACTTCGCGGGCGTCATATCACGTAAGACGGGCTACCTGGTAGTGCTGAGGGCGCCTAGCAAAGTGGCCTACCGCACATACCAGAGCAACACTGCGTTGGTGGGCTCTCCGCAAGCCAAGCTCACGCTAGCCGACTGCATGACTCAGTTGGTGCAAGGGTGCGTTGTGACATCCAAAGAAGATTTTAACGCATTGCAAGACGTGGAGCCGGAGATACTTCGCCGATCATGTGACGCAGTGTGTAAGCTTGCCGGTGCCCGCGCGGAGGATATCGAGGGAAAATAATAAAGGGCCTTGAGAAGGCCCGGCATGATGACAGATTCCGAGGGCTTGCGCTTACTGAGTTCATGCGGCCCTCGGACGCCCCAGATAGTGAAGTGCTAGGCGAAGTAGGGGCCACGCTGCTAGGTGAGTTCACGAGACTGGTTGTCGAAGCACTAACGAAGAAATGACCCATGGCTGACGCAGTCGCACAATTCGGAATTGAGTTTACGGACGAAAGCGGGCCGGCGATTGCGTCATTCAAGGGCAATGCTGCTGCTTTGAAAGACGAGCTTAGCGCAAGCCAAGCCGAGCTAGGCAACATGCAGAAGGCCTTGCGCCAAATGACAGGTGCGGGGAATGTTGCAACGGCCCAGGTATCGAAGCTAAAGCAGCAGATAGCCGATCAGAAAGTGCACGTTGCGGGGCTGGCCGTGCGCAATCATCAGCTGGGGATCAGCTATAAGGCTTCGAATGTTGAGCAACGCAACGCGGCAACGGGCCTTGAGTCCCTGAAAGCCGGGCTCCAAGGTGCTAACGGCCCTCTAGGCGCGATGGGCTCCAACGTGCTTGGCCTTGCTTCGAAGCTTGGCCGTGCCGGGCTTGTGGGCGTCGCAATCATCGCAGTGGCTGCGATCGTTGCACTAGGCGTTGCACTAGGCGTTGCAGCGTATCAGCTGACACGCTTCGCGGTCTCGAATGCGGACGCTTACCGCTCGGAATCGTTGATGCTTGAAGCCCTGATGAAAATCCCCGACTGGTGGGGCAGGGCCGCGGGCAAGGCTTCCGAGCTGATGGCCAGCACGAACCTCATGGCCGCGACGTACGGCCTGGCCCGGTCGCAAGTAATGGGTTTTACCACAAGCCTATATCAGCAAGGCTACCGTGGGGCAGTGCTGCAACGCGCGCTTGAATCGACTTCGATCGCTGTGGCGGCCTTTGGCGGTGACGTAGCGCAAGCTAATCGCTACATGGGCGCCATGAGCTGGCAGTTCGGCTACCTGGGCAAAGGCTCCGCGGCGTTTGCTGCGCGCGTCAAGCGCGACCTAGGCGACATCGCAACGCGTCAGGCGCTAGGGCTCTCGAAGCAACTGGCGTCACTAAAGCAGAATATCGGAATGCTGTTCAGCGGCGTCAAGATTGAAGGCTTTCTGCGCGGGCTGAACCTCGTACTTAGCCAGTTCAGTGAGACGACGATCAGCGGGCAGATCCTGAAGCGCCTGATTGAAGATATGTTTTCGCCCCTAGGGAAAGCTGAAGGCCTTGGCGTAATCGTCAAGCACATGATCCAAGATATGATTTACTGGGTTTTGCTAGCGCAAACCAAGTGGATAGAGCTTGAGATCGTGTTTGCTCGCCTAGGCAATGCGATCGACGGACTTGGACCGCGAGGGCAGCTAGCTTTGCAAGGGCTGAAGGGCTTAGGCGGTATGCTGCTTGAGCCTTTCAAGTTCGCAGCGGAGCAACTGTTTACCGTGATGTTCCCCTGGGTGTCTGCAGTCGTTCGACTCGGCCCCTACATGTGGCAGGCCGCTAAGACGATCTGGACGAACCTAAAGGCCATCTTCACGCACGGGTGTGACGGCATAGGGGGTTACATTCTGGAGGGCCTCGCAAACGGCATAGCTGAGAAGGCCGCGCTAGTTTGGAATGCAGCCAAGGGCCTTGCCACAGGCCTCGTGAAGATTATCAAGACAGTGCTGGGCATCCACAGCCCCTCGCTAGTGATGCGAATGCAGGTGGGCCACCAAGTGCCCGCCGGCATGGCGCTAGGCGTTAGGGCTGGTATCCCCATGGTTCGTGCGGCTGCCCGTGAAATGGCTGCCGTGCCTATTCAGGAGGGCGCAGCACCGCAACGCCAGACGGCGTTTAGTTTTGGCTCGGCCCAGGCCAGCCGTGGGAACACGACGGTCAACGTCAACCCAACGATCGTCGTTGACGGGGCGAAGGGTAATGTGCTAGACCAAATACGTGACGGCATGGCAGTGATTCTTCAGCAGGCCTTGGCACAAGCGGGGTTGGCATGACAGTAGCAGAAGCCGGATATTTCTCCCCCGAAAATACGCCCGTTGACTATGTCAAGTTTGCCGGCTCGCAAACTCCCGGATACGCGGAGGTCAAAGGGCTGCACGCGCCCCGTAAGATTCAAGCGCAAGCGGGCCCGGGGCTTTCAGGCGCACGTTATATGTTCATGGGCCTTGAGGTTGTGGAGTTCCACGTCTTGATCCATTTGCAGGACGACGATGACTGGCGCGACTGGGAGGCGTACAAGCGCGTAGGTGCTGCGGGTGCTGCCCTCCGGAATCCGATCGGCGAGGGCTCGGGCCAGGCATTCGTGCAGCTGCGGCCTGTGACGTTCTGGCATCCGTTCGCAGCCGACCCGACGATCATGATTGACGCGGTGCTGATCAAGGATGTAACGCAGCCCGAACGCGAAGGCGATGGCTCGATGTGGGGCGTGGATATCACGTGCCTTGGCTACCGGGCCTTGAAGGTACAGTCAGCGCCGTACAGCAAACCCGAGGGGCCTAAGCCTGACGAGCGTGACGCGCGCAATCTAGCTCAAGAAAAGACTAAAGCCGCCGCACAGCAACGCCTCGAAGACTTACGCAACGCAACCCCACCGGCACCCAAATGAAGACAATACACGAAGCATTTGACCGAGTAGCGAATTGCATGCGAGCGTGCGCTTACGCAGGGGTTGCGATACCTGCGGAAGTGTGGCATGCTTACGTGGACGTGACTCGTATGCTAGCCGGAGATTTCAAAGAAGAAGACCACCCACGGTCGGATGACGGGAAGTTTGGCTCTGGGGGTGGGGCAAAGGACGAAAGTGGCCCCGGAAAAGGCACGACGCATAAGGATTTTCGCGACAGCAAAGTGGTTGTTGGCGACGAGAAGTTTTTCGCGAAGGCTCAAGCGCATTTCTCTAAGATGTTCAAGTCGGAGCTAAGCCCGGACACGCTGAGAGAACTAGTGGGTGTGGAGGGTATGTTTGAGGGGTCCGAGGTAGAATACACGCTAAAGCCCTACGGTGCTGACGGTATCGATTACACCGCTGCGGTTTTCAAGGATGGTAAGGAGATAGCTACGATCCGTCGTCAAATTTCTACGTCCTACGAAAACGGGCTGAATGGCGCCCCAGTCGTTCACCACGACCTGATGGTCATTGCGGAGGAGTATCAGGCGTCGGGACAGGGCACCGCACTGTTTTCGAAACAGGTCGAACTATACCAGAAAATGGGGGTCGCGATGATCGACACTGATGCGGCATGGGTTGGCCAGTACCAGTGGCCCCGGCTTGGGTACGAGCTGCAGGAGTCTAAGGATCTCGAGCCGATAAAGGAGGACTTTGCGAAGTTCATGAAGGCTAAAGGGCAGACGGATTCTGACGTGGCCAAGGCTCTGGCCAAAGTAAAAAGCTTGCACGACTTGGCCAATACCACAGTGAAGTCCAACACGGTGCCACCGGAGCTGGGGGAAACCAAGCCCCCTGTTACGGTCAAGTTCGGCAAGTTGTTTCTCATAGATCGTGGGAAGCGTGAGGATAAGTCCACTATTCCACTGAAGTTTGACTTGCGCAAGGGCAGTAAGAGTGTCAAGATACTAGACAAGGTTATCGTAAAGAAAGCCGCGAAATGAAAAAGCAAGGAAAGTGCCCAGTAGGAATAAAAGAGCTTCCGCCGGAAGCTTACCTGGTTACCGATCCGCCGAAGGACCCTAAAGGCCCTCCGAAGGATGACTCCGAGAGTGACTGACCTCGGCGCATTCGAACTAGCTGGCCACCCTTGCACTGGCGAGCTGCACGTGCCCAGCACGGGCGTCTGGATTGCAGACATCGAGCTAGCGGAGGCTACGGCACTCACGGGTGCCCAGGTGCTTATGATCGGCGGTGCATCGTTCACGGGCACCATTGACCCGGAGTATTCTGGCACATTTGCAGGTGTCGCATGCTACCGGTTGGTAGGTGGCGCGAATGCATGGGGCCGCAAGATTCCCGCGCAAGCATACCACAACGATGGCTCGCTGAAGGCTTCGCGCGTTGCCCTTGACGTTGCGAAAATGATCGGCGAGAAGATCGGCGATTTTGAGCCAGACGGGCAGCTAGGCAGCGACTACGTACGGCGTGAAACCGCAGCATCGCAAGCGCTAGAGTATTGCGCCCAGGGCACCCCGTGGTGGGTTGACTTCGAGGGCGTGACGCAGGTCAAGGCCCGGGCGCCCTATGTGCCCGACCCATCGAAATACCACGTAGTAACCTACGACCCGATAACGCAGTTTGCAACTATTGCGATCGATGACCCGCAAGTGATCGGCATCGGCGCGCAGCTGACGTCGGACCGGTTCACGGGCACGTTGACGATTCGCGAGTATTCAATTTCGGCGCATGGCGGAAGCATTGACGTGCACGCTTGGCTAGGCGCAAGCGCTGACACGGGGCACAACCGGATAGCCCAGCTGATGGCCGCCCACGCAAAACGCGCTATAGATGAAAGGCTATATGTGCGATGGCGATACCGCGTTGACTCAGTTTCGGGGGACGGCCGCTTGAACCTCGTAGCGGTTTCCGATCGTGCACCTGTGCGGATGGTGTCCAACTTCGCCCCGGCCGGGGTTTACGCTGAAATGTCGCCCGGCGCTGTGGTGCTACTCGAGTTCCTGGAGGGCAACCCGGCCTTGCCTGTGGTGTCACCCTCCTGCGATACGCGCGACCAGTTCGCCACGCCAAAGCGCCTGACGCTAGGCGGCGGGCCTAAAGACTCGGACTCGGCGGCAGACGTTGCCTTCAAAGGCGCGGAGGTTGACGTGCTGCTGCCCCCAGCGGTTTTCGTGGGCACGGTCGGCGGCGCACCAGCTACGGGCGCGATCATTTGGTCAGCGCCTAAGACCCTGGGCATGATCGCGGTAGGCTCAACCAAGGCCGGAGTGGTGCTGTGACTGACACCCTGACGAACTTGGGCGAAATCGAACTGGCCGCAGTCATTCCCGGGGCAGTGGCAGCGTTAGCCATTGCCTTGCCTGACCTACAGGCAAGGCTGGACGCGTTGCTCGCCTTCAGTCCCGGGGCCATTGACTTGCACGCGAACCTTGCTTTGGCTGAGAAGATTATCATCGATATCAAAGCCGCTATTGCCTTGAATATTGTTCCGCCGTCTATCAGCGCGCAAATAGCGATTGTGCTGGGGCTCGTGGCAGCGCTGAAAGCCCAACTAGCGGCTATCGCTGCATTCAAGGCACTTCTCACGGCCAGGGCATTTGTCTACGCCTACAGTGGCACGACGGCGGGCTACGGCCCAAAGATTACCGCGGAGCTAGCTGCGGGATTCCCCGGCACAGGTAATGCTCTTGATCAGGCTACGATCCTAACTATCGGCGCTACCGCTCAGGCTTCAGTAACGGCTATGGCCGGCGTATTCGTGGGTATCTAATGCAAGAATTCGACGACGCAATCGCAGCTTATCTGAACGGCGGTTTATTGCCGGACGGCTCGGCCATGCGTTTTGACGCTGAGATGCCTGGCACTACGCTTGCGGGGCTTTCGCAGCAATGCCAGACTCCGGACGCAACCGGCTTTGGCGCTGATACCGTTTGCGATACGGATATCCACCCGACCGAAATGGACGACCCGAGCAGCCCACAGACTGTGGCCCTCGCCAACTGGCGCCGGCTGCAAACCCCCCTTGGGTTTCTGGCCCTGCTTGACGATGACCCCAGCTACGGTTTCGATTGTGATGGCCTCCTGCAGAAGCCTCTCGCCCCGGATGATCTCACGCGCATGTCCGATACCATCGAAGCGCAGATATTGCTGGACCCACGCAATGCTACTTGCGTTTGCGATGTCCGCAAATTCGACAACCCGACGGGGCTGCAGATATCGCTGTCAGGTACGACGCGCACGGGCGCAGCCTGGAACCTAGTTGCTGCGCTGACTAACGCCGGAATGCTGCTTGAATCGATCGACAAGGGACTAGCGAACAATGCCTAAGCATCTCTCATTTGAGCAACTGATCGCACCGATCCAAGCCCTGGACGTCCGCAAAACGCTGTACACAATTCTTCAGCGCTTCGGCATAAAGACCACCACGTGGCAGCCTGGCGACCCAACCCGCACCACGTTGCAAGCCGTTAGCTTGTTGCACTCGGCTCACACGTACTGGGCGAGCAACGCGATTCGCATGAAGTTTCTGCAGCTGGCCAAAGGCGACTGGGCCCGCGCCACGGCTAAATTCGACTACGGCACGGAGGGCAATTCCGCGCAGCCTGCTGCAGGCAATGTGATGTTCGCCAACAGCACTGGCGCGCCGATGGTTTTCGCACCGGAAGATATCACGATCAAGTACACTAAGACCAACGCAGATCAGTCCACGAGCGTCTACACCTATCACAATACGTCTAGCTTAACGGTGGCTGCGGGTGGGTCCCTCGCAAGCGCAATCGAAGCAGATAGCGTAGGCCGGGCCTCGACTCTTCCCGCAGGGACTGCCGTCACGCTTTCACCCGCAATCAACGGCCTGACCGTCACGGTTCCTAGCACGTTGCTTGGCCGTGACGAGGAGTCGATCCAATCACTGGTCAACCGTGCGATGCTGGCGCACCCGGCTGCGTCCAGGCTAAGCCCCGCGGAAGTGTATCAAGACGTTGCCCTACGCGTTACGAACGCCGATGGCTCGTTGATCTGCGGCAAGGTTCGCGTGGTTCCAGGTAACCCCGTGCGGGTGCTGGTCGAGTCGATATCGGGTGGCGCAATCCCCGGCGATGCGAACGACGTCAATACCCCGCTCGGCCGTCTGAATGTCGCGATCCAGACCAAAGCCGTGACGCAGGGGGTTACCGCCGTCGTGCAGAACGTGATCATACTCGTGGTTGGCCTGACCTACACGGCTTTCGTGCGGCGTGACTCGCAATACTCGGACGACCAAGTCAAGGACCTGATCGCGACGTCGCTCTACGATACGTTCTCTGAGCTTCCGATCGGCGGCTTCGAACTGCCCACGGCGCTAGTCGACCCCTCACATCTTGCTGGTAGCCGTTGGGTGTTCCTTGACTCGCTGAAAGCGGCAGTCGAAAACCCGACTGGCCCGGACAGCAACGTCACTAACCCCGTGTTCAAAGCCGTTGTAACGACGGACTACGCCGGGGCCAATGACCTGCTAACGGGTGACGGGGTGCAAATGCAGCTCGGCCAAGTCAATGCTACTGTGGTGCGGCTGTGATTGTCCCCGGTACGCCAGTCGGCGGCGGGCTCGACTTCGAGCTGGGCGACACCCTGGCGGATCCGGTCAACCCCGCCCGCCCGGACGTAAGCAACGGCCAGCGTTCGATATCCTGGCTCGATACCTTGCTAGGCCTAGTGCCTCGCTGGCTCAAGGGGCGTGTGTCGCTCGACCCCACGCAGTGCGGCGACGGGTACAAGGTTCTCACGGCCGCAGGCGCGATATGGGACGAGCAGGAGCTAATCCTGCGGCAAGGCATGTTGGCCAGCTTCCCCGGCTTTGGCGACGATCGCTCGCTTGACCTGCTGGGCCTGCAACGGGGTATCGTCCGCGGCCCGCTTGAAACGTCCGCAGCCTACGCCGAACGACTCCGCTTTTGGCGTCAGGTCAACGCCCGCAAGGGTTCGCCCTGGGTACTACTCGAGCAAGTGCAAGCCTATCTGGCAGGATACCCCGTAGAATGCCGGCTAATCTGTGGCGATGGCACGGCCACCAGCCCTGCCACCCGATACACCCTAGCCCCGGACGGGTACCTCTACCACGGCGAATATCTTGACGCCCCCAACGGCACGGCCGTCACGGACACTACCCCTGGCGCGTGGGACTGGGGTCCGCAAGAGCCTGGCTCGCCATTCCTCCCGACGTCCAGGGAATGGCTGATCTTGTATGGTCACCCGTGGCAACGGGATGGCCTGTGGTCCGACCCAGGGCTTTGGAACGACCTGGACAGCTCGGACAACGGCCCGTTAGGTACGCCGCTTGACCCATACCAGGGCCAAGCCAAGAACCCCGATCGCACGCCCACCTACGGCTCCACGGCTGCGTTTGCAACAGTTTCCGGGCTGCTGGGCATAGCCGCGTCGTGGGTGCCACCGCACGCCCGCCTGGAGCAAGTAATCGTGTGCTTCGATCGCACGACTTTTGACAATTTTCAGCCGGACGGCACGTATAATCTACCTGGCAACCGGGACCCGAACGCGCTATACTGGAAAGGCTAAGCAAGAACTATGCCGACTTACGATCTACTCACCGGGACGCCAGTCTGGCACAGCCAGATCCGAACGCCCGACGGCTCTGCGCCCCGCAATGCCACCACAGAGGCCGGCGGGCTGCAAGACGTAGCCGACTGCCTGGCGCTTCTGAAGCGGGAAGGCCCGGACCTCGTGGGCTCCGTGGGGGATATGATCAACTTCCCGTCCCCTGGCGAGGGGCAGGTGTTCAACACAAGGGAGAACGGGCAGTATTCTTTCACGTATTCGATCCCCGGGCTCCCCGGCCCCTTTGCCGAGCCTTTCGTAAAGCCCTCACTTGCCGCGAATGGCTGTTGGGTCTCGGCAATGCGTTACGCGCTGACGGGTAACAGCAACCCGGCCCAGATCATCCCTGGGCTTATCCCGCTGCCCTCGTATCCTAGGCTGGTAGGCATTGGCACGGGCACCTGCAACGTATTCGGCGCCGGAACGCAGATTATCAACACGGCCACCAGCTGGACGCAGGTAAACGACGGCACGGCAGACCTATCCTTGTCGATCACTTGTGCTGCGGGCGATCACGTCAAGTTCTCGATCGGCCCTATTTATGGCCGTGGCACCACGTCAATCAACGGCTCGGCGCTATACGTGCAAGCCCACGTCGTTGACGGGGCTGCCTACGCGGACTACCCGCTGACCATAGCGCCGCCACTGGCTATCGCCGACAACGTGGAAGAGCAGGCCAAATACTTGACCTTCGAGCATAACGTTACGACCGGCCCAATCGCGCTTTACCTGCAAGCTAAGACCGCACTCGGCACGAGCGGCACAATTCATTTCGATCAGTTCGGGCCCCTAGGCGGCTCACAGTGGCTCCGCTTCGAGGTGATACGATGAGCGCTCTTGACGATCTCCTAGGTGGTGGCGTAATCATCCGTGACGGCTCGGGCGCCCAGGTCGAGTCTCTCTGTAATGATCTGCAAGTGGTTGGCGTTGCTACCGTTTCATGGGACGCAGTCAACAACAGGCATGTGATCGACGTTGGCGCCCTCGGCTCGGCCACGCCCAATAGCGTGTGGTACTTCAACGGCACGACCGGCACGTGGAGCACGGACCCGGTGCTGGGCTCAGTGTCGGCGGGCTCGGCCCCGGCTAACGCTGGCGCCTTCCGCATGGGCAATGATGATGGGCTTTACGCCCGCACAGCCGCAGGCGTCAATCAAGAGTTGCTGGCGCTCGGCAGCGACAACTTGCCCCGGTTCCTAGGCATCCGCTACCCCGCGGCCAACTCTGTTACGCCGGCCACCCTGGGCTATGTGCTCAACGTTGGCGGTGACGGCTCCGTAGTTGTCGCTTCGCTTGCGTCCCTGGGCGCAGTGACTAAGACTTCGATTGCGATCGACCGATTCTCGCAAGACGTCAACGGTAGGCGTTGGATTGACTTCGAGTCGCGCGGTATCACGCAGCTGGACAGTGCCGGCCCCGTAACGCTAAAGACGCTGCTAGAAGGCGATTACCACGGCGAAGGCACCCTCTTTGCGACGGCTCTTAGCGAGGCCGACCTCTTCATTGAGCTCGAAGTCGAGACACTCATGCAGGAGAACGACTCGCCCACGTTCCCCGGCAAGCCGCATAAGAACGTCTACACGGCCTACATTCGCAAGCTGCAGTACAATAGCATGTGGCAGCTCGGACACGACTTCGAAGAGAACACGGCGCTGCGTGCGGGCTTCCCAACCACGGGCACAACGTGGACACCTACGATTAACCTCATGCAGTCCGGCACGGCAAATGGCGACCTGCAGATTACTTATCGGGTGAACTGGCCCAACGTCGGTTCGTCAAGCGCGGTACCTAACGCCGTGTGGAAGCTTCGAATCTTTGGCGGGGGTCGCTTCGCATGAACCCCTCTCTGATTGCCAAAGCCGAGAGTGACAACGTTGCCTTTGCCTACGACTGGCAAACGGACATGACAAGGCTAGGTGCAACGGCCATCGAAGAGCATGACTGGCTCGTAGTGGCTGGCTCGATTGCCTTGAACGCCGATGGCCGCGCTAATGCGATCGTCAACGACTCCGTTGCCGTCACTTACGTGTCTGGTGGCTTGAAGTGGGAACTCAATCAGCTTGCTTGCACCGTGCAATTTGACACGGGTGACGTTCTGACTAGGACGTTCACCTTGGCCGTTCGCGCCGGCAATCAGCCCACGCCCGCAGCACCCGGAACACTCGCTAACCCCTTAGGTGAGATTATATGACTGAGCATTTTGCAAACCAGGCTAGCGACTTTCTGAAGAACGCGTGCGGGCCATCAGACACGACGATCACGCTGAAGTCCACGGCTAAGATGCCATTGCCCACGTTCCGCGTGCGGGTGGGCACAGAAATCATGATGGCTCTTAGCCTGGCCAGCGGCACGACGTATAACGTAACGCGGGCTATTGAAGGCACTTCGGCCATTGCACACCCTGCGAACGCGCTGGTGCAGCAAGTGCTAACATCGGGAGCCCTCCGCGACCTGAACCCTGGCCCTGCTGTTTACGCAGGTGACAACGACTGGGAGCAATTCTCACGTGCCGGGTGCCTGTTCGATGGCACGGATGAAACCTCCAAGGCGCAAATCGTGCTGGATAACATCGACGCCTATCACGGGGGCGTTGCACAGCTTCGGCCGAATGCGCGCTTGAAAGTCGCAAACCTGATCGTCCGCAATGGCACACACCTTAAAGGGGTCGCATCGAGCTCCGCATCCCCCCAAACCGGCTGCACGCTGATCGCGGCTAATACGACCGACCCGGTCGTGCGCTTCCATCAGAGCGCTAATCGATCGTCAATTGAAGATATCAGCATCTCATACAATGGCGGCGGCACACACGCTGCGGCAGGCATTGAGCTGTCAGGACCCGCGGGCACAGCAGGCCACGGCAATCTAGTCAAGAATTGCGTGGTGCATCAAACGCTTATGGGCGTCAAGGTTGGCAGCCAAGGAGCAGGCTACCATGGTTACGACGCGAACCGGCTATCGATCAAAGGCAACAGCTTTTTGACCGTGAAATATGGCGTGTATGTTGACGCCCAAAATTGCACGTGCTTCACGTTCGATGAGAATGAGACCGCATTGTCTAACGCGGCAAACGCCGCTGCGTACTACCTGGCATACTCCGGCTTTGGCTCGATTAGGTCGTGCAACGCCTCGGGTAGCGGCGCCAACGCAACGCTGATTTGGATGCCTGCTGGTGTGCAAGGCGCCCTGGACATTTCCGGGTGCGACGCGCCCGAGGGGATGACATTTTTCTTGCTTGCCGACGCTGGCTCACAGCCGGGGCTAATCACGTTGACCGGAGGGCTAGTGGAGCACGCCATATACCTTGGCTCCAATGTGCGGCTTGCAATCATGGGCGCAACGTTCGGTACGGTGCTGTCCGGCAGCGGTATTCGCTGCAACGCGGACGACGCTCGAGTGTATTATTACGGGCCGTCGTTCCTGCCGTCAACGAACTATGAACTAACCTCGGACAGTTATATTGTGCTGAACGGGCTTCGAAAGCTCTGCACCGCCGAGAACCCGGAAGGCTTTCCGTACAGCAAGAGGACCCCCCTCACAACGACAGGGGCGACCGAGATCGGGAACATATACCCCAGGCCGCAAGGGCTTTATCGGTCCCAAGTGTCGCTGACCGTTGCGACGGACTGCAACGTTACAGTTACCGCTAGTTGGCGCAACCTTTCCGGCACTGGCGTCGAGACTCACACAATATTCTCAGGAGCTGTTACGCACGCGGGCGGGGCTAAGGACCTGGGAACCACGCTGCACGATTGTCTGAACGGCACGCGGCTAATCATCACGGCTACCGCAGACGTCGCGAATTCTTGCACGGCTACTGTGGCAATCGAACCGCTAGAAACACAAGGGACTTTCTAATGCACGGCCCTGTACTTCGCCCTGTACTTCGCCCTGTAACGTCGTTCGCTCGGTTTTCCCCGAGGGGTATTGCGGGGCTAGCTGCGTGGTACCGTATCGGCACAGGCACCACTGTTGCCGCAGGCAAGGTCACGGCGCAAGCGGACCTTAGTGGCAACGGCCACACGCTAAGCAACGCGGGCTCGCTAACGTACACAGCGGCGGACGCCAAAGCGGGCGGGGCTCCGTCGGTATCGGGCGGCGCGGCTACCGGCACGGGGCTAACCGTGGGACACGCAGTGCCAAGCGTAGGCGCGGCCAGAACGATCCTAGCCGTCGGGTATTCGATCGACGCAGTCGGCGGAAACCTAGTAGATTTTGGTGGAGGGGCTAATTCGATCTCCTGCCTAGACTTATACGCCGGTGGGAACAATTACGTAGCCGCTGACAACTCAAATAACGGCCACATTGGGGCGACTAATCGCGTCGTCGCCAATGAGCTTTTTGCCTTAGTGTGGACGATTACGCCCGGGGCGTTGCCCGTGTTCCGCAAAGGCCGCACTAAGTACGCCGTCACTAGCACGCCAGGTAACCCCTCGGCAGAAGCCGGTTCAAGCCTCGAACTCATGTCACGGCATAACCGGGGGCTGCAGGGCTGGACTGGGGGGCTATGCGAGGTGGCCATATTTGGACGTGCCTTGCCTGACGCGGACGTTGACAGCCTATTGCTAAACTATGTTCACCAACGCTACCCGGGCATAACCTTATGATATGCATGATCAACTTCAGCAAAGCAACAATACTCGGCTTCGTGCTGCTGGTGCTTACCTCCTGCTCCGCGTCGTTTCAAACCATCCCTGGCGATATTAACATTGCCCACAGCCCCGCATGCCAGAAGCTTGACGGCCGCCGTAGAACCGCGGGCACCATTGCAGCTGCAGCCATTGCCACGGGCTTGGCATCGAGCGCAGCCGCAGCCCTTCTGGCCAAAGATCATCCAGAGACCGCAATGGGCGTTAGCGTCGGCGGTATGTTTTTGGGCGGCGTAACAGCTGGGGCCACGTGGTATGAGACGGATGCAGCTGGCACGTACCGCGATATATGCCTTCAGGGCGCAACGGTTCCGGCGGCCACAGTGGTGCCAAAATGATCGACGAATCCGACATTCGCCGGGACGTGCGCACAGGCAAGTGGGTGCTCGGTATGATTGCGTCGCTATTCATTGGCCTGTTTATGGGCATAGTCGCCATGTGGAAAGGTAAAGAGAAATGACTTACACCGATCGCCTTATCAAATGGCTCATTGATCGCGATAATCAGATATTGCTGGTAACCTATGCCACTGCGATATCGCAGGCCATTGCCGCGCAGACCGGCTGGCGTTGGGCTACAGTGACCAGCAAAGTCCTCTCATGCTTGCCCGGGTTCAACCTGCCCGGCCTCGCCACAGCCGCTCGAAAGGAGTCCAAGTAATGGGCACAGCATCCGGAAACATCGCATCAGGTATCGCGTTCGATCGTTGCGATACGACATACAACGCTGACAGCACCGTGGCCACTGAGACGCTCTACTGCAAGGGCACGGCCGTGGGCCTGCTGACGTACACCTACGGCACGGCCGCCACGGCTGGGCTCCAAGTCAAGGTCGAGCTAACCTCCCCGAAGTTCTCTTCATGACGGCGATACCCGAAATGCGTTTCGGGCTGGACGTGTCCTCGTACCAGGATCCAGCCCGGATGCCCTACGCTGACCCACGCGTGGCTTTCGTCATAGCCAAGGCAACCGAGGGCACGAGCCGAGACAAGCGCTTCCACGCCCACGTCAGCGCCGCCGTAGGGGCAGGGAAAATCGTCGGGGCTTACCATTTCTTCCACCCGGAAGTTGACCCCCTCGCCGCAAGCGAGGCCTTCTCGGACGCAGCGGCCGATGCTGGCTACGGGCACGAGGGCGACATTGTCCCGGCCATTGACGTGGAGTTCTTTGCGAAAGCCCACCCCGTCGATCGCAGCTGGAACGCCCCTCTACGGCAGCTCTGCGACCTCCTAGAGGAGGGCTTCGGCTCCAAGCCGTTGCTGTATATGGGCGGCAATACGTGGGCGTGCCTAGGCTCCCCAGCGTGGACACTGCCCTATCCCCTGTGGGTGCCCATGTACTGGGCTGACGGCCTCGTACCGGGCCAGACCTTGGCGGACAAGTTCGTCCCCCACCGCAGGCGAGACTGGGCCATTTGGCAGCGTTACGTTGGCCCGGCATTCGGAACAATCCAGCAGTCCAAAGCAGGCAACGCGATTGACCAGAACTGGGCGCAGTCCCTGCCGCTGATCCAAGGGCGGGTGGCATAATGAAATGGTCATTCCTACCGGCCGGAGCCCCACCGCCAAGCCTTGCCAGCACCCTGGCCAAAGGCGACAAGGGCGACCCGGGAACGCCTGGGCCGCAGGGCATACCAGGAACTTCGGGCGCAACGGGCCCAGCTGGTGCTGCCGGCCCAGCCGGACCTACCGGGGCAACGGGCGCTAACGGACCCGCAGGCAGCCAAGGCCCTGCCGGGGCAACGGGCCCAGCGGGAGCCACAGGCCCAGCCGGCAGCCAAGGCCCTGCCGGGGCTGATAGCACCGTGGCAGGACCGGCGGGCCCAGCCGGGGCAACGGGCCCAGCCGGGGCAACGGGCCCAGCGGGAGCCACGGGCCCAGCAGGTCCGACCGGAAGCCAAGGACCTAAAGGCGACACGGGTAGCCAAGGGCCTGCAGGCGCGAATGGCACGAACGGAAGCCAGGGCCCAGCAGGCCCAGCCGGGGCAACAGGCCCTGCCGGAGCTGATAGCACAGTGGCTGGTCCCCAGGGCATCCAAGGGCCAAAGGGGGACACGGGCGCAACTGGTGCGGCCGGTACGAACGGAAGCCAAGGCATTCAGGGAATCCAAGGTATTCAGGGCGCAACCGGGCCGGCTAGCTCGGGCAAAGGCATGTTCGGATCGTGGGGGGCAACAGCGGCACCCGCGGCCACAGCTACCCGATACCTCACGCCCACGGTGCTGGGCACGGTACTAAGCACGACGCAAGGCGCCCATATCGTAAGCCCTGCCGCGTGCACGATCAATGCGATATTTGCGACGCACGACACCGCAGTCAGCGGGTCGAGCATGACTTACACCGTGCAGATCAATGACGTCGATGTGGCCGTGTCGTGCCAAATCGCAAGCGCTGGTACCGCAGCCAGCACTACGGGGCTCAGCATTGCATGCGCTGCCGGGGCTAAAGTATCGATCAAAGCCGTGGAGTCTAGCACTACCACACAAGCGGCCATGAACGCCCGCGTCTCGCTAATGGTTACGTGGAATTGATGCACCAGCTAACGCTACGCCAGGTTGTGAAATGGGCTTACGAGCGGAACCTTACGCCCGAGCCACCCGCCAGCATTGCGCCCTACACGGTCGATATGTTGGTCAATGCGATCGTTGAGCTATCCCTGCGGCTGGGCGACTTCGACGAGGAGACCACCAAGCCCGACAGCCCCTCTAGCCTGAGACCCCCGCCAACATGACCGACCCACGTCAACGCAGACGACTTACGACGCTTACGGACGCCGACAACTACAGCAACCGGGACTTGCTGCTGGACATAGCGCTGAAGCTGCACGAGCACGGCATGGCTTTAGGCTCTGTGCAAAGCGACGTGAAGACTCACCTTGCCATGCATGCGGTGCTAAATAGACTATTGACAGTGGCATTCCCGAGCATTGTTGGCGCGCTTGTGGCACTGTACCTCAGGCGCTGATAATCGCGGGCCCGCCCCTCAGGGCACCAAACCACGGGCATTTTGCGAAACTGTGGAGTTTTGCGAATCGTTCCCCGGCCGCCCGCGTCGACCCCATACAGGCGCTATGTACTCTCGGCCAGCACTTTCGCTGGCCGAGGGGGAACTACATGAGCAATACCGTAATTGTGCCCGGCCCAGCCGGCACACAGCCCACCATTGTCACTGAAGATCGCGACGATGGCCGCCGACATAACCACGACTGCCGCGAGCACTTCAGCCAGCAAGTGGCAGCCAGCGAAACCCGCCGGCTAATCGAAGACGCTACGGAATCCGTCCGTAGCGCTGATCGCCGGGTCGAGCGACAAGCGTCCGAGGTTGAAGCACGTTCGACCGTGGAAGCTGCTAAGAATGCAGCCGCGGGCATCCTAGAGGCTGCTAAGAATGCGGCCGCAACGCAAATCGCACAGGCCAAAGACGCAGCGGCTACACAGGTGCTTCTGCAAACCAAGTCCGACGCGCAGACGCTTTTTCTTGCGCAGAACTTCGCGACATCGAACGCGCTCGTCAATGAGCGTTTCAAAGACACTGACGCCCGACTGGCTGAGTGTTGCTGCGAGCTGAAGAGCCTGATCAAAGATGACGGCGAGAAAACCCGAGACCTGGTGAACTCCATCCAAGCTTCGAACCTAGCGCTTAGCCTGGCCGATGCGAAGGCGGAAATCATCGTTCTCAAAAACAAGGTGCCTTCTGGTACGGTAGTCTAACGTAGGCTGCACGTAGAGGGGGAGCGGAGGGCCCGGGAGCAATCCTGGGCCCTTCGTCTATCGGGGCCTTCGGCGAGCTGCGGCGACCGACCGCGTTTCCGTCGGCCCCGGATGTGCCCGCCACTGTGAGTCGCGAGCACAACCGGAGCAGAGGGTTACAGCTCCCAGACGATCTCTTTGACCTGCTCGGTGTAATCCTCTGAGTCCTCGACCTGTTGGCGAGCAATTTCGAGCAGCCGTTGCAGCTCGCGACCAACTAGACGATGTCGAGCGATGTCCAGGCCGCCGGTGTTACCGGACCATTTGACGTACGGCATGCGCACGATCGCGCGGTCCTCGTAGAGTCGCACCGTCCACTCGCTGTCGTAGATTCCAACGTGGATATTGCCGGACCACTCGGCCACGAGCTTGCGTGATAGTTTCGATTCGGTCGCTGTTGCTGATTGTACTTTTGCCATTTGCGTATTTCTTTCCGTCCCCTACGCGGGGACTATTGGGCTATCGGCGCCCACTGCTGCCCGACCGTAGCCGAGCAGCCGTGAGGGTCGAGAGCTACTCCACCGAGCAACCCGCGGCGTGATAGGCCTCAGCGCGAGACCCGTAACCCTTGCTCCACAGCACGTCGCCTTCGTAGTCAGCGGGCTCGTAGTACCAGAGCTCCGGGTCAGCCCGGGTGCCGTCGCTGCAGATTTGCTTGGTTTCGTCACCGCGGAAGATCCGGACTTTTTCGATTTCTACTGCGCTTGAATTGGTCATTTGGTCGTTTGCTCTTTTCTGTCAGCGCCGTGCTGACTCAATAACCATAGCACGAATTTCTGAAAAACCAGAAACTATTTACATCCCCCGTGTTGATTGTTCGCGTGGCCGAAGCGTGCTGGTGGCTGGGGCTGATTGGCTCATGCCTATAGTAACGGCAGCCCGCGGGAGAACTTTAGAAGTTTTTTGAAGCGTTCACCCTGGACCCTTTCGCCTCTAGTGGGTTCACTTTGGCCCGCGTTTTGCTTTCGGCGATTCGCAAGCCGCAATTGACGCAACGCAGCCACCTGGACTTGCCATTCTCTAGGTCCAGCACAAGCCAGTGCTCTCGGTCGTGGGAGCATAGCTGCAGGTATTCGCGTTCCGCGGCCATTACGCAGACACCGTCACGGTGCACCAACATTTATGGTCAGCAACGCCTTTGCTTTCAAGCAGGGCATCCCACATAGCCGCGGTAGTCTTGCATGCGGCAAGGTCACTGTCGCCAGAGTCGAACGTAGCGAAGTAGGCCACGCGTTGGCCGATAGAGCAGTACAGCCTCAGCGTCGGCTGCTCCTCACGGGCAAAGGCCGAAGCCGGGGCAATTATAAGCGCGAGGGCAGTAATGAATGCGTATTTCATGATTCTCAATCCTTCCAATCGTTCAACCAAAACATCTCCAAACCGGTGTTAGCCTTCTTGTGATGCACCCGGCGCTTTATGCCTGTGCACTCGTGCGAGGGGCGGAACGGCAGCCAGTTGGCACCCTCTTGCTCGCAGACGATGACCTGCCCGGGTAGCGAGCGGACCCACTGGGCTAGGTGCTTGTAGTCGTGTGGCTTGTGGCATTCGTAGCCACCCTTACCCCCGAACTGATACAGGGGGTCAATGAACCACGTAGCCTCTCCAATCTCGGACACGGGTATGTCAGAGTAGTCATCGACCTGGAACGCTTCCCAGTGCCGGATTTGCGTCAATGACTCGGCCACGTGCTGCACGATATCCGGGCCCCACATGCCCGGCTTGCAGTTCCAGCTAGACACGGTCCAGCAGGAACAGTGACCTATCCGTTGCCATCGCCGGATCAAGTCAAGCGCTTCGCGAGGGGCGTCGGAGATCTCACGGAGGTCCAGCCCTAGGGGTAGTTCCGTGGACGGTAGCCGCAGCACCTCGGCCGGATCAGCTGCGATCAGCCACTGCCAAAGCGCTGCCACTTCGGGGTCCTTGTCGAGCAACATAACCTGGAGGTCAGCGTATCGGCTGGCGTAGCAGGCCGAGCCTGCAAAAGGCTCAACGATCAGCGGGTACCGCGGTTCAGGGTAGTGCTTCGAGCCCTTCCATTTGGACCCGAAATACTTGAACATGGGCCGACGTAATCCTACCACGGCACGACGCCAGTAAGAAGCGCCAGCAGCCCGGCCATGGCCACGGCCATGAGCAGCCAGAAGGCCCAGCAAGCAGCCACATCACGGTGCAACTGCTGTTGCAGATCACTCAGATTCGCCCTCATTGCGCCGGTGCTACGCGCCAGCTCCCGCTGTGCCCGCATTTCGGCCGTGCACTTGTTGCACAGCCGCCGGACCTTGATCGTAGCGCGGAGGTCAAGGGGCGCTTGCACGGGTGCCCCGCAGCCGGGGCAGGTCAACGCGGTCAGCACTGCGCGGAGGTTTTCGATCTGGGCTAATTCGCGATCGCGTTGCTTATGGGTCATATCTTCAGCCTCCCAATATGTTGGCAGCCCAACGCCACGGCGTCAAGCAGATTGTGCATCAAAAAGCTCGAGGGGTAGTATTCGACCCCTGGCTTGGACCAGCGGTCAAGCGCCCCACGTTCGCAGGCCCGATCGATAGCTGCCCCGGTCGCATCGCCACCTAGCACCCGGTGCTCGCCTAGTGTCAGCACCGCCCACAGCGCGGCATGGTGCATGGGCTTTTGGATACTGCCCTTCCACTGTCGGGGCGTTTTGGCAATGGCTGAGCAGCCTGCAGCCCCGGCGTACAGCCCCGCCAGGAAGGCGCCTTCCCAGCCTAGCTGCATGAGCACCACCGGGCTGCAGCGGGTGCTGCGGCCATTCGTGCCTCCCTCGTACTGGGGCTGTTCGACTAGAACGAAGTCCACGCCCGTGGAGGGGCAGCGGCTGGACACCCACACGCTAGCACGTGCGAAGTAGGCGGCCGCTAGGTGCCCTGCGGCGAAATATGCCACGGCGCAACCTTTCCCGCGCTTAGCGTACCCCGGGTCAATGGCGACGAATGAGGGGCCGGTCATTGTTCGCCTACGGCCTCGCACACGTACCGGTCCTCACGGGAGGCCTGCTGATCAAGGCCCGTCGTTTCAAGGGCGAGCCAGAGAAATTGGTGGGAGCTCATTGTGCCCACCCTGCCCACTTGCGCGCGGCCGCAAAGCACGCATAGCTGATGGCTGGGCACCTGGTCCTGAGGCAGTACTTGGTAACTAGCTCCACTTCGCCCCCGTCCGGGCCAAGCACCCGCACGTCGCCATCCTCGTCTAGCTCAAAAGTGACCGTCTCGATGAACGTGGAGCACTCCTCGCGGTAGCATTCGCGGGTGAACGCCAATGCGGCTTCAAGCCCGGCGATATGGCCCCAGAAAGTGCCGGCCATCAGTGTGTGCCAGCGGCCCGCTTCGATGTCTATCCGGGCTGTGTCTTCGCCCGTCGCCTGGTTGTGCACCACGGCAACGCCTTTGCCCCAGTACCTGGTTTCGAAGAATTCGCCCGTCTTTTTAGTTTTCATAGGTCTCTCCTGTCGTCTGCATCGTCCTCAACAACTGGCGCGAGCCAAAGCTCCACGCCGAACCACGTAACCACAAGCCCAGTAATCAAAAGGATTAGGCCGGTCACGTCAAGCCCCCGGCAATGACCGCCAGCAAGAACACCAGCACCGCAGTGGCCAAGGCAGTGGCCGCGAAGCGTGCACGCGCAGCCGAGCGATCGGCGCGGCGGATAACGGCTAGGCCGTCGGCAAACCAAAAGTCGTACACTATGTCGAAACAGCTCATTCGCTCGGCTCCTCTGCTAGTATCTCAATTTCATCCGTGCGGAACTTATCTCCCGCACGCACAATGTGCCCAAGCTTTACGCGGCAAGCAACCAGCGCAGCATTGGGGTAGTTATCGGCGAGCCATTCACGCGTGGCAAAATATATACCCGGGTGGCATGAGGTTTCAGTGTCCCTGCTTAGCACAGCGGTATATAAGCCGGGTGTGTATTGCTGATTTCCGCACACTTGCGATACCCTGGTACGCCATGCGTACGCGTAGCCCTCGCGAACTTCGAAGGGCAGAGCGCCAGGGTCGGGTATGTGCGTGGAGGGATCTAGGCAGCTACCGCTGAGGTCTGCCCCGCTGAGGTCTGCCTTGCTGAGGTTTGCCCCGCTGAGGTCTGCCTTGCTGAGGTCTGCCCCTCTGAGGTTTGCCCCGTAGAGGTCTGCCCCGTAGAGGTTTGCCTTGCTGAGGTTTGCCTTGCTGAGGTTTGCCTTGCTGAGGTCTGCCTTGCTGAGGTTTGCCTTGCTGAGGTTTGCCTTGCTGAGGTCTGCCTTGCTGAGGTCTGCCTTGCTGAGGTCTGCCTTGCTGAGGTTTGCCTTGCTGAGGTTTGCCCGATCTGTGCGGTACAACACCTCTCCCGTGACTCTATGCTTGATCTCAATCATTTCCGGTACCTCTTTCCGTGGAAGCCTGCCGCGCCTATCGGAAACCCCGCGGCCCAGTCAGGCAGTGTGGTCGTGATTTCGTGCAGCTCGTGGTACCCATCTTCTAGCGCACCCAAGGGCACCTCGCAAACTATTTCGTCGTGTACGTGCAAAACAGGCCGCAGGCCCGCAGCTTCCGACCGAACCAGCGCGTCAGCCATGAGGTCCCGGCAAAGGGCTTGAATTAGGTTTTCCGTGATTTTTCCGCCGTAGGTGTGTTCCCGGCCTTTAGTGCCGTGGAATGAAGGCGAAGGCTTTTCTCGGCCCCACTTGTCGGTCTGCCACGATATCTGTGCATTGTTGTAGACGATCGGACGACCCGACGGGAGGAACACTGCAACGTCGCGGCCATCATCCGAGCACGTGAATTCGAAGCAATCGACCCGGGTGCTGTGGCCCTGCAGTGTCTGGACGAAAGCGTCCTCGCACGAGCGCCAGAACTTGACGATCGGCGCGTGCAGTTGGCGCCAGGCCTTGACTACCTCGTCAGCATCCACGCCGATATCCGAGAGCACTACCCCGCCCATCTTCAGCGCCGTCATTTCGAACTTACCCGAGCCCATGCCGTAGCCACAGGCCAGCTCTGCGATTTTGCCGACCTGGCGCATGGCCTTGTCTACTTGCTCGTACGGCACCCCGAATATGACGCTAGCCGCCACCTTGTATGGGTCGCGCTTGCCTTCGCGAAACACTCGGAGTGCTCCGCGGTCGCCCGCGCACCAGGCCAAAGCCCGCGCTTCCACGCCTGAGAAGTCGCACACGGCCAGGCCGTAGCCGGGCATAGCCGTCAACGTGGCACGCACGAGCAGGTCTATCTCGTCTTGTGATGCGAAATGCTTACCCGCGCTAACGGCGGTAGCCAGTTCGTCTATCTGCTCCGCTGACCATTCCTCATAGCGTTTGTGTGGGCGGGGCAAGTTCTGCGGCTGCAGGCCCTTGCCGCCCCACCTGCCCGTGTGGGCCGCGTAATACCTGAGCATGTCCCGCAGCCGGAAATCATCCGAGCAACGCGCAAGGCCGGCTTCGAGCTTGCCTGATGCGATAGACGCAAGCGCCTGGCGCGCACGTGCCAGCGGATGCGTCATGGCCTCGACAGTGTCCTTTTGGGCGTTGGGTGCACCTGTCACTTCGCAGAACTGGGCAGGGCTGTTAGCCGTTGATGCAACGCGCGAGGCACTCCACCCTAGCTCCCGCCCTACATCAGCGCACACTTGCTCCGCGTTGCGCTGGTCGCATTCGAGCAACGCCACGGCTAGCTCATCGTCGAAGTAGATCCCACGATCATTGACGATACGATCGACGCGCTGGACGTCAGGTTCGAGGTCTGCCCATGACTCGAGTAGTGGCCAGCCGTGCTGGAGGATATCCACATCGCTAATGCAGTAGGGCACGACCCGGGCCATAACGTCCGGGGTTAGGTCGGGCAACGTGCCCAACGTTCGTTTCGCGTCGGACGACAACTCCCGCCACACATCCGGCGGGATAGCCCCCGGGCCTTTACCTGATGGCCGTCGGACGCTGCTAAGCCCCGTCGTGAAGCGGCTGGCCTCCTTGTCCTTCTCTAGCCCCAGCCACCGGGTAGCTAGCGCGTCCAGGGCACCAGGTAGCCCCGCACGACGCGCTAGCTCGGACGTATCGACCCAGTCAACGGCCGGGCATTCCCATCCAAGGGCATCGGCGATATGGCGGTCAAAGCCCATCGCGTTGTGCGCGCCTAGCCGGCGGCCGTGGTGCGGCCAATCATCGTGGCCAAGCCACACGCCCCTCTCGCCCGAGGCCGTGTCATACCAGGCACAGCATAAGACTTCTGTGGATGGGTCTTGAGAGTAGCGCCGGCCCCCGATTGACTTCAGTTCGGCACGGCTGCGGGTTTCGAAGTCAAGTAGAATGGGGGCCGAAGCGGAGGGCATGTTTAGAACACCTCCGAACAGACGTAGAACTTGCGGGAAAGCAGCGTGTCAACAGATACTAACGAGGCTGAATCAAACACGTAGAAGTCCACGGCATTTACCGACCAGGCCACTTTACGCCCCACCGCGGCCTCACTAATTGCCCACTTCAAGCCATACGCCATCGGTGGGCACAGCCTACGCATTTGCTCCGCGGGCAACTCGTAATGCTTCCTGACGTGGGCTACGACCGATTCGTAATCGCCCTCAAATGTCGCAATGACGGCGCTGTCCTGCATCCTCAGCTCCACGGTGCTTGTGCGCAACTCCCTGCGCTTGACGGCGACTAGTTGGGCTCGGGTGCGTAGGTATTCGATTCTTGCTGTGGTGTTCAATGCCCTTATCCTTTCGAAGCTTGCCTCTAAGCCCTCGGCTATTTCGGCGTTCAGTTTAGCTATGCCCACACCCCAAAAGCCCGCCCCAGCGTTACCTGGGTTCGGGCGATTGAGACCGCCGACGCACTTAGCGTAGGCGCACCGATTGGGGCCTGGCCTTCATTCGGCTGGTTCCTTAGTCAACCCAATATTCCTCCGGGGCTTCGGGCAAGGGCACCTCTTGCTCCTCTTCAGGGATAGGGGACCACGCAAAATTGCGGTAATGATCGCCCGTGGGCTGGCCATCCTTGCCTACGCACGGATTGCCCTGCGTTGCGATGACGTCCACCATGCGGCCGATCAGCGTCTGATTGCCGCCGTTGGCCTCGATCCAATTGCCGCCGGCTTCGATGTCTCCAAGCGTTGACGCGTACAAGCCGCCGTCCTTGTTGAACTCGTTGAACGCGTCGTTGTCTTCAGGGCTGGCTGGGTCGAGCCCTACGAGTGCCATGGTCATGTAGCGGGTGTCGCGCTTGCCCGGGTTCGTTTTGAAGAGGATAACTTTGAAGACCATGCCCTCGGGCACATCGTTGGAGCTGACAACGCTGAAGACGTAGTGCTGTGTTTCGCGGTCCTCGTAGACGGGGCTTTGATGCACGTTGGCGCTTTCGAGCCGGATTCGCATCGCGCCGTAAGGTGCAAGCGGATCGCGGGGAGGGGCGCTGACGATACTTCCGTACTTGGATCCATTGACACGTTTGGGCTTTGGCTTGGCAACTGGCGCAACAGGTCGCTTGAAACCGCCGACTTTGGCGGCTGGCGCGGGCGTTGCCGCTTTGGCGGGAGGACCCGATTTCTTTGCTGATAATGCTGGCATTTTGGTCTGTTTTCCTTTCAATCTCTGTCACTTCTGCTGGCCCATCGAAATCTATTCGACGGCGTAATCTTTGGGGTCGCGCGAACTATGTTGGCACGTAGTATCTTCTGTGTCAAGGCATGAGATGATTTCGCGAAGCGGGCTTCGCGGACTGCGGCTTCGAATGCATCGATCGTGCCACCCGAGGTTAGCAGGATGTCAATCACTACGTCCACCATTTGCCCCGAACGGTGCGACCGGCCGAATCCTTGCTCTAGCCATTTCGCCGACTGTGGTGGATGAATCCACAACTGCCGGGGCCAGGCCTGCAGGTTGAACCCACGCTTATTGGCGTTCCACGACGCAACGAATGACTTCCCCGGCGGGGCCTCATGCAGCCCGTGCCCTGCCGCACACTGCCCTCCGGCCCCGTAGTACTCTAGCCCGGATTCATTGGCCAGGGCCTGGCCAAAGTCCACGGAGCCGGTCCAGATGATCCCCTGCCCGGGCAGGTCGAGCTCTTCTAGCCAGTCTTCCACACTGTCAATGGTGCTGCGCGAAAACCATATCGTCTCAGTGACTGGGTCGAACGTGTCTTTGATTTCTCGCCAAGCCTCAACGATTGGATGGCTGGCATGGTGCCGCAGCACTTGGCCCTCAGTAAGCATTGGCCGTCGTGCGTGCCGGGTCTGGTAAATCCGATCTCGGACGAACTTCGATTTCGCCCGGTTGGCCTCGCGCCACTCCTCCGGCGGTTGCTCCACGTAGCGATTGTAGAGCCCGCAGCCGAGAAATGCGTCCAGCGTCCAGCGCGACAACGGATCAGTGACGTAGAGCCCGCCCGGCG
>Ga0302321_100000424_pt1 | contig 36639 bp, 33 predicted proteins | sample Fen_T0_1_FD_202505 | JGI IMG/M metagenome (GOLD analysis project Ga0302321, IMG submission 202505) | Peat permafrost microbial communities from Stordalen Mire near Abisko, Sweden - Fen_T0_1 | ecosystem: Environmental > Terrestrial > Soil > Wetlands > Permafrost | place: Sweden: Abisko... | reverse complement strand
GGTTAATCTTGATGGTCTGGATACGAGGAGCATAAGTGGAGAGAGCCTCGCGTGGAGCATCGATTGCGTCCAGCATCTTCTCCATAATAAACATACGGCCCTCACGAGCCTGTTCGAGGGCACGTGCCATAATCTCGTAGGTAATGCCCTTCACCTTAATATCCATCTGAAGAGCTGTAACCCCATCGGCCGTACCAGCCACCTTAAAGTCCATATCACCCAGAGCGTCTTCAATGCCCTGAATATCTGAAAGCACCGCCCACTTGCCTTCGCGCTCGCCATCGCCCGTGATCAGGCCCATCGCGACCCCGGCCACGGGGGCTTGTATTGGAACGCCAGCATCCATAAGTGCCAGTGTTGTACCGCAGACCGAACCCATCGAAGTCGAGCCATTAGAAGACAGGATATCGGAAACGGCGCGGATCGTATAAGGGAATTCGCTCTGGCTAGGGATTACCGCCGCCACTGCACGCTCAGCGAGTGCGCCATGCCCAATCTCGCGGCGACCAGGGCCACGGAGAGGCTTACTCTCACCGGTAGAATAGGGCGGGAAGTTATAGTGGTGCATAAAGCGCTTATTTTCGCTTGCACCCAGGCCATCGAGCACCTGCTCATCGCCAGGGGAGCCAAGCGTAACCACGCTCAATACCTGCGTCTGACCACGTGTGAAAATAGCCGAACCGTGTGTACGGGGAAGCAGACCCACCTCACAGTTAATGGGACGAATCGTCTTCAGATCGCGCCCATCGGGGCGAATACCATTGTCCAGAATATTGTTGCGCACATAGGCTTTTAACGCTTTTTCGTAGAAAGTAATGATATCCTTCAAGCGTTCGGGATACTGTTCGCCTAGATCGCTGATCAACTCCGCCTGTACCAGGCTCAGGGCAGCTGAACGAGCCGTTTTATCGGGGCTATTGACCGCAGCTTCGAAGCGAGGCAGCACGAAGGCAGTCACCTTCTCTTGCAACTCAGCATCGACAACTGGCGGGTTAAAAGTGCGTTTTGTGATGTTAACCGCCAGGGCCAATTTTTCCTGCATTTTAATAATATCTTGTAGAGCCTCGTGACCGAAGCGCACAGCATCAAGCATAAGATTTTCAGGAAGTTCTTTTGCGCCAGCCTCAACCATCATCACCGCATCCGCAGTGCCTGCGATAGCCAGATCAAGGCGGCTGCGTTCCATCTGAGACTCAAGCGGATTGATGACCAGTTGATCATCGATATACCCCACGCGAACAGCACCTACCGGGCCAGAAAATGGGATATCAGAAACGCTTAATGCGGCGGAAGCGCCAACAATGCCAAGAATGTCATAATCATTTTCCTGATCAGCGGAAAGGACCGTAATAACGATCTGCACATCGTTACGGTAGCCCTTAGGGAAGAGGGGGCGAAGTGGGCGATCAGCGAGACGACAAGCGAGGATTGCGTGTTCAGATGCTCGGCCTTCACGTTTGATAAAGCCGCCTGGAATCTTGCCTGCGGCATACATGCGTTCTTCTACGTCAACAGTTAAAGGAAAGAAATCAATGCCTTCGCGAGGCTCATCGCTGCCAACAACAGTTGCCAGGATCACGGTATCTCCGTAGCGCACTAACACTGCGCCACTACTCTGCTCTGCTACCCTGCCGGTCTCTATGCTCATTACCCGACCGCCGATAACAGCTTCTTGACGGTGAATCATATTTCCTCCGATACATGGCACCCTATTCTATAGTTGTTCGAAATGTATTGAGAGCCTTTCACATCCCATTGTTGCTAAAACTGGGCTGGGTGCAATCACAGAATTGCAGGCAAGAAACCCCGCGCCTTCAGGCTAGCGAGGCATGCCCGTCCCTATAAGGGACAGGACAGAAGTGCGGTCTGTCCTGCACCGCTAGAGGTGGCTAGCGCCCTTTTCCGCACAAAGCAATGGTGTGCCTCGACAAAGATAACGGTCTGTACCCCTCCCAGGTATTGGCGTTTTCTTACATCTGTTCGACCTGAAAGTTATAGGGTCTGGAACTGGCACGCATTCCAGAGTACGTCCTATGACATTGCCGTTATCGTAGCCCGCCAGGTACCGAGATACCCCTGGCTGAGCCTGCTCAGGCAGAAACTGCAACAGCCTCGTGGAATCCGCGAACTGTTTGCATGCCCTGAATTTTCATCTACAGGGGGCCTGCCTCTTATTAAGGTACTACTTCCGTATGCAATTGCACAAACACATGTGTGTCTCTGACTGACCGTGGACTTCTTCCCTGCTGTTGCTGTCTGGCCTGTTATGTGGGGAATACCCTCTATCTAACTACTTGCTTGTTTGCTCGTTCTATCCGTCTCATTTCTCGCTAACAATGGATCTGGCTCGGGAATGGTGGAGAAAAATGGAGCAGCGGTCGGGCATAGAGTACGGCGCTCACCATGCTGCGCCGACCGCATCCAATGCAACTATTTAATGACTACCGTGTGCCGAGCTTAACGCGCAGGCCCAATTTGGCGACCAGTGCACGATAGCGATCCGGGCTTTTCTTACTCAGATATGTCAGTAAACGTCGGCGCTGTCCTACTAGCATGAGCAGGCCTCGACGTGAATGGAGGTCGTGCTTATGAATTTTCAGGTGCTCGGTAAGCTGACTAATGCGACGTGTCAACAGAGAAATCTGCACTTCAGGAGAGCCAGTATCTGTTTCATGGACACGTGAATCTGAAACGATGTTTGTTTTTTCTTCGAGAGTTAATGCCACGCTTGTAAATCACCTCCAACTTTGGAATTTGTGTAGTGTGTCAATATGTGTTGTGTGTACCCTTGTTACATTTGTGTAGATGCGAGAAAGGGGATACCCTGGCATTATAACATGGATACCTTAAGGGCGCAATGAATTGCGTCCGCATGATTGCATGTAAAGTAGAGAAAAGAAAAGGAGGGGTACCTGGAAGTACCCCTCCCTCCAGCGGACATATTACTTGATAGTAACTTTTGCGCCGACTTCGCTGAGTTTGGCGGCAATTTTATCGGCCTCTTCTTTGGAAACGGCCTCTTTGATTGCTTTTGGAGCCTCGTCAACGACGGCCTTTGCCTCTTTTAGGCCCAGACCGGTGAGTTCACGAACGACTTTGATGACGTTAATCTTGTTGGGGCCAATCTCGGTGAGGATGGCGTCGAACTCGGTCTTCTCTTCGACGACAGGAGCTGCCTCCTGGACGGCGGGACCGGCAGCGGGGGCAGCGGCGGCAGCCACGGGAGCGGCGCTTACGCCCCATTTCTCCTGCAAGGTCTTGGTGAGCTCGACCAGTTCGAGGACATTCAACTTTTCAATTTCGCTAATAATATCTTGTACAGCCATGGTAATTTGTTCCTCCTGAATTTATTCAGCGGGTGTTCCGCTGTTAAGTTTTTCGGCTTGTGCCTGTAGTACATAACAAAGATCGCGTAATGGGGCTGTGAGCAGGCCGTATGCGCTGGCTAGCGGTCCCTGGACCGTGCCGACGACTTCAGCTCGCGACTGGTTTTTGCCACCTATAATTTTGCTCAGGCCTTCGACCTGTTGCGCAGTTAATGAGCGGCCACCGAGAATGGCAGACTTAAGGACGACGACTTTCGAGGTGCCGACATAGTCGTTCACGACTTTAGCGGCGGCAACTTCGTCTTCATAACCGAAGGCGACGGTGGTCTGGCCGTTAAAGATGACATTATCAACGTTGGTCATCTGGTTGCGCTCGGCTGCGATACGCAGGAGCGTATTTTTGGTGACCTGGAGCTCGATCTTAGCTGCACGCATCTTGCCGCGCATCTCGTTCATGTCTTTGACATTCAGACCTTGCGTCTGGACAAGAATGGCGATGGTGGCGCGTCCAAGTTTCTCGGTCAACTCGTCAATCTTTTTTGCTTTTGCCTCTGTTGGCATTGATTGCTTCCTCCTTTCAAGAATGGTTCTGTCAGGGCGTTTGTTTACTGGAATGGACAATAAAAAACCTTCGGCGAATGTCCGAAGGCGGAAGGGAGGGAGATATTCTTTTACATGCCCTTGCCACTCGGTTGCTTTGTGCAGCCGACATATCATCAGGCATGAGATGTTGAATAGCTATCCCCTCGGCAAGCCGATTATAAAATCGCTTGGATGCTTGCTAGCATGCTTGCTGTCTTCGGTGATGAAAGATAATCTTGTTTAACGAGCCGACAGGCAGGCGAGGACGACAACCACAAGGGATTGTCGCTACGCGGGCGAGCCTGTTATGACAACCTGTGAAGGGTTGCCGTTATGCGGGCACCCAACCCATTAAAGCAGGGTGCCCACGATGTTATAGGTATTATACTACGATTGTGGCTTGAGCGCCATAGCTGCTGACGTATCGAGACGGATGCTCGGCGACATTGTGGAGGTCAGGACGACGGTCTTTACATAGATGCCTTTGGCTCCAGTCGGGCGAGCACGCGAGACTGCATCGAAGACGGATGCGATATTTTGCATCAACGCATCTTCATTGAATGAGAGTTTACCAGCAGGAATGTGCAGAAGAGCCGTGCGATCGATCTTGAACTCGACGCGACCAGCTTTCACTTCACGAATCGTTTTTGCCAGATCAAATGTGATTGTGCCCGCTTTTGGGCTTGGCATTAAGCCGCGAGGTCCAAGTTTTTTACCCAGGCGACCAACTTTGCCCATCACATCGGGGGTAGCGATGGCGACATCAAAGCCCAGCCAATCGCCCTCGATCTGTTTGATAACGTCATCGAGGCCAACAAAATCTGCGCCAGCGGCCTCGGCTTCGGCGACCTTTTCGCCCTGTGCAAAGACCAGAACTTTTACTTCTTTGCCAGTGCCTGCGGGTAGCATTGCTACGCCACGCACCATCTGATCAGCATGGCGCGGATCAACGCCCAGCTTCATGTGGATCTCCACTGTAGGGTCGAACTTCGTAAAGTTCATCTTCTTGAGGAGTGTGACAGCTTCTTGTGGCTGATAGAGTTTATCGGGGTCGACAAGCTTCGCCGCCTCCGTATATTTTTTACCGTGTAATTTAGTTGCCATTTTTATTGCCCTCCTTGAGGCAGGAACCGCAGTGACTTTCGGGCAGGAATTACTCGATTGTGACACCCATGCTGCGTGCAGTACCTTCGATAGTTTTTTCGGCAGCCTCAATGCTGTTCACATTGAGATCTTTTAGCTTCAGTTCAGCGATCTCACGCAGCTTAGCGCGATTGATCGAACCAACTTTTGTCTTATTAGGGGTAGCAGAACCGGACTGAATACCCGCAGCCGCTTTTAGCAGGTCGGGAACAGGCGGTGTTTTTGTAACGAAAGTGAAAGAGCGATCCTCAAAAATCGTGATCTCGGCAGGAATGACCATGCCAACCTGATCAGCGGTACGAGCATTGTACTCTTTACAGAACATCATAAGATTGATGCCGTGAGGTCCAAGTGCAGTACCGATAGGGGGAGCAGGTGTTGCTTTCCCCGCCGAGATTTGCAGCTTCACTACCGTTTTTATACGCTTTGCCATTTGTTTTCAAACTCCTCAGAAATCCATTGTAGCTATTGAAAAGCGATCAGATCGCAGTTAACAGGCGATGCGATGGACATGATAGGACCAACGCCTCTGGCGAGAGGGGACCGGGTGGTGGCCTCCTGCTGAAGTGGGTCTGCGCGATAAATTGACACCACCCTTATAGAGGTGGGGAGCTACTAGATCTTCTCCACTTGAAGAAAATCCAGCACCACTGGGGTCTCGCGACCGAAGAACGAGACGAGCACAGTCACCTTGTTACGATCCATATTAATGTCACTGACCGTGCCGATGAACTCAGTGAAGGGGCCATCAATCACCCGTACGCTCTGACCTTTGGTGAAGCTCACTTTTGCTTTAGGCTTATCGGTCTCTTTCGTAACCTGTTTGAGGATAGTCCTGACTTCATCTTCTTGTAGATGGACAGGACGTGTACCCGAGCCTACAAAGCTTGTCACTCCCGGCGTGTTACGTACAACATACCATGCCTCGTCGCTCATAATCATCTCTACCAATACATAGCCAGGAAAAACCTTGCGCTGTACGGTGCGACGCTGACCTTGTTTAATCTCCACCTCTTCTTCCATAGGAACAATAACCCGGAAGATTTTATTGCGCATATCCATCGAAACGATACGAGCTTCGAGGTGGCTTCTTACCTTATTTTCATAGCCTGAATATGTATGGATCACATACCAGGCACGCTTCTCTTCAGCCTGTTCTTTATTACTGGTACGTTCGGTAACCACAGCATTTTCCTTACAACTCCAGGTGAGGAGCTACTTTCCAGTGGTAATTAGCGTGAAGAGACGATATAGCCCGAAATCAGTACCGGCTATTAAAAGGCCGAGAACGGCAGAGATAATAACCACCAGGAAGGCCATATTTTTAGCCTCTTCGAAAGTTGGCCATGTCACCTTATAGCGAAGTTCATAATAAGCGTCGTAAATAAAACGACCAGCCTTGCTATTGCGTAAGCGCGTAAAAGTTGAGGGGGCCTTGGTATCGCGTCGTGCAGCGGTTTTGGCATCCTGCTTGGCCGGTTCGCGGCGTGCAGCAGTTTTCGTATCCTTGACCGGCTCACGGCGTGCCTCACGAAGCGCAGACACGTTTGTGCCCTTCTCCGTGCTAGCTGAAGCCGGGGTCGTCTTGACACTTTTTTCAGTTGTGGCGCGCTTCTCGCGGGCCTTCAACTCAGTGGTCTGACTCCGGGTTGCGCTTTTCTTTCTGTCGGCCATGTTCTTTGCCACGTTAAACCTTTCTGAATCAGTAGCGATTAGCACCTGGCTCAATGAGCTAGTACACGCTGTACTCTAATTTCCTACTTGGTTTCACGATGAGCAGCGGGCACCCGACAGGTATTACAATACTTTTTTAGCTCAAGGCGCTCGGGGTTATTCTTTTTGTTTTTAGAGGTAGTATAATTGCGGCTTTTGCAAACAGTGCAAGCCAATGCTACTACGATGCGATTTTCTTTGCTTTTACTGGCCATAATTTTCTCCATTCATATTTTTTGGCTTGCTGCAAACTCAGGTGGACCGTATCAAAATGTTTTTTATTACGATAGACGCTGGGGTGGTGGGCGTAGTCTCTTACGTCCACCACTCGCAAGCATAAGCTTAATTGATCATCTTTGTGCAGATACCTGCGCCAACCGTACGTCCGCCTTCGCGAATGGCGAACTTCACGCCTTCTTCCATTGCCACGGGCTGGATCAACTCGACGGTCATCTCGATGTTGTCGCCCGGCATGACCATCTCAACACCCTCAGGTAGCTTGATCGCACCAGTCACGTCCGTGGTACGAACATAGAACTGGGGGCGATAGCCGTTGAAGAATGGGGTATGACGCCCACCCTCTTCTTTCGAGAGCACATAAACCTGTGCCAGGAAGTTCTTGTGAGGCTTAATCGAACCTGGCTTGGCAAGCACCTGACCGCGCTCAATGTCTGCACGCTCAACACCACGCAGCAAGCAACCAACGTTGTCACCAGCCATACCCTGATCCAGGGTCTTCTGGAACATTTCAACGCCGGTAACGACCACGCTGCGGGTGACTTCCTGCATACCGACGATCTCGACGTTCTCACCCACTTTGACGATACCGCGCTCAATACGTCCGGTGGCGACTGTTCCACGGCCTTTAATACCGAAAACGTCTTCCACTGGCATCAAGAAGGGCTGATCGGTTGCGCGTGGGGGCGTCGGGATATACTCGTCGACCTGGTCCATCAGCTCCCAGATGCACTTGGCGTTGGGATCGTTGCGACTCAGATCGCCTTTGCTTTCCAGGGCCAGCAGGGCCGAGCCACGCACTACTGGAACGTCGTCGCCGGGGAACTGGTTCTTGGAGAGCAGTTCGCGAACTTCGAGTTCCACCAGTTCGAGCAGTTCCTCGTCATCCATCATATCAACTTTGTTCAGGAAAACCACCATTGCTGGTACTTCCACCTGGCGAGCCAGCAACACATGCTCGCGGGTCTGTGGCATCGGGCCGTCAGGAGCGCTCACCACCAGAATCGCGCCGTCCATCTGAGCGGCACCGGTGATCATATTCTTAATGTAGTCAGCATGACCAGGGCAGTCCACGTGTGCGTAGTGGCGCTTCGTCGTCTCATACTCCAGGTGAGCAATCGAGATCGTGATACCGCGCTCGCGCTCTTCGGGAGCCTTGTCGATCTGGTCAAATGCAGTATATTTGGCAAACTGAGCACTCGCCAGCACCTTTGTGATAGCGGCTGTCAGGGTCGTTTTGCCATGGTCAATGTGTCCAATCGTTCCTATGTTCACATGTGGCTTCGTGCGCTCGAACTTTTTCTTAGCCATTTCCTAACTGTGGCTCCTTTTGCAATCCTGCTTACAATTAGATACAAAAGCGATGGGATATAGACATGCAGCAGCCATCCCCTGTCTCTAATCGTCCGACAATGAGAAAACCTTCCTACGGTAAAACGAATGGGAGGTGACGATCAATCAGAAGACGGCAGCAAGTAATTTTTACCAGCGCGGACCTCGTGACGATAGGTTCTAGAGCGTGAAGAACGTCAAGTCCATCCGTCATTCAGAAACCACGGGAGCTCGTGATGGGATTTGAACCCATGGCCTCATTCTTACCAAGAATGTGCGCTACCCCTGCGCCACACGAGCATTACAACTACCGAGTGGGTGTCGGTATGGTGGGCAGTGGAGGATTCGAACCTCCGAAGCTTGCGCAACTGATTTACAGTCAGTCCCATTTGGCCACTTTGGTAACTGCCCAGATTGTCAAACACACCAGCATGTTCTGAGTGATCAACGCCCACATTATAGCTGACCGTGTGTGCTCTGTCAAGCACTTTCTTCCCATTTTTTCTGAACCATTTGCGGCTTGAAAGATTGATATATATTTGAATTGTTAAGAAAAAGTCAGGGCTAAAGGCATTGCTTCTTGCATAAATTGCTGCTATAATCACAAACGTTGGAGAAATCATAAACCTCATGCGGTGTATCCGCCACCCATAATTAGATAGAGTAGATATGCTGTTAGGATTTTTAGGAGTAAGAGGTAGTTCTATGGTGACGAATTGTGACTTCAGCCGTTCTTCCTTGCTTAGCGAGCAGTATCAGCGCGATATGGAGCTTATATCTATAGCGCTTCAAGAGGAGAGTCAGGATGAACGTGAAGAGCGCCTAAGCCTCGTTGCCCAATCCTGGTCTCTCACGACCGCTTGCTTTCATGCTCAGCTTGAGACGAGCGAGGTTTCTTCTTACGCTCCTGTAGCGTTTGCGCGTCCGTAGTTTGATAGTAGAAAAGTATCAATTTTAATTGCCATGCCGCATCCTCCAGAAATTGCACCGGGAGATCTCACCTATCAAACGCCAGTGCAGTTTGGCATGGTGTATTGGGTCAATTTTGGCTACCCGTCGCTCCCGCCGGGAATTGAAGAAAAGCGTATCTTAGACTGGCACCCAGCGTTGGTTGTATCAGGCGAACCCTTTTGCCGCCATGCCGGTGCTATCAATGTGGTCGCTTTAACCTCCTATCGTGGTAAGTTGCGTCCGTATCATCATTTGTTGCTGAAACGTGATTATCCACTGCTGGATACTGATAGCCTCGTGAAGACGGAGTTGATGTATCCGGTGTTGCGCTCTCTTCTAGCCGACCAATATGCTATCTGCCGCCTCAATGATGCCGATCTGCGTGCTACCATGGGGAAAGTTGCGAATAGTCTGGCCATCACGATGTTTTATTCGTTGCACTAGTTCTATGCTGTCTTATGGCATAACACGTAGTGCTTTTTTGCGTTCTCTAATTGTCGAGTTGGGTTATGATGATTGAGCATGAGCAGTTGCGCTTGCTTCCTTCGGTCGATGAGCTGCTCCATACGGTGATTGGGCAGCAATTGGGTGCTGATTTTTCGCGTGCGCTTACTGTCGAGGCTTTCCGTACGGCGATTGCGCAGGCGCGTATAGCGATCCGTGCGGGTGCCGCTTGTCCGACATACGAGGCGTTGCTGCATACTGCCAGGGAGCTCTTGCAACGCCAGCAGCGCCCACACTTGCGGCCACTGATTAATGCGACAGGCGTGATTATCAATACAAATCTGGGGCGCGCTCCACTCAGTGTGGATGCCCTGGAGGCCGTGCGGCAGGTAGGCGCGGGATACACAAATCTGGAGTATGAGTTGGAGGAGGGTGAGCGTGGTTCGCGCCATTCCCATGTGAGCGGGCTATTACGAAAATTGACCGGGGCCGAGGCTGCGTTGGTGACAAATAACAATGCCGCTGCGGTCCTTTTGAGTTTGAGTACGCTGGCCCTGGGGCGCGAGGTGGTTATCTCGCGTGGACAATTAGTGGAGATTGGTGGCGGCTTTCGCGTGCCCGATGTGATGCGCCAGAGTGGCTGCCAGCTGGTGGAGGTGGGAACAACCAATCGTACCAATATTAGAGACTACGAGGCGGCGCTGACGGAGCAGACGGCATTACTTTTGTCCGTACACCCCAGCAATTTCCTGATTACAGGCTTTACGGAATCCACATCGATCGGAGCCCTGGCCGAGCTGGCGCATAAGCGGAACCTGCTGGTGATGGACGATCTCGGTAGTGGTTGTCTGCTTGAGAGCGGGCGCTATGGTCTTGCACACGAGCCTATGCCGCAGGAGAGTCTGGCTGCTGGCGCGGACGTTGTATGTTTCTCTGGTGATAAGCTGCTCGGTGGCCCACAGGCAGGGATCATTGTGGGGAGATCGGCGGTAATTGAACGTCTGGCTAAACATCCCCTCATGCGTGCGGTGCGCATTGATAAGATGACGCTGGCGGCGCTAGAGGCCACTCTGCGTCACTATGAACGTGGGCAGGCCGAAACGCATATCCCCGTCTGGCGTATGATATCTGCCCGCGCCGAAGAGCTGGCGCGGCGGGCCGAGTATTGGGCTACGCAGCTGAAGACGCATGAGATGGTAGTTCGTACCCTGGGAGGCGAATCGACTATTGGGGGTGGCTCACTGCCTGGTGAGAAACTGCCAACAACGCTACTGGCCCTGGATGCCGATAAGATGCCGATGCCTCTGGACGAATTGGCCCGACGCCTACGGGTGCGTTCGTTGCCCATTGTGACACGTATCTCTCGCGATACTTTGCTGCTTGATCCTCGCACCGTGCTTAAGGAGCAAGATGAGGAAGTGGTGCAGGGCTTGCTCGAAGTAGTTGTGGGTAGCTTAGAAAAATGAAGTCGTGAAAATGGGTAATCTTGTGCACGCCATGCACCTGTCTCTCCAGCTATCTTTCTCACAGATTAGTCTCATCGAACAACCGCACGCTGCCATCGAATGCGATAAGCATAATCACATTCATGATCAGCGCCCACGATCATGAATGTGATTATGCTTATCATGGCTGGCATGCTATTTTTGTCCAGGTAGTATGTGTTTGTAAAATTCAGGGTTGCCACGCCAAATGCATGTATGTAAGAGATTAATTGCGAATACTCCAAGCGCTGCGGCTATAAATACGATAACTGGGTTGCCATGCTGTATCCAGGTAAAATACCAGAAGATGCCACCAATGAGGAATGCGGCCCATCCTTCTAGTAGATTAACTAAAGCCGAGCTTCCAAATGGTGAGGGGTGTTCCTGACCAGTAATTCCTGTGATGAAGTGAGGTAGTCCGTTTCCTGTGCTAAGACCTGCCAGGAAAGCGAGAACAATTGTTGCCAGCATACTATTTTCTCCTTGTATCGATGCTTGTATATCATGCGAAACCGTCAATTATGCTTACGATTTCTGCGTTGTGATACAATCCTACCTGAGGTTCTCTTCTAGAGCCAGAAGTTAATGTATTCTGGTATAAGAACTACCAGGATAAGGAAGTTGAGCGATGAATGGAAAAGAACGGCGTGCAGCATTAGCCTTGTTTTTGCGGACACGTCGCGAGCGCATCTCTCCGGAACTTGTTGGATTGCCTGCGGGAACACGGCGCAGAACCCCAGGGTTGCGGAGAGAGGAACTGGCGCTCTTAGCGGGTGTCGGGGCGACCTGGTATACCTGGCTGGAACAAGGGCGAGCGATTACTGTCTCAGAACAGGTGTTAGAAAGCCTGGCTCGTGTCTTACGGTTGAATGCAGACGAGCGTACCCATCTCTTCATTCTTGCACGCCAACAGCTTCCCATCGATCCCTTACCTTTGACGCAGACTATTGATTCTGCTCTCCAACTTGTCCTGGATACTATGGGCATCTACCCCACCTGGATCTTAAGCTCCCGTTGGGATGTCATTGCCTGGAATCAAGCCGCCTGTCGCATATGGGGAGATTTCAGCGTGATGGCTCCTCGTGAGCGCCATATCCTCTGGCTGCTCTTTACCGATCCCCACTTCCGCGCTATGGCTGTCGATTGGGAACGGGATGCTCAGCTTTTTCTAGCTCTCTTTCGTGCCAGTACCCAGCGCTACGTCGGAGAGGCGTGGTTAACAACATTAGTGAATGATCTCAAGCGGGCAAGCCCCGCCTTTCGTGAGTGGTGGCCTCGTTATGCTATTCAAGGAGTGCAGGCTGAGCATAAGCATCTGAACCATCCGCTAGTTGGGCTCCTGGTGCTGCAGGCGAAGACCTTTCAGATTGCCGATCACCCGGATTTGCAGATGATCGTTTATACCCCTGTCTTGGGAACGGATACGGCTGCTAAGCTAGCTCTTCTCTCCAGACCTCTCCTGACAGAGTAATCAATAGATTGTAGGCATATTACACATTTTTACCTCTATTACATTATCACAATAGAGGTAAAAATGTGTAATATGCTATAATAGAGTATATAAGAATATTAGCGTTCTTCGCTGGTGTAGATGCGCTGGTAGCTTTTGTACCTGCGCTCGTCGATCAAGCCGTCGTCGACAGCCTGAATGATGGCGCAGCCTTCTTCATCCAGATGAGCACAGTCTGAATATTCACACGCGCCCAGGTAGGGACGGAACTCTACAAAGCACGAGGCCAACTCTTCGGGTGGGATATTCCAGCCCGCCAGTGCGCGGATACCGGCTGAATCGGCCAGCCAGCCGCCATCCGATAATGGGTAGAGCTGCGAGCCTGTGGTTGTATGCTTGCCTTTGCCCGTTATATCGCTTACCAGCCCGGTGCGCAGGGCCATACCGGGTTCAATCGCATTGACAAGCGAGGATTTTCCAACGCCTGATGGACCTGTAAAGAGCGATGTGTGCGCTTTGAGCAGGGCACGCAGTTGATCAATATTCTGGTTTGTTTCGATGCTGGTCCAGAGTACTGTATAGCCAAGTGATGCGTAGAGTGCGGCATCTCTATCAACATCGGGGCTATGGGGGAGGTCGGCCTTATTAATACAGATGACAGAGGTCAGGTGCGCTGATTCACAGATGGTCAGGTAGCGATCCAGGAAGCCGAAGTGTGGCTCAGGCTGAGCGGTAGCAAGAACGATGATCACCTGGTCAAGATTGGCTAAAAGCGTCTGCTGGACTAATTTTTTTGTGTTTGAGCCCGCGTCTCTGCGTGAAAGCTCGCTCTGGCGCGGCAGAATCTCTTCGATCAAGCCGGTCGTTGCATCCAGCCTGCGTATCTTGACATAGTCTCCTACGGATAAGCGGGTGGGTAAGGGGATCTCGTTGCTATCGCGTCTCTCGATACGCTCGGTATGTGTAGAGTGGGTTGAGGTCATAAACTTGTCGGAACGTTGCTGTGTCTGGCGGAACTTACCGATTGGCTTCGGTGCATTTGCCTCTGCAAACGCTTTTTTGAGTTTGCCGCGAAGTGTGCAGCGCAGCACACCATCGTCAGTGTGAACATCGTAGATGCCGTGTGTACCGTTAAGTACCATACCGCTCAGGATAGCCGGATCATTAATCAATGCTGTATTCCCTCCACAGAGAATAAAAAAACACGGTCTAAACAATCATAAATCTGCTGTCTACCGTGCTGGAGGGATCGAGCTCGTACCGCCCTTTAGCGTAGATCGGGTACTCGCATCTTTACCAGAATACTGGAGCCCCGACCGGGTGGTATCTGCCTTTGACCCTCACACCGGGTAGACAAGGTGCATGCAGGCACAATAAGGAAATAAGTAGGTATAGCCATGAAACTGCACCTCCTCAACTGGACAAGCCAGAATTTGAAAAACGATCTTCCTACCAAAAGCATACTAGAATTGCCGGGTGTTTGTCAATGAGTCTAGCTCCTCTGATTCCTTGCTTGCTTAATTCTCTTTTTGCAGTCGCACGGTAGGATGGCCCTCTCCATTTTTCTGCATCTGGAATAACACATCATGCTTCTGAATAAGCGCTTTTAATGATGAGCTGCCATGTGCTTTGACCTTGAACGAAGAATCTATTTTTGTGAGCATACTACCAAGCTTTGAGAGCGGGACCCACTCACTTTTCTCTTCTGCTGCGACCCGCATATACGCGTCTTTTAGTAGTATTCGCAGGTCTGTATCTTGCGTGCTTTGTGGGCTTGAACCATTTTTTGCTTCGGCTTGCTCCGTTGGTGACGCAGGGGGTATTGGATGCTGTATAACTGTTTCGGTTGAAAGGAGTATAGAGGTAGCCGCTGTTTTGCTGCGTGTCGTTGGTGGGAGCAGCGTATGTGTTGGGATGAAGACTGTGCATGCGTTTTGGAAGATTGCAGCTGTCTCCGATTTGCCGATGCCAAGGACGAAACATCCCAACTCACGTAGCCGCTGGATCAGTGGGGTATAGTCGCTATCACTGCTTGCCAGGCAAAAGCGCCGTAGCCCATCACGATAGAGATCCATTGCATCAACGACCAACTTGATATCAGTAGCATTTTTGCCTGAAACGGGAGGCTGATAATGGATGGGGATGATCGTGTAATGGGATGCGATATCATGCCAGTGATTCATAGATGGGTGCGTCCAATTGCCATAGGCCCGTCGAACGGTCACTGCCCCGAATGTACTTGCTGTGGCAATTAGATGAACGGCTAATTCGGCTGAGACATTTTCGCCGTCGATGAGTAGTGCAATCGGTTCAGCCTGAAATGCTGGTGGCGAAGTAACGCGTAAGAGGAACTGATGAAAGCTATGTAAGCTGGCCCGCACGATGTGTGCAAAAATCTGCTTGGAAGACATTGCTGCTCCTTTCACTTTTTCTTGTAGATTCCCCTGATTAGGAAGCGAGAGTTTCTGCAAGGAAAAGGAGTTACTGATGTAAGGAAAAGTGTTTTATGGGCACTACTTGCCATTCAGGGCATAGATTCCAGCTAGCGTGATAATAACATCATAGGATGTACTTTACAAGTGGATAAAACGTAGCGATCTCTGGCTGGGGATCGTAAGGAAAAGCGCATAAAATATCGGAGAGAGGGGCAGTTTTTCCATTATATTCAATATGGCTTGACAAGTAGCAATAATTGTAGTAATCTAGGAAACGTTGACGCGGGGTGGAGCAGTGGTTAGCTCGTTGGGCTCATAACCCAAAGGCCGGAGGTTCGAATCCTCCCCCCGCTACCAGTGCTTGACAGCGTTTCTTGCTTGAGAGTACTTACCCACGACGCGGGATAGAGCAGTGGTTAGCTCGTCGGGCTCATAACCCGGAGGTCACAGGTTCAAATCCTGTTCCCGCTACCAGTACTTGGTAGCATTATCAGCTTAATAGTACTTGACTCACGACGCGGGATAGAGCAGTGGTTAGCTCGTCGGGCTCATAACCCGGAGGTCATAGGTTCAAATCCTGTTCCCGCTACCATGATGGAAGAGCTCCTCTGCATATTTTGCAGGAGGGCTTTTTTGTTAGAATGCTTCGTTCTGGTAAACCGGAAATTTTGATGCGCATGCATGCTTGTCCCCTCTTGACAACTATGATATTATAGAACCGTAAAGCAAGCTACATCGAATCGAAATGAACGAAGTTGATGCGATGCAGCACGTGTGTGCTTCTTTGGCGGCATAGCTCAGTAGGTAGAGCAAGGGACTCATAAGCCCTGTGTCACAGGTTCGAATCCTGTTGCCGCTACCAAACTCTTTTAAAGAGACTGCAGACAGAAAAATGTCGCAGTCTCTTTATTTTTATGCTCCGCTAAATATTCGTACGAAAAATATTTCCTTGCAAGGAGCAGAAAGGAGAGCTTTACAATGGCGGCTAATCCCCATCGTTCCCATATAACGGTCAAAGAGTATCTTGATCTCGATCAGAGCAGCCCGGATGCAAAGTATGAGTATATTGATGGTATCGCGTACGACATACGTGGTCCACAGGCCCTGGCAGGTGGGACCCGAGCACATGGACGCATCGCGCTCAATATTGCAATCCTCTGTGATCGACTGTTAACAGGTAGCTCCTGTCAGGTCTTTACATCAGATGTCCGTGTACAGCTTTCTGCATCACGCTATGTTTATCCCGATATCACCATCAGTTGTGAGTCTGCCGACTGGCAAGATAACACAATTTATGATCCTCGCGTCGTTATTGAAGTGTTGTCACCATCTACAGAAGCGTATGATCGGGGCAAAAAATTCGCCTATTATCAACAACTTGCAAGCTTGCAAGAGTATGTTCTGGTCAGCATCCAGCGGCAGGCAGTTGAAGTATTCACGCGTACAGGGAACGGTTGGCACTACCAACTTTATGGGTCGGGAGAGTCTGTACATCTGCCAGGTTTAGCGATCTCGCTTCCCTTGACTGATGTCTATGTTCATGTGCCAATGGATGATGAAAAAATATAGCTCTCCTTTCCCTATCAAGTTGTGGTATTGATGATTCGCAAAGGCGAATATCTCACAGAGCCAGAGGATATTGCCATCAGGGGTAACGACTTTCTGAAGTCCGCCCCATTGTTGGGCTTTGTCTTTCTCTTTGAGAAAACTGTATAAAGCGCGTAACGCAGGTCCAATCGCCATTACCTGTTTTAATTAAGTTGTGAGGGAACATGCTCTTGGGTGTGGATAATGGGGTTTTCTCAATTATTTTCTTGAATGTTTTCTGTTTCTATAAAATAAAAACGTATGCGAATGTAAAGAGTAATGCATTTTAGGAGGTGTCACATAGAACGTTATTTTTCCAGAATCCTTAGAGCCATACGCCGAGCAGCGTTATGAGGATAACAACAACCCACGGCGGCAGCTTCCAGATCATGAGCAGGCCGAATGCCAGCAGACCAAGAGCGAAGTCCAGAGGGGCGTGGATGGCGCTGATCCAGATTGGTTGATACAGCGCGGCAATCAGGATGCCAACGACTGCGGCATTGATACCGCGTAGGGCAGCCTGGAATGCTTCGATGGCACGCAGACGGTTCCAGAATGGTAGGATACCAATCACAAATAAAAATGAAGGCAGAAAGATCGCGATCAGTGCCACGAGAGCTCCCAGCCAGCCGTTAGGGGTGGGTTTGCTGGTCGCACCTAGATAAGCTGAGAAGGTGAAGAGTGGACCAGGCACGGCCTGTGCTGCCGCATAGCCTGTGATAAACTGATCATTGGTAACCCAGCCCACAGGAACGATCTCGCGCTGCAAGAGTGGCAGGACCACGTGCCCGCCGCCGAAGACGAGTGAGCCGACGCGAAAGAAGGTGTCGAAGAGGGCAAGCGTCTGGTCATGTACTATGAGTCGGAGCAATGGTAGCCCTATGAGGAGCGTAAAGAAAATGATCCAGCAGGCAAAGGCAAGTCGTCTGGGTATGGACAGAGGCAGCGTTGTCGGTCTGGATGCATCCGCTTTGCGTAAGAAGCGCCAGCCAATTAGCCCCGTGCAAGCAAGAATAAGAATCTGCCCGATGGCAACGGGCCAGAGCAAGATCGCAATGGCTGCCACTATTGCAATGGTTGCCCGAGGGCGATCAGGACACAGCGTTGTTGCCATGCCCCATACTGCTTGCGCCACCACCGCCACTGCAACCACCAACAATCCATGTAGCCAGCCCACTTGTGCGGCTCCACTGATATCTGTTGTGACATAGGCAAAGATGGTGAGCGCTATTGCTGAGGGAAGCGTAAAGCCGAGCCATGCCGCCAGTCCGCCCCACAGCCCTGCACGTGTGATGCCCAACGCAATTCCCATCTGACTACTTGAAGGTCCTGGCAAAAATTGGCATAAAGCAAGCAGACCTGCGTAGTTCTGTTCATCCAACCACTTACGGCGCACCACAATCTCCTGACGGAAGTAGCCTAAGTGGGCAACTGGTCCACCAAAGGATGTCAGACCTAGCCGTGTAAAGACAGTTAACACCTCTAAAAACGATCCTCGTGGAGAATAATGCCCGGCCTCTTCTCGCGATTCTGTGGCTGGAACGCTTGCTTGTGTCTCTAACTCATGCTGGCTTTGATCTTGCTGCGTCATGTTTTTTGCATTTGCCCTTCATCGTTTTCTTCTCGCTTGCCGTTTGCACTCTGATAGTAGCAGGGAAACTAGAAATGTACAATACGCTGGTTAGCATAGAGCTAGAAGCTATTAGCACTTGTATTCCGGCAAAAAGTAGTGCATTCTGGAGCTAGAGCACGTTTTGTTTCGTATAAACAAAAGAGGATGAACCCATCCTTCAGTGCACAAGCATTTTAGTTTCAGGGGCATTTAACGTCTTATTGGGGGGAATGCGTATCCTGTGTCGCAGGATACCATCTATATTAAGAAGGGGAAGAGAACCTTATGGCAGAATCAGGCGAGGATCTCGTTACGCAGACTGCGATTATGGACCGTGCTGTATGGCGTAAATGGAATAGATACACATGGAGCGGACTCCTGATTATTGGGGTTGGTCTGGTAATGATTGCTGTCGGTCTCCTATTGAACATGGGTGCGTACTCTGCTGAAGGCCTTTTGCTCGGTTTTGGAGCAATCGTTATTCTTATTGGTATTGTTAGAGTTTTTATCGGCCTGATCAATCCTTTAGCGCCGGGCGACATTTTTCGGCGGCGACGACGCTCGCGGAAAAATGAAGATGACGCCATTCTAGCTGTGATCGATGAGGACCCCACAGAGGCATAGCGTTGCTCTATTGCTGTTGCTTGCGCCCATACTTCCTGGTTCTTGACTCTTTGTACCACAAAATTCTTGGAGAAGAGGAAAACTGCTATGTCAATAACGCCGAGTGTAGTTGTAGTTGCCGTCTTCACCACGCAAGCTCAAGCGCAGCAGGCTCTGGACGAGCTACGGCGCGGCGGTTTTAGGGATGAAGAGATTGGTTTTTTGACGCGAGCTGCCGTTGCCAGCGCAAGTGGTAGCGATGTAGTACCCGTCGCAGCGACGGGTGCGGTTGAAGGTGGATTGTTAGGTGGAGTGCTGGGAGCTGCCGTGGCACTACTCATTCCCGGCTTTGGGCCAGCGCTGGCGGGTGGCATTATCGCTGCAATGCTAAGTGGGGCTGCTCTGGGTGCCACCGCTGGCGGAATAATGGCTCTGCTCTCTAGCCTGGGCCTCTCGAATGTGGATGCACGCTTCTATCAGCAAGAGTTGTCGGCTGGCCATACGGTCATCACTGTGAAACTAGCTAGCGGACAGAAAGAGGCCGAGGCTATTCTGCGTCGAGCAAAGGCAAAATCCGTTAAGACGCATGCGGGTGTGATCACCACGCCGTCTGCGCCACATATCCATCCGCCTGAGCAGCCGTCGGATTTATTCTAGTATACTGGCGCTTAGCGCTTTTTAATGGATTGAATATCGCCCAGGACAATGCCAAAATGCTCCACAAGTGCTGCCAGGTATTCCTCCTGGTTCGCGATTGTCCGCTCGTTTCGTTCCTGGTGTATTGTTGTGATGAGCCGCATATCGCTAAGAGTTATCCGTCCAGTTGGTGTTGCCAATGAACAGATTCGTTTCTGAGTAAAATGCGACTCAGGTGATGTCTGCTGATAGTCGCAGCGCTCCGAGAAATCGTCTAATATATGTGGCTGGAGGGAGAAGCGATACTGTGGTTTCCACTGACCATTGCTAAGTTGCTGCAATACCCAATACTCGCGCATCTCGTCGTTCTTAGCATATGTTCTTTGTAGGCGATACAAGTGCCCATCAGCTCCATCTTGTTCCAGATCAGCTTCGAGACGTAGTGGCAGCAGGAATGAATCTCCAAATCCCACATCTGCCAACCAGTTGGTACCAGAGAGCTGATGAATCAGTAACGTAAGATGATCAAATTCGGGATTAAATTGGTCCTCACCAGCAGAAACGCCGGCAGAAAGCAATGTCACCTCGAAGCCCAACTGACGTAGCAGCCATGCAAAGAGGCCATTAAGTTCGTAGCAGAAACCACCACGGTGTTGCTGCACGATCTTATGAAAGAGCAGCTCCTCTTGTAGAATGATTGATTGCCCATCGTGGATGGAAAGATTCTCGAATGGAACAGTAAAAAGATGGGCTTGATGCAATGCCTGCAACGTCTGAAGCGTTGGCTCCAGCGGACCCTGATACTTTATATGTTGAAGATAATCAGACGTGTGCAACGGTCTTCTCCTTCTATACTTTATAAGCATTATGCTAATAATCTCTTCTCATTCTTTGATTCTACCAGAGTGAGAATGAAAAGAACATCGCACAATAAGACAGTTAAAAACCTGTCCTTAAGGGCAGAAGAGCGTGGCATATGCAGGGAAATGATACAAAAATAAGCTCAGAATGGAGTTTCGTCGTACAGGGCCAGGGGCGAGAAGTTCGGAGTTACTTCTCGCCCACCTCACGAGCGCCTGTCCTTAAAGTACAAGCGTCGTACTGAGGAGGCATGATCGCAAGCGACCATGTCAGGGAGAGCAAGCGGGAGAAGCTGTCGGGGTTTTGAAATAATCTGTTGTCCCGCGCTTCTTTGTAAATATCCCGTGCTTAACATTTGCAAAGAATTTTCTGGTACATTTTTATAGTAGCATTCAGATGTTAAAATACCATTATTTTTGGGTTAAATGTTTTGGCGGATTATGCTTTTGGCGGCGCAAAAGTCCTACGTGGCACAAGATCTATAATAACCATTCGGGCCATTTACAATGCTGAAACACTGTGTTACACTTCGGTTAAGGTTTCTGGCCTGGAGATAAGGTTTTGTTCGTAGAAAGCATAACCTTTGCGGCCAAACGAGATTGGTTGCGCTAACTGAAATGAAGCGGTGTTTCTGGTGGCATTGCAGGCGCTTTTTATAGTTATGTATGGCGACATGCGATCTTGAGGACCTGCTCAGATCATTGTTTGCGGTCTTTTTGCTGTTTTACAAGGAGGTGCTCTATGGCTGGCTGGGAAGATGAGCTGTCCGCGCTATTGAATGAGCTAGGTGTAAAACAAGAAGAACCTCAGGCTCACCTCCGACAACGCAAACCCATGCGTAGTGACGTCAAACGGCGCGATCAATTTGCAGATGCACTCCTCTGGAGCGATGATAGCGAGTTCGATGATGATGATGATCCCTGGCTGAAAGACCTGGATGTGATGCGCCACGAAGTCGACACTATCGTGAGCCAGGTCGTTCTTTTGATGCAGCGTGGCGATCTTGATGCCACCCTGAAAGAAGATGTTATGATGGTGCTGCGTGCCCTACGCCGCCGCGTCCCCTCTGCATTGCAAACAGCCAATAGCGATGAAGCTTATCTGGAGTCGGCCTCCGCTCTATTGCATTTCTGTCGCCTCGTTCTACAATTAAGCGAAATCGCAACCGAGGACCTTTAGTCCCGTTTCCACCACCTGGCCCTTTCTTTACCCCTATTTTCTATTAGATAAATACTTCTTGACACCTTCCGATATAAACTGACATACTGATTCGTATGCTCACAGATGCTTATGCTAGTCTGTAGATAGATAAGCATACACATATTATTGAGAGTTTGCCCTGTGGTTTTGGCAGGGTATTTGTATCTCATAAAAAGATTGAATCGTACTCTCTACAGAAGACAACAATGCATCACATAAGGAGGTTCTATGGGTTCCGATAAGAAAAAATGGCGGGAGGCCAGCCGTTGGCTGCGCGTGACAGCGTTTTCTCTCAGCGCACTTAGCCCTTTTATAAATATTTTGCTGGCACGTCTACGTGCATATGCAGAGGCTGAGAAGGCCATTGTGCAGCTGAAAAGAGAAGAGCTTGAAGGCGTGGCACGATCCGTTCAGCATGATATAAACCTTGATTGGCAGGAGCGGCTACAAACTTTGGGCATGGCCCTGAACGATCTGCTCCTCGAAATGCGTGAGAAGCCTTACAGCCAGAAGTTGTTGCAACGGGGTGAGGATCTCAAAGAGCGTAGCAGCAAACTTTCACAGGCTGTCGTAGAGCGAGGTGGTCAATTAACCCAGGATTTCGCAGTGCGAGGTGGCCAAATGACTCAGGGCCTTGCCGAGCGAGGTAGTCAGCTAACGCAAGATTTCGCAGTACGAGGCGGATTGCTAACGCAAGATCTGGCAGAGCGTGGCAACCAGCTAACTCAGAGCCTTGCCGAGCGAGGTGGATTGCTAACGCAGGAACTGGCGGAGCGTAGCGGTGAAATTTCGCAGGAGCTGGTCAAGCGCAGCCGCAAAGCAAGTAGAGAACTGGCTGAACAAGATCGCAGCTTCTGGATCGTACTGGGTTTTACATGTGGCCTGGTTGCAACTGGCATCGTCACATTTGTGCTGATGCGCCGTCGTATGCAGAAGAGCAGAGACGAAGAGCCCCCCATTCAGCTCTATAGTAATACAACCGAACAGAATGCAGCAAGCCAGCCACGAGGAAATATTTACTCTGTTAGTGCCAATGGGACAAGACTAGAGGCGCAGACCGTCGCTACCACAGAGCCAGAAAAGGCTGGTCGGACCGTACTTGCGAACCGGATCGTCACCAAATCTGCACCCTCTGATGCGGCATTTGTCGGCATCAGCAATACAAAGGAATATTATCCAATAGATGCTCCATTGGATCAGATACATGTTTCTAATGGAAAAGAAGTTGACATCGTCTATTTCTTTTCGGAAGAAGACGCACAGAACCAGGGATTTAGCGCTGCCGCCCGCTAGCGTTCAGATAAGAGCAGACCAGGCGGAAAAAGGCAGCAAAAACGAAGGGGCGATAGATGTCGAAATAATCTATTGCCTCTCTGTTTAATGCTTATTTTTGCCTGTATTGGTCCGGTTCCTGGCCCTGTGTAAAGCCCTCGTTATAAACTCCACGATTCACTAGATAACGTAGGAAAGTCATATGTTGTTCCTCGTTAGAGGCACCTGCTGTATCAACTGATAATAAAGATGGCTCCTGCACCACATCTGTTTGAGGGGAGAGGGTAGGAAGAGCCTCATCCGGCTCCGTTTGGTGAGAGACGCGCTCGGGGTATTCATCGACAGAGGACCGATGAGGCTCAAGAGTTGAATCATTCAATTCTTGCTCAACGGCCACTGATGAAATGCCAGGTTGTGGTATATACCCATCCACTGAAGTCCGCCACACCAATTCCTGTGTCGTGCCTCTGTTCAAACTGCCTGTGGCCTGCGAATAATCCACATGATGGGATCGGCTCCAGGGCCACCACGCGAATAGCTTATTCAGCCAAAGTTTGAGCTTTTGCGTGATCATATTATTTATTGCCTTCGTTTTGTAGTGTTGACTGGCACTATGTCAGCTTTGTTTAGATAGCGCTACAAAATAAACACCCAACGGCACAAAGAGAAATATAGAAACATAGTAGCATATCAACGTGATCTCGTCAAACACACTTGCAATTTTAGAGAGAGCGTGCCATAATCAAAGGTGTCGGACCCTGTCGAAGGTCCTATTATCGCGTTCTCTAGGAAAAGTCTCATATCTATTAATGTGAAGTATTTCTAGCTTAGTCTTTTCTGAAATTATAGAGAAAGACAGGTGTCGGTTATACAGGAAGGGATTCTTGTAGAATCTTTACAGAGGTAATGAAGCTATGCGAATGCGCTATCGGTATGTGACCTATCGATATCATGACGGATCACAGAAGCAGCTGGAGCAGCATTATCGTCAATTACTCAATGACGCCCTACGTCAGAGCCAGCAGTCGATATTGCATCGATCCACCACGTGGCGTCCCCTGGCCGATATACTGGAATCACCGCAAATGATCAGGGTGAAGATTGAACTAGCAGGTATGCAGGAAGAAGAGATAGAGGTAACGCTTTACGAAGATGCCCTGGTAATTAGCGGAGAGAGACACGATGACCAGGAATACCAGGAAGGCCTGAGCTATCAAGAGGCGCAAATTCGTTATGGCCCATTTCGTGTTGAAGTGTTCATCCCAACGCCCATTGCTCGCGATGTGGTTACCGCACGCTACGAGAATGGAATGCTGTCCGTCGACTTACCAAAACTACCTGTAAGTAAGGTCGAGCGTGTGCCCATTCAAGGTTCTGTGACGAAAGAGTAAGAATAACAAGTACGCAATACGTAGAGAAGATTTTATGGAGAAGAATAATAATCATCGCGAGGCAGATCAAAAAGATGATTTGTTGGAGCAGGCCGAAGGTGGCAGGCAGACTGCAGTAGGTGCGAACGAAAATCAGGCGACCGGCATTGTTGCGGGTGCAGATGACTCTTTGGAGAATCAGGAGATCGACGCTACTACAAGTTCTGATGATGAGGTGGTGCATACAGCAGGAGAGAGCCAGGAGAATGCCCTGCTTGAAGACCCGTCGAGTACTTCATCTTCCAGCGAAGAGCTGGCACAGGATGCATCTGAGCAGCAAGAAGAGCAGGGCGGAGCCAATCTTCCCTTTGCTGGCGGCGATACAGGAGAAGGCGAGCAGCAAAACAGACCCGAGGAAGAAGAGCGCCTGAATATCCCTGACGTTCTGCCCATCCTACCACTTAAAGATACTGTCATTTATCCGTTTTCAGTGCAGCCATTTTCGGTAGGCCAGGAGCGCTATATTCGTCTGATCGATGATGTTATGCGCAGCAATCGTCTGGTTGTGCTGGTCGCTCAGAAATCGCCCGATATCGACAATGCCAGCCCCGACGATATCTATCGTGTGGGTACTGTCTCGCGTGTCGGCCGCATGTTCCGTATGCCTGATGGTACTGTGCAGATTGCTGTGCAGGGTCTGGAGCGCGTAACCATTGACGAGTTTACGCAGGAAGCCCCCTATCTAATGGCGAAGGTAACTGCAAAGCCAGATACGCAGGAGAGCGATACAGAGACCGAGGCGATCAAACGGAACGTAATTAGCTATTTCCAGCGGCTCGTTGCACTGGTGCAAAACGTACCCGAAGGTGTAGCGGCTGCGACGCTTAATCTGGAAGAGCCACGGCAGGTCGTCTATGTCATCGCTACCTTTGTACAGATGGATATGGATCTGCGCCAGAAACTACTCGAACTGGATTCTGTCCACGAAAAATTAAGCCAGTTGAGCAATTTTCTAGCCCATGAGCTTGAGATCCTGGAGCTGGGGAAGAAGATTCAGAATAGCGCGCAGGAAGAGATGGGCAAGATGCAGCGGGAATACCTGCTGCGTGAACAGCTCAAGGCGATCCAGCGCGAACTGGGTGAAGAGAGCGAAGAGCAGGCGACGGTCAACGAACTGCGACGCAAGATCGAAGAAGCAAAGATGCCAGAAGAGGCATATAAGGAAGCAAACCGCGAATTATCACGTCTGGAGAAGCTGCCTACCGTCTCACCTGAATATAGCATCATTCGTACGTATGTCGAGCTGCTGGCCTCATTGCCCTGGAGTAAAGCAACGGGAGCACAGATTGATGTGCCGCACGCACGCGAAGTGCTTGACCAGGATCATTACGATCTGCAGAAAATCAAAGAGCGCATCCTGGAATACCTGGCTGTGCGCCGCTTGAAAGAGGATCGTGTGGCCGAGCAGCTGCAACGAGAACGTGAAGCGATCGTCGTTGAAGATGGTGTTGAAGTAGAGAAGATCGTTCCGACCCAACCTCTAAAGGCTCAGGAGGCTGCACGAGCGAATAGCCGTGAGCCGATTCTATGCTTTGTCGGGCCGCCAGGCGTTGGCAAAACCTCGCTGGGCCAGTCGATTGCGCGTGCGTTGGGCCGTAAGTTTGCGCGTATGTCGCTGGGCGGCATTCGTGACGAAGCCGAGGTGCGTGGTCATCGTCGTACGTATATAGGAGCAATGCCCGGTCGTATCATTCAGACCTTGCGGCGCGTCGAGGCTAATGATCCGGTGATCATGCTGGACGAGGTCGATAAGGTTGGTGCCGACTGGCGTGGCGATCCTTCTTCGGCCCTGCTCGAAGTCTTAGATCCTGAACAGAACTATAACTTCCGCGACAACTACCTTGACTTGCCCTTCGATCTATCCAAGGTCATGTTCATCGCTACTGCGAACTCGCTCGAACCAATTCCAGCACCACTGCGTGATCGTATGGAGATCCTGGAGCTATCGGGTTACACCGAAGAGCAGAAGCTGCATATCGCGCTTAACTATTTGCTCTCCAAGCAGATGGACGCCAATGGCTTGCATAAAGATGAATTGACGCTTGACGATGATGTGCTACGACGGGTGATTCGCGATTATACACGCGAGGCTGGCGTACGGAGTCTGGAGCGTGAGATCGGTTCGCTCTGTCGCAAAGTAGCGCGTCAGATCTCAGAGGGACGCGAGACACCAATTACCGTCACCACTGAGCAAGTGCAGGACTACCTGGGTCGCCAGCGCTTCTTCGAAGAGGTTGCCGAACGCATCGATCGCCCAGGCATTGCCACTGGTATGGTCTGGACGCCTGTAGGTGGTGAGATCATCTTCATCGAAGCCGCCACCATGCCAAGCAGAGATGAGCGCTTGATCCTGACAGGCCAGCTGGGTGACGTTATGAAAGAGTCCGCTACAGCTGCACTCAGCTATGTACGCTCTAATGCTATTGCGCTCGGGCTGCCTAAGAACGTCTTTGAGGGCCAGAGCATCCATATCCACGTCCCGGCTGGAGCTATTCCCAAGGACGGCCCTTCAGCAGGTGTTACCATGACTACCGTCCTGGTCTCGCTGGCCAGTGGCCGTAAAGTACGCTCCGATGTCGCTATGACCGGCGAGATCACGCTACGTGGCAAGGTGATGCCCATCGGAGGCATCAAAGAAAAGGTCCTGGCCGCCTATCGCTCAGGCATCCGTACTGTTATCCTGCCCGAGAAGAACAAAGCGGACCTCCTGGAGGACCTGCCACAAGAACTGCGTGACCAGATGACCTTTGTCTACGCAACTGACATTCGTCAGGTGCTAGATACTGCTCTTGAGCCTGTCGAGGAGGTCATTGAAGAAGAACAGCCATCAAACGGCGAAGCACGCCCACGCAAACGCAAAAGCGAAAAACCCGCTGCTGCCAAAGCGTAATTCTTATAGTCATTTTAAAGTGGTGTTAAACGTGAGCAGGCAGAGATACTTGAAAATGTCCCTGCCTGCTCATATTTTTAGTTACCAGTGTAACGTCTCTTTTAAGCTTGCGTAGCGCGGGTTGCCAATAACGATATGGTCCAATAGCTCGATATCCAGCAACTTGCCTGCTTCAACTAGCTGCTCAGTCACATCAATATCTTCAGGTGAGGGAGTAGGGTCCCCGCTGGGGTGGTTGTGGCAGACGATAATTCTAGGGCAGTTGCGCACAATGGCTGGGCGCATGATCTCGGCGATGCGCAGCACCGAGCTATTTACTGTTCCTTTGTAGCGTTTAATGTTTTCGAGGACTTGATTTTTGCTATCGAGTAGCAAGATATGCATCTCCTCGTGGTCCAGGTACATCATCTCTAGACGTACCAGGCGTGCTGCGTCGTCTACTGACCTGATCTGGTAGCGTTTCTCTATTTTCAACATGCTCAGGCGCTTACCTAGTTCAAGGGCGGCTTTGAGCTGAGCCGTTTTAGCATTTCCCAGTCCATGCTCATTGCAGAGTTCATGGAAGTCCGCGCTTACCAATCCTGATAGGCCTCCATATTTTGCCAAAAGTCTGGTGGCTAGCTCTACGACGTTATCGCGCTGCGTACCGGTGCGCAGAACGATGGCAAGTAGATCTTGCGTAGAGAGCGTCTCGGCACCATTCTTTTGCAGACGCTCGCGTGGACGATCATCGACCGGGATATCATGGACGGTAGCATGGTATTCTGCTGGCATCTGTGCCAGAGGTGGAGCAAGTAAGGGGATGGCCGGCTCTGTTTCTAGTGCATCTACCAGTATCGCTGCCATATCATCATCGGACGTTATATCAAACATCGTACGTGTGAGCCTCCTTCTACTACCTGAACAACACATCTTTTCACGTAAGTATAAATATAACGATACAGTGCTTGATCTAACTTGTAAATAGGCAAAATAGGAAGCGAGGGGTGATGTCAGTGTTTTTACCATACTCTGCAGTAAAAATATCTTCATTTTCTTACCGCACTTAAACTCTAGTTAATAGCCAATTTTGCTGAAAGTGTTGTCTTTTATCTACGTACTGCTTTATATTAGAAGTATACATATATGGAATTTGACTTAAAGCGAAGGCAAAGGACAAAATGATGGGCCATCTAGAGTACGTCGGACAGACGGTGGGTGACTATCATCTGCTACGCTGGTTAGGTGGTGGTGGCTTTGGGAACGTCTACCTGGCCGAACAGGAAGGCGAAGGCCAGTTGGTCGCGGTGAAAATGTTGCAGATTCGTATGGCGAAGCAAGACGATTTGCGGGCCTTTATTACTGAGGCGCGTATGATGCGTTTGCGCCATCCGCACATCATGCCTTTGCTGGATTTCGGGCTTAACCGTGATAACACCCCCTTTCTGGTAATGGAGTATGCGCCTAAAGGTACTTTGCGTGATCGTCATCCTAAGAGTACTCAAGTGCCGCTACCTACGGTGATTGAGTATGCCAGTCAGGTCGCTGCCGCTTTGCAGTATGCGCACGACTCCCGTCTGGTGCATCGCGATGTCAAGCCAGAAAATATGCTGGTGCGTGCTGATGGGACGATTCTGCTTAGCGACTTCGGTATTGCCACTGCTGCACATAGTACTTATTCTATTAGTGTGAATCAGGGGATGGTCGGGACAGTCTGCTATATGGCCCCTGAGCAATTATCGGGCAAGCCGCGAGCGGCCAGCGATCAATATGCGTTGGCTGTGGTGATCTATGAGTGGCTCTCTGGCTGCATTCCGTTCCAGGGGACGGCAGTCGAGATGGCGATGCAACATGTTACACTGTCGCCGCCGTCACTCATCGCTCAGGTACCACATCTCCCTTCAGCGGTGGAGGCGGTGCTGTTCAAAGCGCTGGCAAAGGACTATAAAGATCGCTTCCCTTCGATGCAGTCCTTTATCACTGCATTGCAGCAAGCCAGTTCTTCCTCAATGTTTCATTCCTCGTCCAAACATATGAAATCCTTTGTATCGGATGCTCCATCCCAGAAACGCATGGTTGTAGCTCCATTAAACACACCCGTTCCATTGTATATGCGAAGGCGTGGCCTCTCAAAAAAGTGGGGGGTACTCCTGATTCTCCTGAGTGTGTTGCTCGTTGGCGGAGGCATATTTTATGCATATTCGCTAATGAATAGTGTGCAGGGAGTATCTGATGATGCCTATAGCAGTGCCGTGACTCAACGTGGGATCATGTGGGGCTTTGATGCCGCCCATACACGTACGAACCCCTACGAGCATATACTGAATAGTGCCAACGTTTCTCAACTCCATCAAGCATGGGTTGTTCTTGATGGCAATGCTGTTGACTCTGTTACTGCTAGTGGTTTCATTAATTCCTCTCCAGTTGTGGCGAATGGGATGGTGTATGTGGGCTCAGATGATTACAAGCTCTATGCGTTCGATGCAGCCAGTGGGCAGCAAAAATGGGTTGCTTCAAATAGTGGTGTGATTAATTCCTCCCCAGCAATCGCAAATGGGATGGTGTATGTGGGCTCAGGTGATGACAATCTCTATGCATTTGATGCAATAAGTGGACAGCAAAAGTGGGCCGCTCCCACTGGTGGTGTGATTGACTCTTCTCCGCTTGTGGCCAGAGGGGTGGTATATGTAGGCTCAGCAGATCACAGACTCTATGCATTCGATGCAACCACTGGGCAGCAAAAGTGGGTCGCTTCTACTGGTGGCGTGATTGACTCTACTCCGGCGATAGCGAATGGGATGGTGTATGTGGGCTCAGATGACTACAAGTTCTATGCGTTCGATGCAACCACTGGGCAGCAAAAATGGGCCGCTCCCACTGGTGGCGTGATCGACTCCTCCCCAGCGATAGCGAATGGGATGGTGTATATAAGCTCAGATGACTACAAGTTCTATGCGTTTGATGCAACCACTGGGCAGCAAAAGTGGGTTGCTACCGGCCGTTTCAATCTTTCTTCCCCAGCGATAGCGAATGGGATGGTGTATGTAGGCTCAGATGATCACAAACTCTATGCTTTAGCTGCAAATAGCGGACAGATGGAGTGGAACGCTTCCACTGGTGGTGTGATTGCATCTTCTCCCATAATCGCGAATGGGGTGGTGTATGTAGGATCGGCTGACCACAAGCTCTATGCGTTTGATGTAAATAGCGGACAGCAAAAGTGGGTTGCTACTACTGGTGGTGTGATTGACTCTACTCCGACGATAGCGAATGGGATGGTATATGTAAGTTCAGATGATCATAAGCTCTATGCCTTCTCTTTACCTAAAAACTTTGCATAAGCCACGAGAGGGCCATGTATGGTGCAGTCTATAATCCTCAATGATAACTCAAGCCCATTCCCCTACGAACCTCATTCGGTATGCGGCCGTCGCCATTGCGTCTGTATCAATCCCCAACGATAACTCAAGGTCATTCTCCAGCGCACTTGCATTTTCTCGCAAAAAATAATATATTGTTACTATGTTACCTTGTTATATTGGTAACATCATATATTGGTAATAGCGATGATCGCGTTCTTTTCGATTGTGGCAAAGGAGAAAATGATGAAGCATTCAGATGACGAGGGGAAGCAAAGTGACCATTACTTGATCGAACGGATGCAGACGGGGGCACGGATGGAGAAGCGCATGGTCAAGGTATTGAAGGCGTTAGCGGAATATCTAGATATCTCGCTTGGTGATCTGCTGGAGGGGATTGTCCTGCATGCATTTGAGGGAAAGACTCCCTTCAGCGACCAGACTCTTGAACATATTGCAAGCTTCAAGCAGATCTATGGCATGGATTATGGCGTCGAAGCGAGTCATCGTCTGCAGGAAGTAGCCGCTGAGCAAAAGAAAGAGGACGATGATGCGCTTTAGCCTCTTCTCCGTGCTGGATCATTACGAAGATGGTTCGCGTACACTCTCCACTCTCTATTCTCAGTTGCTTGAGCAGATTGTGGCGGCGGAACGACTCGGTTTTGCCGCCTACTGGATCGGGGAACATCATGGATATCTCACTTCACAGCATGCGCTGGTCTGCCCCAATCCAGCTATTCTATTGGCCGCCGCTGCTCAACGTACGCAACGCATCGGTTTGAATACAGCCGTGGCCAATCTCGCGTTGCGCCACCCTTTGCTCATCGCCGAGGACTATGCCCTGGTGGATCAGCTTAGCCAGGGACGGCTGGGTCTCGGTATCGGGCGGGGCAGCTATCCTCATGAGTATGCCGCCTTTGGGCAGAAGCGCGAAGAGAGCCAGGCGCGCTTCGCCGAAGCCTGGGAAATTATCCAACAAGCCTGGCGCGGTGAAATGATAACGTTTCATGGTCGCTACTATCATATTGATGGAATCAGGCTCAGCGTGCTTCCCGTCCAGAAGCCACTTCCGCGTTACTGGTTCTCCGCTATCAGAGAAGAGTCCTTTGTGGCACTTGGTCGTGCCGCCCAACCGATTATTACACTTTCTCACCTGAGCTCCGATGGTCCGCACATGCTGATGAAGCTAATACGAGAATATCAACAATACTACCTCGCGGCCGGAGGCGATAGCAGCCAATACGAACTCCCACTGATCTTCTATGCCTGTGTTGCCCCTACACGCTTAGAGGCGCAACAGTTGGGGAGAGAGGCTATGCTGCGCTACCTCGTTCACCAGGATATTGATATGCAACATGCCCAACAACATATGCGTCAATTAGAGGAACGAGAGCAGCTATGGTTTGGCGCTCCTGACGATTTTATCCGGTGGATCGAGCACTATCAAACCAGTGTCGATAACAGACATTTTGTATTCTGGTTGGACTTTGGTGAGATGCAGCCTGCAACGATTCAGCGTTCGATGCACTTGCTAGCCCAGGAAGTCATGCCTTATTTAGTGGATGCTGCATAAACCGGGCTAGACCTCACTTTTGAAGGAGAGACGCCTTAACGTATGTATGGCGCCTCCCTTCGTGTGTCTAGGCCAGGTTCGCTGTACCTGTGAGTATCAAGCTGTCGCTGGCAGCGCAGGGGATAGGGCTGTTGCTGCCGAGTGAGACTGCGGTAACGTTGAATTTGCCGCCGAGCGCGTTGCCGAGTTTGTCGTTGAGGAGTTGTTGGATCTGCTGGTTGTAAGAATTTTGAGAGAAGGTGACGATGGCAACAGTTACTTTGGTTTGCTGGACACTGAGGACGAGCTTGCCGTCTTGCGCCTCTGGCACGATTGTAGTTGTGGCTTTGGCGAGCTTGACGGGCGCACCCAGAAAGCTACCCATGATATCTGATGTCGCTACAATCTGGGCATCCTGCATGCCGATCTGGACATTCTGAGCGCTGAGGCTCTTACTGATTTGTATGGTACCAACGTTGTCGCCCAGCGTACTCAGGGAGTTAGCTGGAATCTCGATGTAGGAGGCAATGGTCGTATCCTGCATTGAGCTCTGGCGATAATTACGCATTGTGCTTACCATGACACTTTTATTGGGAGAAGCTTTGAAGGCTGTATTGAGCATTGTAACAGAAATTTTACTGCGAGAAGAGCTATCAAACGTGTTTAGCGTGGAAATTTCGGAAGAAGGAGAGGATAGCGTTTCTGTGTTGTTCAATGGAGTATTCTGTACACTTGCCTCGCTACCCTGCTGCGTCTGAGCGTTCTGCTGGCTCAGGTCAACGGGAACTTGCAGGCCGATAGCCAGGGCGGCGTCGCCGCAGTTGGGGGTTGTACTGATAGTGGTAAGCTGACCTATCGGTACTTTGATGGTCGTGAGCGGCCCCTGGACCAGAGCCGGGCTACCATTGAGTGGCTGTGCACTGACCTGGACCGTGGAGGCATCGAGCAGGCTAAATTTGATGAGCATATGTAGATCGGTCGGCTTAGGATCATTGGGGTAGAGGTTGAGGCGCATCACCGTATTCAACCCATCCTGCTGTGTTGTTAACTGTGTCAGGCTTGCCGATGGTTGCAGTAATGATCGTGCCATCTGTCCTGCCCAGACCTGGTTGATGCCTGGTAGATTGCCTATGATACCATTAATGGCCGAACTAACTGCACCTGGCACCTGCTGATTGATACGATCCTGAAAGAGCGGCTTCAGGGCCGCTTGCGTAAGATAGACTTTGGCATTAAGCCCAACCGTATCTTTTTTCGTGTGCATCTTAAATTCGGCTGCACCCGCAGTTGTACCTGGTATTACAAAGATACCTACCAGCAATAGTATAAGTACAAGCACCCAGCCAGTCTGTATATAGCGTGTGAAATGTCGGCGTTTCATCTACTGTTCCTTTATGGATATACTCTGCTATCGTATTTATTCTTGACACACGAATCAATCACGAATAACCTATTGTGGCAGCAGCTTGTTAAGATCGATTGGTTCGCTGAAGCACAACGGAATAGGTGTGGGCTGGGCCGCAATACCCTGAATGGGTGGTGCCTCTACTTGTAAGACGAACATCATCGTATCCTTGCCACAGGCGACATTCTTGCTGGTATGGACTGAGATCAGTTTAACTCCTTTGAGATGATCGTGTAAGGCTGGCATGACTGCGCTGGCCAGCATCTGGTTCATGGCTCTTTGCATGCTTGCCGCTGTGTCGGGTCCGGCATCTATACCATCGCGTCTCACATGTTGGATGCTCAACTGCAAATTGTGTTGCCCGTCAAGACCGATTGTACCATCTAACGCTACTGGCAGTATACGGTGCAGACCATTGGAATCAATATGCAAACTTAAGCTTAACGTCAGGCCATCGCCTCCTGTGGGGGCTACATCGAGATCGCTTAATGTACCTGGCTGCAGGTTAAGCTGGCTGGCGAAGATCGAGGTAAGTGCTGTCTCGTTCATTGCAAGTTGGATCATACGTGGGCCAGAATTAGTGCTGTTAGGTGCGTTGGTGCCTGATGCTGCAATGGGTGCATTGGCTATTGTGGCGTCATCAGGAGAATCATCCTCTACCAGGAAGTACTCGGCCAGACAACCACCGACAATAAGAGCGATAACTAATGATACGCTGATGATAGCAAACTTACGACGGCGTTTATTGCGTGGTCTTCTGCCCGCCTGAGTTGGGAGAGGCATCTCGTTGATAAGTGCTGGCCCTGCTCCAGCAGCGGCCAGCACTGCGGGGATGACAGCGGTCGGCATTTCATGAATAGGAATCTCTGGTTCGGCCACAGGCTGCTGGCGCCCCCACAAAAAGAGTGCAGGTATAAGTGCGATCAGACAGATGATCATAGATATAAAGAAAACCGAGGTATAGACGGTGTGCTCAGACTCTATCAAGTGTGCTGCATAGCCTTTCGACCAGATAGTGAACTGAGCCGCGCTCGCCGTGGCAGGCAGAGAGGGATAGAGCGAGGCTAACTGGCGGAAGTAGGCCAGCGCCCACGACGTAAGTACGGCCAGACCCAGCATCATCCCGATCATGCGCAGCGCTGTAATGACCGCCGAGCTCATGCCTGCCTGGGTGGGCCGCACAGAATTGATGGCCGTCGTGCTAATTGGAGCGATAACGAGTCCAAAGCCGAAGCCAGCTGTCATTGTGCTGACCGTCATCTGTTGCCAGGTTACCAGAACGGGCCAGCGACTCATCAAGAAAAAGCCACCAGCTGTAAAGAGGAGACCCAGGATACCTGTCAAGCGGCAAGAGAGCCGCGCACATAGCCAGCCACCAAGTAGAGCACCAACAGGAATCATCACAGTGAGGCGCAGCAGCGCGAGACCACTATCCAGCACCGGCCCCTGTAGCACCGTATCTACATAGATCGGGATATCAGACATGGCAATGATCAGGGCGGCACCAACCAGGAGGCTTACCAGAGAAGCTGCACTAAATGTAAATTGCTTAAATGTTGCCAGTTCCACGACGGGCCAGCGCACTTTTCGCTCGATCACGATAAAAGCGGCGAGAAAGATAACCGCTAAAATTAGCACGATAGGATTATTCTGAGGTGTCTGTACATGGGCTACTGCTGCCCCCCCCAACGATGTACCTTGTTGGGCCAGTCCCAGGCTCAGACACGTCAAGGCCGCGGCCAGGAGGATCGCACCCGGCCAATCAATACCCTCGCGCAGATGTTGGCCTTTGGGGATAAATATCCAGGCCGCTATAAGCAGCGCAACAACAATGGGAACATTGAGATAGAAGATATATTGCCAGCCCAGGTGTTGCACGATTACCGCGCCATAGAGTGGGCCAATGGCTCCTCCGGCCTCTGTCACTGCACCGATGATGCCAAGGGCGATTCCACGTTTCTCATGCCCATAAAAATCACCAGCAATCGCCATTGCCACTGGGACTACCGCTCCGCCACCGATAGCCTGGAAGACGCGTGCTGCGATCAGCCAGATCAGGCCTGGCGAACTGGTATCGATGCCGAGCGCACCGAGAAATTTCAGATCGATAAGTTTGCCCAGCATGGGAGCAACGCCACACAGGATTGAGCCCAGGCCAAAGATTGTCAGGCAGAGCAAGAAGATGCGCCGCCGTCCGTAGATGTCAGAGACGCGCCCCATCAAGGGCATTGCCACTACAAAGCCTAGCAGATAGGCACTGATGATCCAGGCGGCGTGATCAAGCTGTGTGAAAGGAATCTGCAGATCGCTGATCACCTGTGGCAGTGCCGTCACAACAACTGTTTGATCCAGTGCAGTGAAGAAAACGGAGATACAGGCAATGGTCAGCGCTGCCATCGCTGCTTTGGGATTCGCTTGCCCAGATTTTGCCTGTAAAGATTTTGTGTCCTTTTGTGTTAATGGTGTTGATTGGTCGAGTTTTGCGTCGACTGGCTCTATAGTTGTCTTATCGAGGTTGTCCAGGGATTCAGCATCTACGAGATCCTGTTTATAGCGTGAAGATGTATCGCTGTCGTCTTCTAAGGTGTACATAAATAGTGCCCCCAATAAAAAGCAAGACAAGTTACAAAATGTTAGTCGGTTTTAACCATATGGAGCATATATGCGAAAATGCTTTTCGTCTGGTTTAAAGCTGTGGCATCGTGATAGTAATATTCTCGTTATAATTAGATAGATCGAAGGTGCGTGTTGTCTGCATGGTATCGCCCTGTGCGGCCACGCCTGCAACACTGATTCTGTAGGGTAAAATGTCGGATTGGCCGATACAGGTGGTAGTCTGAAGCATTGTGCCAGCTGGGACACCATTGCCGGTCAGGAAGGCAAGGTATTTAGCATCTAATTGCCCGCTGACACGCCAGCAAGGAATAGTGTTCACCGTATCGGCGACCGGCTGGCTAATATTTTGCACTTTCCCAATCAACGAGATAATCCCCGTATCTGGATTGGTGAGGGTGCGAGGGTCGAGGACGCCTTTGATGACGCGCCACTGACCAGTAAGCGGGTCGGTGATAACCTGAGTATCGCCCACGCTTACCAGGTTCACCTGCACATTTTGGCCTGATAGAGTCACGCTGGCTTGAGCCTTTATCTTATCTG
>Ga0302321_100000423_pt1 | contig 36751 bp, 31 predicted proteins | sample Fen_T0_1_FD_202505 | JGI IMG/M metagenome (GOLD analysis project Ga0302321, IMG submission 202505) | Peat permafrost microbial communities from Stordalen Mire near Abisko, Sweden - Fen_T0_1 | ecosystem: Environmental > Terrestrial > Soil > Wetlands > Permafrost | place: Sweden: Abisko... | reverse complement strand
TAGTCACTGCGGTCAGAAAGGAGGGGCTGCCCAGCGCAAGCCAATGGTGCCCCTCGCACCGGGTGCATCCGCCGGGTAGCGCGGGATTCCGATGGCGGAGAAAGGCACTACAAAAAAGGTCGGTCGGCTCATTCGCTCAGCGCGCATGCATCGCGGGTTGACGCAGAAGGACTTGGCCAAAAAGCTCGGAGTTCGTTCCGGAAGCTACGTGGGAATGCTCGAGTCGGGCTTGTGCAAAGGCATTGGCATCGGCAGGCTCGAAGAGATTGCCTCGTTTCTTCACGTGAACGGCGTCGAGCGCTACCGCTGGTTCGCCGCTGCGGGGCACTTGCACCCACCGCTGTTCGGGGCACTGATGAAAAGCCCGGAACTGTGGGACGAAGTGGTGCATCTGCTGGGTGGGCAACTACGCGGTCGGGTGCGCAAGAAGGCGCGAGCTTGAACAAGGCCAAGCGCCTACGGCGCGCCTCTCGCAGCTCAATTCACCCGTAACCAGCATCCCGGCGGCGCGTGTGCCGCCGCCGGAAGGACTCGCATCTGCTGGGCTTGCGTGAAACACTGCGCCCATGTTCTGGCGAAGCTTACGTCTCGCGTGCGCCTGCGCGCTGATCTCGGTCGTCGCGGCGCCCGCGTGTGGCGGCAATGCGACCGATCCTCATGCCAGCTCGGCGGGCAGCGCAGGCAGTGGCGGTAATGGTCACGGCGCCAGTCCGGGGTCCGGAAGCAGCGGAAACGATTCGCTGGCTCGGGCCGGGAGCGCCCCTATGAACACCGAAATGACCGCGATCCCGTGCGGGAGCAGATCCTGCGTTGGCACGACGATCCCGATCCAAAACTTTACCATTCCGGCGTGTTGTGCCGACGCCAAGACCGGCCAGTGCGGTCTCGACTCGTCTCTCCTGGCCCTGTTCGGACCCTCGTTTACCGAGGCCTGTCAGCCGCTCGCACAGCCGGGCACCCCGGACGCCTCGTGTCCGAGCAGCGCGTCCACCCCAGTCACGGGCACGGGGCTCTCGATCACCTTCCCCGGCTGTTGCCGCCCCAATCATAGCTGCGGCTACGAGCTAAACACGATCGCCGGCGTGTTCCAGGTAGGCCTCGGCTGCGTTGATGCCACACCCTTCTTGAACGGCGGCATGCCACAGGCATGTGGTGACGTCGGCGTGGCGGGCGCGGGCGGGGACTCCGGCGGAATTGCAGGCGCGGGCGGGGACTCCGGCGAAGTTGCGGGCACCGGCGGGGATTCGAGCAGCGCGGGCGCGGCTGGCTAAGCGCGGCATGTGAACTTGCATCGGGGAGCTGCGCGCGCCCCTTGATCCGACGGGAGCGAGCCTTACGTTGCTCTCGCACTGTTCAAGTGCCCGAGACCACGGAGTGATCGCCAATGCGCATGGATCGTTTGACCAGCAAGAGTCAGGAAGCACTGCAGAGCGCCGCAGCCAACGCATCTCGGCGCGGAAACCCGGAGCTCATTCCCGAGCATCTGCTGGTGGCGATTTTGGAGCAAGAGGGCGGCGTCGGCGCCGCGCTGGCGCAGCGCGCGGGCGCTGATTCCGCCGCCTTCGCCAAAGAGCTCAACGCGCGCATCGAAGGCCTGCCGAAGGTCAGTGGCGGCGCAGAGCCGAGCTTCGGTCGCCGCACGGTCCCGCTGATGAACCAAGCGGAAGACGAAGCCAAAAAGCTCAAGGACGATTACGTCTCCGTCGAGCACTTCCTGCTAGCCGCGGTGAAGCACGACAAAGACGTGCAAGCCGTTGCCGACCGGCACAGCCTCTCTTACGACAAGCTGGTTCGCGCTTTGGCGGAAATTCGCGGCTCCCAGCGCGTCACGGACCAAAATCCGGAGGGCAAGTTCCAAGCCTTGGAGAAGTACACGCGTGATCTGACCGCGCTGGCCAAGCGCGGCAAAATCGATCCCGTGATCGGGCGCGATGAAGAGATCCGTCGCGTGATGCAGGTGCTCTCGCGCCGAACCAAGAATAACCCGGTGCTGATCGGCGAACCCGGCGTGGGCAAGACCGCAATCGCCGAGGGCATCGCACACCGCATCGCAAAAGGCGACGTACCCGAGTCTTTGAAAGAGAAGCGCATCCTGGCGCTGGACTTGGCCAGCATGGTGGCCGGCTCGAAATTCCGCGGTGAGTTCGAGGACCGTCTGAAGGCGGTGCTGAAAGAGGTCGAGGCCTCGGCGGGAAACATCGTCCTGTTCATCGACGAGCTGCACACGCTGGTCGGCGCCGGCGCCGCTGAAGGCGCCATGGATGCCGCCAATATGCTCAAGCCCGCGCTCGCGCGTGGAGAGCTGCGCGCGATCGGCGCGACTACGCTCGATGAGTATCGTAAACACATCGAGAAAGACGCAGCTTTGGAGCGTCGTTTCCAACCGGTGATGGTCAGCGAGCCCACGGTGGAAGACACGATCGCCATCTTGCGCGGCCTGAAAGAGCGCTACGAGGTGCATCACGGTATTCAGATCACCGATTCGGCGTTGGTTGCGGCGGCGGTCTTGAGTCAACGCTACATTGCCGATCGCTTCTTGCCGGACAAGGCCATTGATTTGGTCGACGAAGCGGCAAGCAAGATCAAAATGGAAATCGACAGCCTGCCCTTCGAGATTGATCAAGTGCAGCGAAAGTTGTTGCAGCTACGGATCGAAGAACAGGCGCTCACCCGCGAACGCGACAAGGGCAGCAAGGCTCGCCTGGAAGAGCTCCGACGTGAAGTCGGTGAGCTGAACGAGCAGCGTGACGGTATGCGGGCGCAGTGGCTGCGCGAGAAAGAAATCATCGAGCGCTTGCGCAAGAACCAAGTCGAGCTCGAGGAGTTACGGCAACAGTCGGAGAACGCGCGGCGCGCAGGTGATTTAGGAAAAGCCGCCGAAATTCAATACGGCCGCATCCCCGGCATCGACAAAGAGTCGGAGAAGGACCGCGCGGAGCTGGCTCGGGTGCAGGCCAACGGCTCCTACCTGAAGGAAGAAGTCAGCGAGGAAGACATCGCGGCGATCGTCTCCAAGTGGACCGGCGTGCCCGTGTCCAAGATGTTGGAGGGCGAGAAGCAAAAGCTGATCCACATGGAGCAAAGCCTGCGAAAACGCGTGATCGGCCAAGAGCCGGCTTTGGTCGCGGTGGCCAATGCCGTGCGCCGCTCGCGCGCAGGGTTGGGTGACGACAAGCGCCCGATCGGTTCGTTTTTGTTCTTGGGTCCCACGGGGGTCGGCAAGACCGAAACAGCTCGGGCATTGGCCGAGTTCTTGTTCGACGACGAACGCGCGATGATCCGCGTCGATATGAGCGAATACATGGAGCGCCACGCCGTTTCGCGGCTGATCGGTGCGCCGCCCGGCTACGTCGGCTATGACGAAGGCGGTCAGCTAACCGAGCCCGTGCGCCGCAGGCCGTACTCGGTGGTCTTGTTCGACGAGATCGAAAAAGCACATCCGGACGTGTTCAACACGCTCTTGCAATTGCTCGACGACGGACGGCTCACGGACGGCCAAGGCCGCACCGTGGACTTCAAGAACACAGTCGTGATCTTGACCAGCAACATCGGGACTTCGGAGCTGGCTGCGATCGAAGAACGTCCGGGCCTGAGCGTCGAAGAGCGCGAGAAGGCCAGCCAAAAAGCCGTCCAAGACGCCCTACACGCTCACTTCCGCCCCGAGTTCTTGAACCGTCTGGACGAAGTGGTGCTCTATCATCGACTCGATCGCAGTCAGCTACGGCACATCGTCGAGATCCAACTGGGGTACCTGGTGAGCCGTTTGGGTAAGCGCGAGCTCGGCTTTCAGATCACCGATGCCGCCAAGGAATTTTTGGCGGAGGCTGGCTGGGACCCGCAATTCGGTGCGCGCCCGCTCAAGCGCGCGATCCAGAAGCTGGTCGAGGATGCGTTGGCGCGCCGAGTGTTGGAAGGCGCTTTCGCACCTGGCGAAGTGATCTACGTGGATCATGATCCGGAAGCCGCCGGCTTGACCTTCACCAGTCGCCCCAAGGGCGAGCCGCCGCCGGAGCCGCTGCGCCGACCCAATGTGGCGCTGAACTGAGCGCGCTTGGTACTATTCGGTCACTTTCGTCGCGAGCTCGAAAGCTGACAGCTGCTGCTGAGTTTTGGCTGTGCAGTGAACCCAGCCGTCCCGCGTTACCTCCGATGGTCGAGGCAGCAGGTGCCCGGGTTCGCCGGCTCTCTCATTGACTCGTGTCCGCCCACGCCGATCGTGATCTGCTCCTGCTGAAGTGCTGAAGAACTGATCAAGTAGCGTTAGAGCGCAGGTTCGTGACCATACGTCGCCACCCAGCGGACCAACGCTAGCCCGGCAAACGCTGCTCGCCGCCGCACTTGTTCGCGGTTTCCCGTAAACACGACGCGCCGGTCGCTAACGCCTGCCGCGCTGGCGACCGCGAAGTGCACGAGGCCCACGGGCTTTTCCTCCGAGCCGCCCGTGGGGCCGGCGATGCCGGTCAGCGCTAACGCGATGTCGGCGCTGAAGGCGCCGCGCGCGCCTTCGGCCATCGCGCGTGCGACCTCGGCACTGACCGCACCGAAGCGCGCCAAGAGGACTGCAGGCACGCCCAGCAAGGCGATTTTGGACTCGTTCGAGTAAGTCACGGCGCCGCCGCGGAAGACCGCGCTCGATCCGGAATGCGCGGTGAGCAGCTCCGAGACCAAGCCGCCGGTGCACGATTCGGCGAGCGCCAGAGTTTGTTGCTTGGTGTGCAACAGTGCGCAGACGGCCTCCGGGAAGCGCGCCTTGCCCTCGCCGAAGATCACTTCGCTGCCCAACCGCTCGCGCACCACGGCTGCGCCACGTTCCGCTCGCTCCTGCGCCACGGCGGCTGTGGCCGCCCGGGCGAGCACCTTGACCTCGATCTCCGGCATCGTCGCTCGGTAGCCGATCAACACGCCGAACTCGGCTTCGATCCCGGCCAGGCGATCGTTCACCTCACTTTCCGGCAGTCCGAAGGTACGGAGCAAGACTTGAAAATGACGATCGCCGAGCAGCGGCACGATCGCCGGCTCGACGAACGACTCGAACATGGCCTTCATCTCGAAGGGCACCCCGGGCATGAAGTAGGCGAGCGCGCGGTTCAGCTTCAGCTCGAAGCCTGGCGCGGTGCCGTTCGGGTTCGGCAAAATCCGCGAACCACGTGGAAAGTCGGCTTGTTTGGCATTGGATAGTGCCATCTGACGACCGAAGCGGGAGAGCCGCTCACGGATTGCCTCGAGCGAGGGTTCGTCGCGCACTAGCTCGAGTCCGGCCAAGCGCGCCGCGCACTCGGTGGTGATGTCGTCTGTGGTTGGGCCTAGGCCGCCGGTGCAAACCACCACCTCGTGCACCAGCGTGAGCCGAGTGAGCGTCCGCTCGATGCGCTCGCGATCGTCGTCCACGCAGGCGATGTCCTGTACCTCGAAGCCGATCGTCGTCAGCGCCTCGGCGAGCCAAGTCGCATTGCTGTTCTGAAGCTCACCGCGGGTGAGCTCGGTTCCGATGCACAAGATCGCGGCAGACATGGCGCAGGGATACCACGTCGGGGCTACGTTAGGACCTTCGCTTCAGTTCCGCCTCGAGTTCGACAATGGGTCTTTCGGCTTCCCACCCAAGCTGATCCAGCTGACCCAGTTCATCCAGCTGACCCAGTTCATCCAGCTGACCCAGTTCATCCAGCTGACCCAGTTCATCCAGCTGATCCAGTTGACCCAGCTGATCCCGCTGATCCCGCTGATCCCGCTGATCCCGCTGATCCCGCTGATCCCGCTGATCAAGTAGTACTAATCGGGGCCGTGATCAGCGGCGTAGGCGCAACGAAAGCCGACATGCGCGGCGCGGGCTTGGCGGGGCTCGACCGCCCAGACCTTCAGGTCGGCCGCGAGCTCCGAGCGATACGAGCCGCCGCGCGCAGCGAACGAGCCATCACGCTCGATCGTCCATTCGGCGACGTTGCCCGAAAGATCCAGGACGCCTTCCGGCGTCGCCCCATCTGGGCGCGCACCCGCCAGATCTGGTCCGTTGCCAGCGCGAGCGCACGGCCCCGTGACTAGGCCGAAACTGGCGCGCCGGCAGACCAGCCCCGTGTTGCCCCAAGGATAACGTCTTCCGGCGCTGCCGGCTGCGGCGAACAGCCACTCATCGGCGCTCGGCAAACGCCCGCCGACGAACGCGCAGAAAGCGCTCGCCTCACTGGGGCTAATGTTGCGCACCGGGCGCCCAGGCTCCGAGTCGTCAGCGATTTTCGGGCAGGCACCGGCCGCTGCACAGATCCGAAAGCGGGCCACCGTGACTTCCGCGCGGTCGAGCTCGAATGCCGCCACGTCGACGTCGTGCAGCGATGGCGTAGGACCTTCCCAATCCGGCGCGCCGAAATGGCTGGTTCCGCCGGCGAGCGCCACGCGCGCGTCGGGCAGCGAACAGCCGCCCGAGTCGTCTCTGAGCATCTCGCTCGCGCAGGCGCTGGCAATGCCCGCACATTGTCCGGTGCTCGCGAGCCCCTGGCCTACGCCGCAGCAGCGCGCATCTTGCGCGACAAGGCCAGCCGGACAGCGCGCGGGCTCGCGGCGCTCCGATTGCGCGAAGCGGACGCTGATCGCGACCGAGGCCAACGCCGCAACTGCAGCCGCTAAGGCGTAGTTGATGCGAGTAAGTCGGATTTTGGGCACGTCAGGGCCGGGCAAGATAACGCGAAACCGCGCGCTGGATCAGCACGGTCCCGCGAAATACGGCACATCGCTCAGGAAAGAGCGCTCGTAAGAGCCGGCCCGGAGCACCGAGCGCATTTGCAGCGGGCCATCCGGACCGAGCAGCAGCGAGCCACCACTGCCGTCCAAATCCACGATCGCGCTGGGGTTCAGCCGATGGTTGTCGATCGCTGCGAGTACCTTGCTCGGGCCGCTCGGACCAGCTTCCCAAAGCGCGCTCAGGCTGGCCGAGAAACCCGAGCAGCCCGAGCCAGTCTCGACACTGACCAACAAGAGCTCCGGTCGACCCGGCAGCGCGAGCTTCGACACGCTGCGCCGCGCATCTCGGTCGTCCCAAGCACCATCCAGATCCGGATGCTCGGCTCGAAAGCGCGTTTGCAATATGGCGTAGGCGGGCAGTGAGCGAAATGCGCTCAGCACCGCCGCGCCGACTTCGGCGCCTGCCGGTTCCGGAGCGGCAATCGGGGGCGCCGGCAAATTCGGGTCGACGGCCAGCAGGGCGCCCGTGCACGGCGCCGAGAACTCGGCGATCAGGGTTCGACCTCCGACCTCCGATAGCCGCCAGATTTCCTTGGCAATCGTCTCGGGTGGCATTGCGGGGCCGTCGGCGCAGCCTTCCCAGTGTTCGGCGGTGCGCGCGTCGGGTGTGATCTGCGCGCGCAGGGCGAAGCGCTGCAGGCGCGTTTCACAAACTGCGCCGCTCGCGCCCAGGACTTTCACCGGGCGTCCGAGCCAACCACGCAATGCTTTGGGCAAGCGCGCGAGGACGACGCTGCGCGTGGCGCGGCTATCACCCGACAGGGTAAGTGGCCCCTCGGCCCAGGCTGGGTCCGGAGTGGCACTCAGGAGCGCGCTGTCTTGGTCTGCCAGCCACACTCCGGGCAGCACGCGAAGCGGGCTGAGTGTGGTGCCTTTCGGCGCAACTTTGAGCGCAGAAAGCGGGATCGGCGCGGGCCAAGCCGAGGCGGAAGCGCAAGCACTGGCACTGGAACTGGAACTGGAACTGGAACTGGAACTGGAACTGGAACTGGAACTGGAACTGGAACTGGAACTGGAACTGGAACTGGCTGGCGCGCTCGCGTTCGCGCTCGGGGGCGGGATCGCGTGGACCACGGCGCTCGGTGCAAGCCCTTGCGGGGGCGCACGGTGGGTTTGGCAGGCAACCGCTTGCGTCGCAATCAGGCAGACGAGTGCACAGTCAAGCTTCAACGCTGGCCTCGGCATCGCTTGCGAATGCTTCACCGCCGATCAGACGCTCCAAGCTTGGTTCGTCGATCACGCGCGCACCGAACTTCTTTGCGGAGTCGATCTTGGCTTTGCCTACCTTTTCACCGATTACCAAATAAGTGGTGCCCTTCTTGACTTTGTCATGCACCTCGCCGCCGGCCGCGCGGATTGCGCCGTGCACGTCTTCGCGCTTGCGCGAAAGCACGCCCGTTACACAAAATGACGATCCCGAGAGCGGCCCGCTGGCGGCGGCGCGGGCCTTCGGCTGCGCTGTCGAGACCTTCAATCGCGCGAACTTGTCGAGCAAACGACGGTTTTCCGGATCCTCCAAGTACAGGCGCACGCTCTCCACCATCTTCGGTCCGAATCCGGAAATCTGCGCCACCTGCTCGAGCACGTGCTCGGAGCCCCAGGAGAGCAAATTTTCGAGCGATTCGGCCGCTTCAGCCAATTGCTTGGCGGCGACCTGGCCGACGTTGTTGATGCCGATGCCGGTGATCAAGCGGTCGAGCGGTTGTGCCCGCGACTTGTCGATCGACTGCACCACGTTCTGGGCGCTCTTCCTGCCCATGCGCTCGAGTGCCTCGATCTGCGGCACGGTCAGCTCGTACAGATCAGACACATCCGCGATCAGCTTGCTCGAGATCAGCTGTTCGATCAGCGACTCCCCCAGGTGATCGATATCCATCGCGAAGCGGCGTGAGAAATGCAGGATCGCGCCCTTCACCTTGGCCGGGCAGACTCGGTTGGGGCAGCGAATGGCCACTTCTTCTTCGCTCGCGACGACCTTCGTCCCGCAGCTCGGGCAGAGCTCGGGCATCTGCCAGGGCAGCTCGCTGCCGGTGCGGGCGCTGGGGTCGACCGCGATCACCTGGGGGATGATTTCGCCGGCTTTTTCGATGCTCACCAGGTCGCCCACGCGCACGTCCAAGTGCTCGATGATTTCGGCATTGTGCAGCGATGCTCGCGAAACGACCGTGCCGGCCAGCTGCGTCGGCTCCAGATTCGCAACTGGCGTCAGCGCGCCGGTGCGCCCGACCTGCACGACGATGCCGAGCACGCGGGTATTCGCCCGCTCTGCGCCGAACTTGTAGGCGATCGCCCAACGTGGAAATTTCGCGGTCGCGCCCAAAATGTTCTGCGCAGAAAATGAGTTCACTTTGACCACCGCGCCGTCGGTCTCGTATGGATAGTCGCGGCGCGCGCGATCGATGTCCGCGATTGCGGCGCGCACTTCCTCCGGTGTCTTGCACACGCGCTCCAAGCGGTGCGTCGGTAAGCCGAACTCGGCAATCTTCGCCAACGCCCCGGCATGCGTGGACGCCAAATCCGGACCCTCCACTACTTGCCAAACCATCACCCGTAGCTGGCGTTGCGCGACGATCCGCGGATCGAGCATGCGCAGCGAACCGGAGGCAGCGTTGCGCGGATTGGCGAACGGCGCTTCCCCTGCGGCCACGCGAAGCTCGTTGATTTTGGCCAAATCGCGCCGAAAAATCACGACTTCGGCCCGCAGTGTGAGCGGCCCCGAATAGGGAATGGTCAGCGGCAAAGAGCGAATCGTCTTCAGGTTGGGCGCGATATCTTCACCGCTCACTCCGTCGCCGCGCGTCGAACCGCCGACGAGTTGCCCCTCACGGTACAGAATCTCGACGCTGCCGCCGTCGAGCTTGGGCTCGACGCAGAATTCCGACACCGCGCTTGCCGGTAAGCCTCCGAGCACCCGTCGCTCGAACTCCGCGAGATCAGCGTCATTGTAAGTGTTGTCGAGCGACATCATTGGCACGACGTGCGGCACGGTGCGCAAATCCGTGCGTAGCTCGTCGCCCACACGTTGCGTCGGAGACGCGGCCGACTTGAGCTCGGGGTGTGCGCTCTCTAGCGCGCGCAGCTCGGCGTACAGTGAGTCGTACTCGCGGTCGCTGAGCGAAGGATCGTCCAGCACGTAGTACCGGTAGTCGTGGGCGCGCACTTCGGCCACCAGCTGCGTGTGGCGCTTTTTTGCGCTGGCGAGGGTGGTCATCGGCAGACCTGGGCCGACCGCGGCGAGCTCGGAAAAGTCACGCGCGGGAATTTGCCAAAAAACCCCTTCGCGGTCGACGCTTTGCTGATTCTGCCTTAGGAAAATTAGCCTAGGGTCCGAGCCGAACCGAGCATGGCCAAGCCGATAGCAGCAGAGAGTGAGGCCCAGCGCTTCTTGCGTGAGGGAAGCGGGCCTTGGGCTGATCTTGCCCTCACTTTGCCGGTATTCGTCGGTTACCACCTGGGCGTCGTGTTTCTGCCCGTGCGGAACGCCGCCGATGTCGTCACGCGCGAGCTCACCACGCTCGCCGAAAATAGCATCTGGCAATACATTGGGCTCACGCTCGGCATCGGCGCGGCGTTCGCGGGCGTGCTGCTGATGCTCGGCCGTGGCCACACTCTGCGCAGCTCGCGCTTCGTATTCGTGGGCATCGAGGGCATCCTGTATGCCATCGCCATGCGGCTTGCGGGGCAATATGTGGTCACGCAGCTGGCGCTGGCGCGCGGCGTCCCCGATGGCCGATTCAGCGCGCTAGTGATGTCACTCGGTGCCGGCTTCTACGAAGAGATCGCGTTTCGAGTCGTGCTCTTCGGGCTCGGTTTGCGCTTGATCCTCGGCTTGATCGGCAGCCTATCGCGCTTCAAACGCAGCCTGATCGCGCTCACCTGGGCGCTGACGATCGCTTGCGTGTTCAGCGGTTGGCACTACGTGGGTGACTTGGGCGAACCGTTCGAACTGCGCTCGTTCGTGTTCCGCAGCGTGTGCGGCCTGGCCTTTACAGCCATCTACGCGTTCCGCGGCTTTGCCCCGGCCGTTTGGACGCACACGATTTATGACGCTTGGATATTGCTTCTCTGACCCAGAGCGTCCGTCCACGGAGCAAGTGATCGCGTCGTCAGAGGCAGGCGCCCAGGCGAGGGCCGCCCAGCGCTGGAGCCAAGGTTACCGTGATCGTCGTCTCGCTCAAATCTTGATGGCGAGCACGAAGTACTCCACGTTGCCTTTGGGGCCGGGCACATCGGAGTCGGCACCGCCTCGAACGTCGAAGCCCGAGTCGCGAATTGCGCCGAGCACGTGTTCGATCGCTGCGCTGCGCACGCTTTGATCGCGGATCACGCCGCGACTCTTGCGCGCTTCGTCACGGCCGACCTCGAATTGCGGCTTGATCATCGCTAGTAAGCGCGTGCCGGGCGTCATCCAGCTGCTGATCGCCGGCAGCAATTTTTCGAGGCTGATGAACGAGGCATCGACCACCACCAAATCCAGGCGATCGCTGAACACTTCGGGCGTCAGGTGGCGCGCGTTCGAGCGATCCATGACTACCACGCGCGGGTCACTGGCTATTTTGTGGGCGAGCTGGCCGTGGCCAACGTCGATCGCGTACACCTTGCTCGCGCCGCGTTGCAGTAGGCAGTCAGTGAAGCCTCCGGTGGACGCGCCCACGTCCGCGCAGATCGCACCTTCGACCCGACATGCGAGTGCGTCGAGCGCGCCTTCCAACTTGTGCCCGCCACGAGACACGAAGCGCTCGGGTTCGCGCACGATGAGTTCGATGTTCGGATCGAGTTCGGTGCCCGCCTTGTCGATCCGACGATCGCCCGTGAACACCTTGCCGGCAAGGATCAAGGCTTGGGCTTGCGCGCGCGTGGGTGCGAGTTCGCGTTCCACGAGCAACAGGTCGATGCGTCGTTTGGCCGGCACGGGCGCACCGTAGCCTCAGCCGGCGTAACGCGTTGCGTTACCTGAATGTTGCACGTGCGAAACAATTCGATTCAGGATGCGGCCCATGAATAACGCCAAGTTCACGATCGGGCTGTTTCTGGCCGGTGGAGCGATGACGGTGGGCAGCGCCCAGGCCGCAGAGGCCGAGGTAAAGACGACCACTACCACCACCACCACGCCGGTCGCCGACCCCGCCCATCAGAGCGCGCCCCCGGCGCCGGCCCAGACGGGCATGACCTTGCCCGGTGCCACGCCGGATCCGGCCACCGATGCCGCCGACCACGCCCTGGTAGTTCGCCATTTCGGTATTGGCTACATGGGCCGCCGCACGATCAACATCAATCCTACTGGGGCGCCCGCCACCGTGGACGCGCCGATCATCGGCGTTCGCTATTGGCTCGACCCAATGATCGGGATCGACGCGGGCGTCGGTTTGCTGTTCAGCGGGGCTTCGACCAAGACCGGGGACACGAGTACCGATCAGCAGGGCTTCACCGTGTTCATGTTGCACGGCGGTGTGCCCTTGGCGCTCGCTGGCTCCAAGCACTTCAGTTTCCAGGTGATTCCCGAGCTCAACTTGGGCATCGCCAGCTCGAAGACCGCACCCGCTGCGATGGCCGCACAGGGCTCTGACTTGAGTGGCATCCATTTCGATATCGGCGCTCGCGCTGGCGGCGAAATTCAATTCGGATTCATTGGCATCCCCGAGCTCTCGCTGCAGGCCGGCGTCGGCCTGGCGTTCAGCTACGATCGCTCCAAGATCACCCCGCCCGGTGGAGGACCCGCGACATCCGCCCACACCACTTCGCTGGGCACGTCGGTCGGTAACAACCCGTGGAACATCTTCACCAGCAACATCGCGGCCCTGTACTACTTCGACTGATGCGGAGACCGCCATGTCCGTGAAACACTCGTTACTGGCTATTTGCAGTTGTTGGTTGCTCGCCTGCGGCGGCGGGGGCGGCAGTCCGCCCTCTGAACCGGTGGGCACGGAGGAGGCCCGCCCGGACCCGCAACGACCGCTAGCGGCGCCGCAAGAGCCAGCGCCAGATCCACAATCGCCGCAGCTCGGCGGCGAAGAGCCATTGCCCAACGCACAGGATCCACTGCCCTCGGGTTCGCCGCAGCCGAGCGGCGCAGGTGGCGCTGCGCCGGCCGCGCCGTGAGCTTGGCCAGCTGGCTTTGCCGAGAGGCCGCGTGTCCGCGCGTGGCCTCTCGCTTGCATTGCCCGAGGTATGCGCGTCGATGGGGTGCTGTTCACCGCAGTGGCTGCTGTCGCAGGTGGCGTGTGCGCGGTCTATCCCGTGCCTGCGTTGCTCTGCCTCGGTTGTGCCGGGCTACTCCTCCGCCCGCAGCTCGGCGGGCGAACCACCGCCTTTGCGCTGTGCTTCTTCTTGCTCGGCGCGGCGCGCGGCGCGTGGCAGATTCGCCAGTTCGAAGCCGCGCGCATCCAGCTGCGCGATGCGATCGGCCCGCCCAGTCGTTGTGATCTGAGCGCGGTCGTCGCGGCCTCCCCGGTGTGGTCCGACGGCAGCGCGAGCTTCGTGGCCGAAGTCACCCGAGCCGAGTGTGAGTCTCGACAACTGCCGGTGCCTTTCCGCGCTCGCTTGCACGGCGGTCCGGACGGCCTCGCGCGCCAGGACAGCGTGCACGTGATCGCGGATCTTGCGCCCGTGCAATTGTTTCGCAACTTGGACACGGCCGATCCGACGCCGGCGGCGGCGCGCCAGAGGATCGTGCTCACTGGTGGCGTGCTCTCGCTCGACGTGACCGAGCGGCGCTTGGGATTGCGCACGTTGATCGATCGTGCACGCGCCCGTGCTCGAAAGCGGATCGTGCTCACATTTGCGCCCGCCGCTGCAGGCATGGCCCGCGCGCTTGTGCTCGGTGAAAATGATCTATTGCCGGAAGACGCGCAAGCCTTTCAGAAGAGCGGTCTGTCGCACATGCTTGCGGTCAGCGGCACGCATTTGGTGTTCGCGGTGGTGGCCGTCGTGCAAGCGCTCACGTTCCTGCTCGCGCGCGTGGAGCGGCTGGCGGCGCGTTGGGTGGTGGCGCGCTTCGCGAGCTGCGTCGGCCTCGCGTTGTCCTTGGTTTACGCTGATTTTGCTGGCGGTAGCAGTTCGGCTTGGCGCGCGGCGTTCATGCTCTCGGTGGCTTTCACGGCGCGCGCGTTGGGACGCAAGCCGCTGACCGTGCGTACATTCGGGCTGTCCACGTTGGTCTTCGCCTTGCTCGATCCGCTGTGTGCGTTCGACTTGTCATTCATGCTCTCGGTGGCGGCGACCTCTGGTCTGATCTGGCTTGGCCAGCCATGGTCTGCGCGCTGTGAGCGCATTGACTCGCGCCCGTTGCGCTTCTTAGCCGTGAGTTTTGGCACGACCCTATCGGCGACCATTCCGTGCGCGCCGCTCTTGGCGCTGTTGGCATCGGGGGTCACCTTGGCTGGCCTGGTGGCCAATGTGTTGGCGTCTCCGCTGGGTGAATCGGTCGCCTTGCCGCTGTGCCTCGCACATCTGCTGTTGGCCCCGATCCCGCCACTCGAACGCGGCGCCGCCTTGGTCGCATCCGGCGCACTCTTGGTCGTCAAGCGCATTGCCTGGCTGAGCGCGGACGCGAGTTTCTTGGGGCTCACACTGCCCGAGCCGGGACGCTTTCAGCTGAGTGTGATGGTGATCTTCGTGTTTGGCTGGTGCGCACTGCGCGGCGCGGCGTTCCTCGATCTCGGCGTGCGCAAGCGTCGTCGCTTACTACTCGCATGGGGTGCTACTTCGGTCTTGGGCTTCTGCGGGTTGGAATTTGCGGCGCGCCGCGCGGGCACGCCACGCGGCGTGATCCGGGCCAGCGCGCTCGACGTGGGTCAGGGAGACTCCAACCTGATCGATCTGCCGAACGGCGCCTGCATGCTGATCGACGGCGGGGGGTTCGTCGGTAGCCCGGTCGATCCGGGCAAGGCGGTAGTACTGCCCGTACTGCGTGCGCGGCGTCGCAGCCGGGTTGATATCGTCGTGCTCAGTCACCCGCACCCCGACCACTTCACGGGGCTTGCGAGCGCGCTCGAGCAGTTGGATGTCGGTGAATTTTGGGACTCTGGCCAGGGTGAAGCCGAGGGCGCCGGACCGGTGTACGCACAGCTGCTGCGCTCGCTGCGCGCCCGCGGCGTGCCGATTCTCCATCCCGAGGAGTTATGTAACAAACCACGCTATTTCGGCGCTGCGCGGGTGAGCGTGCTCGGGCCATGTCCGTCGTTCACGCCCCATCGCGGCGCCAACGACAATTCGCTGGTGATCTCGGTTACTTATGGCCAGCGTCGCTTCCTCTTCACTGGCGATGCCGAGCACGAAGAAGAGGCTGAGCTCGTGCAAAATTACGCGCATGAGCTGCGCGCGGACTACCTGAAGGTCGGTCACCACGGTAGCCGTACCTCGACCAGCGATGCCTTCTTGTCGCTCGTCGCGCCGGCACTCGCCACGCTCTCGTGCGGCGTGAGAAACCGCTTTGGTCACCCCCATGTGCCCACGGTGGAGCGTCTCGCCGCGCACGACGTACGCACACTGCGTCTCGATCGCAGCGGTTCGGTAGAGGTCACCAGCGACGGCCGCTCACTCCGCGCGCGCGCCACGCGCATGCCGTTATGATGGGTCAACGCGCCGATCGGCGCTAGTGTTTCTGGGTCATTCTGAGCGGGTTCTTGCCGAGCGCGCCGGTCTACGCGAGACTCGCCGCGTGCCTGCATTTACACCGCCTGAGGTCCGACCGCTGATCAGTGCCGAGCGCATCGCCGCGCGTGTCGACGAACTCGCCGCGCAGATCACTCGTGACTACACGGGGCGGTCGGTAGTGCTGCTCAGCGTGCTCAAGGGCAGCTTCGTGTTCGCGGCGGATCTAGCGCGTGCCATCGATTTGCCGATCCGAATGGAATTTCTGGGCGTCCGCAGTTACGGAGCTGACACGAAATCGAGTGGTGTCGTGCAGATCACCCAAGATCTGACGCGCCCTGTCACCGGGGATGACCTGGTAATCGTCGAAGACATCATCGATACCGGCCTCACCATCTCCTACTTGAAGGAACAGCTGCGTGGGCGCAATCCCGCCTCGGTCAAGGTGGCGGCACTCTTGCACAAGCCCGCGCGCATTCAGCGCGAGGTCGAGATCGACTACCTCGGGTTCACGATCGACGACGTGTTCGTGGTGGGCTACGGGTTGGACTACGCCGAGCGCTACCGAAACTTGCCCTATCTGGGGGTACTCGACCCATCGCAAACCGGGGCGAAGTGAAGCAGCTGGCGCGCAAAACAGGTGCGAGATCTTGCTGAAAAAGTGATCGGTTCGACCTTTGCTCCACATGGTAAGGGCACGATGAAGCGAGCGCGGCTGGGACTTTCGATACTGGGGCTTGCGGGGCTGGTTGCTTGCGGCGGTCGCGTGATCGAGGAACCCGATTCCGGCGGTTCCGAAGCGAGCAAACCAGTTTCCACCGGCACCGAGCACGGAAGCGCGGGAAGATCCAGCTCCTCCGCCCCGCTGCCCTCGAAGGCGCTCGGCAAATGTATCCCCGGTTTTATTCGCGCTCAGAATCCCACGCTGCCGTGCCACTGGCTCACCGAGTCGGGCATGTGCTTCGACGACACCGACAGCGCGTGTGCGTGCATCTGTCCGACCGGAAAGGACAGCGTGTGCGCGCACGGCTTCGACGACGGCGCCGCTTCGGCCATGCTCATCTACTGCCTTTGACGCGCGGCGCGCGCGATCACTCTCGCTCCTCGGGCTTGACCGGGCTTTCGAGCGGCGTGGGCGCGTCCGCTTCGGTCTCGCCGCGCAGCCGGCGCAGGCGCTCGCCGATCGCCTTCTCCAAGCCTTGCTGCGTCGGCTCGTAGAAGCGCGCGCCGGCGAGCTCGTCGGGCAAATACCTCTCGCCCGCAACGAAGCTGCCTTCGCGATCCGGCGGGTACTGATAGCCCTGGCCGTAGCCTTCGTCTTTCATCAGCTGCGTTACGGCATTGCGCAATTTCTTGGGTACCGGTAGCGCCCCGCGATCGTCGATTGCTGCACGCGCGGCGCCAATCGCGCGTTTGACTGCGTTCGACTTGGGGCAACTCGCCAGGTACAGGCAGGCGTGAGAGAGCGGAAACATGCCCTCCGGCAGCCCCATGCGGCGAAACGCGCTGTCCGCGTTCACGGCCACCTCCAGCGCACGCGGGTCGGCGTTGCCCACGTCCTCGCTGGCGAAGATCATCAACCGACGCAGCAAGAACAACGGATCGTCGCCCGCATCGAGCATGCGAAATAGCCAGTATAGCGCCGCGTCCGGATCGCTGCCGCGTAGCGATTTGATCAACGCGCTGGTGACGTTGTAGTGCTCTTCACCGGACTTGTCGTAGAGCAGGGTGCGCGCTTCGCCTGCGCGTTCAACGGTGCTCGGATCCAACACGACGCTGCCTTCGGGGAGGAGCGAGACCGCGACTTCGAGCAAGCCCAGGGCGCGGCGCGCATCGCCGCCCGCAACCTTGGCGATTGCCGCCAGAGCTTCGGGCTCGGCCTCTATGCCGCGTTCGCCCAAGCCGCGCTCGGAGTCGTGCAGCGCGCGTTCCAGGAGCGCCACGATGTCGGTCTCTTTCAAGCCCTCGAGGCGGAACACGCGGCAGCGCGACAAGACGGCAGCATTTACCGAAAAAGACGGATTTTCCGTGGTGGCGCCGATCAAGGTCACGGTGCCATTTTCGACGTGCGGCAAGAACGCGTCTTGCTGGCTGCGGTTGAAGCGATGGATCTCGTCCACGAACAGCGTCGTGCCGCGTCCTTGATACGAACGCCGTTCGCGGGCAGCTTCGATGATCGTGCGCAGCTCTTGGACGCCGCCCAACACCGCGCTGAAAGCCACGAACTCGGTCTTGGTGACGCGCGAGATCACGTGCGCCAGCGACGTCTTGCCCGAGCCGGGGGGTCCCCACAAAATCAAGGACGGCACGCGATCCTTCTCGATCGCCTCGCGCAGCAAGCGTCCGCCGCGGAGCAGCGTGTCTTGGCCCAGTACCTCTTCCAGCGTACGCGGCCGCATGCGTTCTGCGAGGGGTGCGGGCGGTGCGGCTAGATGCCCCCGGCGGGCGGCGGCCTCGAGCAAGGTCGGATCGCTGCTCGGAGGGCGAGCTCCGCGACGCGCCACGCTCAGCGCTCCGCTCGCGGTCGCTCGCCGAAAATCGCCGTCCCGACGCGCACGATGCTGGCGCCAGCGGCGACGGCATATGGCAAATCCGCGCTCATGCCCATGCTTAGCTCGGGCAAACGCTCGGCGCCGCCGTGCACATCGCGTAGTCGTCGCAAATGTTCGAAGTATGGCAGCGCGCCGCGGGGATCTCCGGTGTGCGGCGGCACACACATCAGGCCCAGCAAGCGCAGGTGCGTCGCTTCGTCGAGCGCCTGCAGCAACGGAGCCAGGGCCTCTGGCGCACAACCGCTCTTTTGCGCCTCACCGCCCACGTTGACTTCGACCAGCACCCCCAAGCGCGGCTCGTCCGGGACGAAGGCGCGTGCTGTGCTGAGTGATACGCCGCTTGCGCGCTTGTCCAGCTCGCGCACTAGCTCCAGCGAGTGCACGGTGTGAATCAGTGACGCCAAGGGGGCGACGGCCCGCGCTTTGTTGCGCTGCAGATGGCCGATCATGTGCCAACGCAAGTCGCTCAAGTCGGAAAGCTCTGCCGCCTTCTGCTCCAGCTCCTGCACGTAATTCTCGCCGAAATCACGCTGCCCTTCGGCGTAGGCGGCGCGAATTGCGCTGGCTGGCTGAAACTTGGAGACCGCGACCAAGCGCGCCGAAGCGGGCGCGCGTCCCGCGCTGGCCAAGGCAGCGGCCAGCTGCGCACGCACTCGATTCAGGCCCAGTGCGACTTGCTCCACAATCGCCTCAGTTGGCTTGACGCGCTTCGTGATCTGCGACCGGGGACTTCTTCAATTCGATGGCGGCAGTGCGCACTCGCAAGCTATCGCCGCTCGAGGCTTCGATCGAACCCTTGAAGCCGTCGCCGTCGCGGGTCGCGACCAGTACGCCGTGCAGGCCCGCGTCGTCCGTGGGCGATAGCTGTACGCGCAGCGTGTCGTCTTCGACCTTGCCGCTGACATGCCCCGGGCCGAGCGCTCCTTCACTCGAGCCATCGATCTGACCGGCATCGTCGATCTGTAGGCTGAGCTTGCCTGGGCCGCTCGAGAGCTTGCCGTCGTCCTTCGACCACTCTTTCAGGGCGCCGGCTTTGATCTCGACCGGCGCGACCTTGGCCTCGTATTGGCCGGCAAAGCTTCCAGTAAACCAGGGTTTCACCTTGGCCGCGATTGGCATTGGCCCGCTGCTGGCAGTTGCAGCGGGGGCCGAGGCGCTCGCCGCGGCGTCACTCGCTGCGGTCTTGCAGCTGGTTGAACCAAAGAGCGTGCAACAGGCAGCAACCAAAACAACACGATAGCGGTTCATGAACGCACGAGCTCTCGGATGCGCACACCGAGCTCACCCTCCAAGTTGACCAGTTCACCGCGTGCCACCTCACGTCCTGCGACGCGCAACACGACCGGTTCGGCGATGCGCTGACCGCTCTCGATCACGTCACCCGGAGCGAGCTCGGCCCACTCCCTTGCGCTCATGCTGACCGCGCCGATTTCGATTCGCACCACGACAGGTGAATCGAGCACTGCGTCGGTCAACGACGCTTCCGGTTTCTCTGGATCTGACATGAGCTCACCTGCGTCGGGCAAGAGCTGGACGCTGCCTTCCCGTAACACGATTTTGCCGTCGCGCGACAGCGAGGCCGCGAGGCCGCGATCGTGGCTCGCTGCGGCCAGCGCCACGGCTCCGGCCCCGGTCTCGTCGAGCCACATTCCGAGACCGGGAAACCAAGCGTTTCCGGGCACGAAATCAGCCAAAGTGGCGCGTTCGGCCAAGCTCCAACCGACCACGATGGGGAGCGCAATCGGCAGCTCACCGAGCTCCCGAAGCGTTACCTCGCGCCGCTTGGGCAGTTCTGCGAGCTCCAGCGCGGCCAGCACTTGGTACGCCGTGCCACTGATCAGCACCGTAGCTTCGACGAACACTTCGCCTACGCGCATCTTGGCGGCGTTGGCCTCGACTAAATGGAGCGACCCACGCGCGCCGGAACGCCGAGCCAACTCGAATACGAGCGCATGCAGGGCGCCCGAAAGCGAGTGGTCGAGCGCGCCTGGCTGCGTAAGCGTGATCGGGCGGCGGAGCACGCGCGCCAAGGCGTTTGCTGCCAACTCGGGCTCGATCGAAAGTGAGCAGCGCAGACCACTGTCGGCCAGTTCGAAGCCCAATTCGGTCAGGGGTCGCCGCTGCGGCGGTGCGTTCGTGACGCGCTTCACGACGATCGAGACCTCGCTCTCGGTCAGCTCGGCCAAGGCTGCGCGCAGGCGCAATGGATCGAGCACCGCCTCGACTTGGCGACGCGCTTGCGCCGCTCGGCGCGCCGCTGCACGAGACACACTCTCCAGGGTGTTCCAGGGATAGGCAGCAGCTGGGCGGGGCCTCATCGCTGGCGGATGGTAACCCGCGCCGCGGGCCGCCACCGCGAGGATTGCGTTGTCCAGATAACCCCAGCAATAACCAACAGTTGATGGGTTTTCCACAGGCATCACACAGGGCTGTGGAAGACGCTTGCCGCTGCTCGTGGCGGTGGGTCGCTGTGATAGCCTGAGGCGATGCTCAAACGGCTGTCCGGTCTCGCGCTGATGGCTTGGCTACTCGTGCTCAGCGCAAGCGCCGGGGCGGAGCCCGCAGCCGCTGCCAAGCCTGCCGTAAAGTCCGAGCCGCGCCGCGATCCACACGGCGTCAAGGGCATCAGCCCATTCAGCCAGGCGCTCAAACGGGGCGATAGTGCCTTGCTGGCGCGCGACCTCGAGGGGGCGCTCGTGGCCTATCGGGAAGCCCTGGCCAAGGAACCGCAGAACGCGCTCGGCCAGTATCGGCTCGGCGAAGCTCAAGTCCTCAAAGGCGATCTGCACGAGGCGGACGAAGCATTCAGTGCTGCGCTGCGCTTCGTCAGCGCGACCAACCCGAGTCTAAAGGCAAAGTTGCAGTTCGCCTTGGCTGATTTGCGCGAGCGCCAAAAAGCGTACGACGAAGCCAGCGCCAAGTGGACCGAGTACGAGGCGTTCACGGCTGCGCAGAAGGACGCCCAGGGTTTCCCAGCTTCGGGCACGGAGCGAAAGAAGGTGGTCGAAGCCTGGAAAAAGCTCAGCGCTGATTCGCTCGAAGTGAAAGCCCGCATCGAAAAGGGCCTGAAAGTCGCGGACGATGCGGTTCGCAAGAGCTCGCAGTAACGCGCCCCGCTGACCGCGCCGCTCCGGTCGCTACTGCACCTTCACTCGGACGCTTTGCGAGAGCGCGTCGTCTGCGCGTCGGGCGAACCCGAGAAAGCGTGGGTAGTCTTTGGGTTGCACGCGACCGGCGGGCAAATTCACGACCCGAATCAAGGACAACTCGCCAGGCTTGGCCGTGTCAGCCACTTGCACCGAGCGATCACCGTCGTTGATCGTCACTGGTACCAAGTCGCTTGCCAGCACGGCGCCGGTCGGGAGCACGAGCCGCAGATTGATCTCGCGGTGCGTGGCCTCTGCCATGAGCAACGGAGTCTGACGTTGCGGCAAGGCTGCGAGCTGGCTGACGCGCGGACCGAACGGCGGCGCGATCAGAAGCATGTCTCCCGAGCGTTGCGCAAACCCCGGGATTCTGGCCTTGGCGCGGATCACCAGCGGGCTGTCCAAATCATCGAAGTGATCGAGCGCGTAGCTTTTCAGTTCGAGCCCGCGCAGCTCCGGGCCAAGCAGCCGCGACTCGAGTACGTCGCGTAGTTGCTCTTCCGGGATTTCGGCCAGGGCGTTCCTGAGGCCCATGGCATACTTGCCGTAGAAGCTTTGTTCGAGCTCCAGATCCGCCGAGCCGTCCACGTTCAGCTGGATCTTGCCGCCGTAGCGCACGTTGTCCTGGGCGCCCGCGGCGGGTACCTTGGCCGCCACCGGCTTGTCTTCCGACAGCACGTACGCGGGCATGCTGCGAGCCTCCGCCGAGACGTAAGCGAAGGGCGTGTACTTGCCGCCGAAGGAGAGCCAAATCGGCTCGTGATCTGCGGTCACGCGGAGCAGCGGCTGGCTGAACAACGCGGCCTCGGAGAACGGACCACTGGGCGGCAAACTGAGCCGATTTTGGGCGACCGCGTAGTTGACCGGGATGCGCAAGGCGCGGCAGAGGGTAATGTAGCCGCGCCACTGATTGCCATTTTTGCCAATCACGACACGCCGACCATCACTCTCCTCGCCCTCTTGCACATTGGCTAAGATCCAGCGGTACAGGCGCTTGGCGCGTTCGGTGCGCGAGCTGTCGGGCACACCCTCTACGATGTGCTGCGCGATGCGCACCAGCCGGGGATCGACGGGCGACATATCCGCTACTGCGTCGCTCATCGCCCGTAAGCTGTCGTTCAGGCTCACGCCCCAGCCGAGCTGCACACTGGGCAAGAACTCGGTGATTGGCGCGCCGAACGGTTCGACCGGCGCAGCCGGGCTATTTTGTACGCGCCAGCGCCGCACCACCAGCGGCCCGTTTTCGGTCACTTCCGGCTGCGGCACGTCATTGCGTGTTTCGATCGAGAGGGGCTTCTGCTTGGGCGAAATCACGACCAGCTCACTGCGTGCGTAGGCGATGTTTTCCTCGCGGAAGAACCAACGCGGGCCCGTGTAGTTGAGTCCGCGCTGCCCGTCGCCCGGGTTGCTCTCGATGCGCTCGGTCTCGATGTAATCGCCGACCTCGAGGTGCGGCATGGTGACGGTCTGCTTGCCCTCGATCAACTCTGGCTCGAGCACTTTGCCGTCCTTCTTGATCACGCGCATGTGCAAGATCAGGCCGTTCTGCAGCTGCTGTTCGGCCATCGAGCTGATCGCTTCGGCGCTCTGCACTTTGATCAGTTCGTGCTCCAGCATGCGACTCGAACCATCGGCGTGGACCCAGAACGCGGCGTAGTCCAAGACGCGCGCCGCGGTGCCCGGGAGCACCGTGCCGGACTTCTCGTACTCGTCGATCAAAGGCTGGGTTTTCAGCCGATACGGCTCGAGCTCACTCAAGCCTTCGACTAGGTCCAAGGCTTGTTCGAGCGGAGCGCTGGGCGCGCCGTTTTGCACGGCATCGACTAGCGCGCGTACCAGCGCGTCGTGCGATCCGCTGGCGTAGCGCGCGTCGGCCAAATCCAGCCGAGCCCGAGCATTGCGCGGCTCCTTCTTGATCGCTGCTTCCAGCTTGTTCCAGCTCTCCTTCTCGTCGCCGGCGCGCACCATCACGTCGTAGATCCGCTCGGCGATGTCCTTCCGCTCCGGCCTGCGCGCCGCGATCCGCTTGAGTTCGGCCAGGACAGTTGGGTAATCTTGTTGAGCGAGAGCACGGCTGAGCACGATCTCGCTGTCCCGATCGAGCTTTTTGATGCGCTCGACCAGCGCGTCTGCGGTCTTGCCATCGCCCACGGCATCGAACGCCGAGACGGCGGCGGTGAGCGCGTCGGGGTCGTCTGGGAAGCGCTTGGCGAGCTCGCGCACCGTGCTCGAGTTCTCCGACGTCCAGCCGAGCTCGTTGTACATGCCGGCGAGCGCGGTCAAAATGTCCGGCACATCGGGAAACGTATCGACCAGCGTCGCGACGCGCCGCACGCCTTCGGTCATGCCACTCTTCTCCGCTTCCCAGAGCGCGAGCGCGAGCTGCGAGTTCCACAGCTTGGCGTCCTTTCTGAGCGCGCTTTCGCGCAATGCGCGGGTGAGATCACGACGCTGGCTTTGGGCGAAGATAGGATCAGCCGAACCAAAGCCAGCGGCCGCGTCGAGCACCACGCCGGTCGCGCGCGTCGGATCCTTGAGTAACGGCTCGAGGATCACCGAGGCCACATCGCCTTGGCCCTCCAAATTGGCCAAGAATGCCGCGGTGAAGCGCAGTAGGTCGTCACCGGGATCAGTCAGTGTGCCGTTCTTGATGAAGGCGTCGAACACGTTGGCACCCGCAGTAACCTCGGGAGGTACGACGGAGTACGGACTCGTCGGGTCGTCCGAGACGCTGGCGCCGAGCGGTCGCCCATCAGGCCGCAGAAAGCGGAGCACGACCTGCGGCTCGCCGACTTTCAAAAGCACGCGGTGCCGGCCACGTGCGAGCTTCACGCGCACCCCGAGGCGTGTCCACACCCCCCACTCGCGCGGGTCCTTGAGTTGCACGAGCTGGTCGTCGATCCAAACCGCGAACGTGCTCTGCGGCGCGATCAAGACCTCCTGGGCCTCGGGCAAGTCCAAGTACGTTTCAGCGTAGTACAGACCGGGCCCGACCGGCTCGTCGATGCTGAAGCTGCAGCCCGTACGCTTGACCGTGAGTACGCGCGGCGCCTCCCCGACGGATGGATCGGGATCCCACCGCTGCGCCCAAGGACCCGGCAATTCGGCCGGAAATGAGCGCAGCGCGTCGCTAGCGACGTTGCGCCCGAAGGGCCCGGCGATTCTGAGCTTGCTAGCGCAGCCGTGGAAATCGGCAGCCGAGTCGTCGAAACCCTTCTGTGCTTCTTGATACGCTTCGAGTCGCCACCAATCGACCAACTCTTCGCGCGCACGCCAGCCGATATTTCGAGGATCCTTCAGCGTGCTTTCGACGAATGGCTTCCAGCGCTGCCAGAGATCCTTGGCGGTGTGGCGGAACGCGACCGCCTGATGTGCCGCGTACCAAGCCACGAACGGAGCACGCTCGTCGCTCGATTGCCGCGCCGCCTCGAGCGCTTTCAGGTAATGCTCGGAGACCACGCTGAACTGGCCATGGCTGGAAGCTTCGAGCCCAAGCGCGAAGTGCCCCACCATGTCCTTCGGCCCAAGCTGTTCGAGCCGCGCTTTGGCGCGCGCCGCGCGTTCGGCTTTGCCGTCGGGCGCGATTAATTCGGCCAACAGCCAGCGACCGACGAGCGCCGAATCTGGGCTGCCTTCCGCGCTTTTTCGCAGGCTTTGGACGGCGTCCGCTTGGGTCGTCTGGGCATGTGGAGCGCAGCTGCCAAGCAGCCCCAGGCACACAGCCCAAGCAGCAACATGAGGGCGAGACGGCAGACGCATCACTCGATCACCAATCGGGGGCTGAGGGCGCGGTCGGCCGCTTCGCAGAAGCTCTTCCATGCCGGGTATTCTTTGGGGGTCACGCGGTCGACTTTCACCAGCAAGCGGCTGGAGATCGTGATCTGATCGTGGTCGGTCTGCACGCTGACCGAATACGAGCCGAACGGGCTGTCTTGCGTCGCGTTGCTGGGTGCGGAAATGATCTTGGAGCCAGGCGGCAACTTGATGGAGTACTTGTCTTCGAGCGTGGAGAACGCCAACAAGCGCACGTCGTGCCGACGCTGTGAGAGAGAAGCGTAGCTCGGCGTCAGGCGGAACGAGTTGGTCACGGCCATGCTCAGCTGATTGCCTTCACGGCGCGCGAAGGAAGGCGCCGAACCGCGCACTTTGATCTGCACCGGCTCTTCCACACGGGTCAAATCACTCGTTACGATGCCCTGGCTGCCGGAGGCAATTTCGAAGCCCGGAAACTCGCGACCGAGGTCGTTGTTGATGCGTTCGTCGCGCGTGGCTTCCGACTGGTACTGGCTGCGCCATTGTGGCGCGTTGAAGCCGCCGGTTGAGTAGTCGAATTCAAGCTTGGCCTCGCCGCCCTTGGACAATTGCGCCTTGACCTCGCGCCGCATGAAGTTCTTCTCGGGCGCGACGTTCGGCACGTGAGTGATTTCGGTGTTGCCCTCGTTGACGAGCAGGCCCAAGGCTCCAATGTCCATCCGCGGCAGTTCGTTGATGCCGGTGAGCTCGGCTGTGCCGTCCAGGTACAGGTTCATCGACGGAACGTAGGCGATGGCGTGATCGAAGGGCGCGAAGCTGGCGATGCTGGACCGGAAATCACCCTTCATTTGCGTGCGCAACACGACCATCGTCGTCTTGATGCCGAGCTCGTTCAAGAGCGTGGTGATCACGGTGGCCTTGTCCTTGCAGTCCCCCCAGCCGCGGGCCACGGTCTGCACGCAGCGGCGCGGCTTGTAGCCGTAGATGCCGAACTCCAGCGCCACGTAGCGCGTGTTCTTGGTCACCCATTCGTACACCGCCTTGACCTTGTCGACGTCCGTGGTCTTTCCCTCGCTGATCTTCTTGGCGAGTTTCCGGGTCTCGTCATCCAAGTCGAATTGATCTTTGACCAGCCCCCAATACCAGTGTCCGAGATCCTTCCAATCCTTGTAAGTGGACACGTGCACGAAGCCGAGCACCTCTTGCAGCGGCGGCATGGCCGGCTCGGGCGCGACTGCGGCTACCTGCCCTGCGAAGAAGTGATAGAGCTTTTGATTGCCGATCACTTCGCTGCTTTGGACCAACTGCGGCACGTTCTGATCGATGTAGAAAGTGCGCGTTTTTGGGGTGATCAGCACGTACTCGGCGTTTTGCACCGGGTCGGTCCCCTGCAGGTAGGTGATCTCGCCGAAGTAGTTGCCGAAATCGTTCTTTGGGGTGACGTCATCGATGCGGTATCGGAGCTCCACGACGTCACCCGGCTCCAGGCGCGGGAACTGGATGTAAAATGTGCGCGCGGAGGTGTAGGTGGCAATCGACGGGTCGTCGGCGGGGCCCTCACCTGATTCGATCGCCTCGTCCACGCGACCGTCTCCGCGGTACACGCGCGCACCACGCAGCTGCACGGATTGGCTGTCCGCTTCGTATCCGAAGCCGTACTGCCTGGCGGCTGCGGCGGCCGCGTCGGTCAACGGTTGGAATACGACCTGTCGGTACGAGCTTGAGAGCCCGTTTTCGAATACCGTGGACACGGTCAGATCCCGCAAAACGCGCCGATTTTGACCGTTCGCGGGGGCGTGGCGCAGCTTCAAGAATTTGCTCGATTCCCAGGCGTAGGCTTCGTCTGCGCGGGGCTTGTGCGGCTCGAGGTGTTCGACGTAATCGCGTACGTCTTTGTCCTGCGGGCGAATGCGCAATATGTCGCGCAGCAGCGCCAGCTGTTCGTCCTTTCGTCCCAGATCGCCATCGAGGTCTGCTAGGGCGCGCAAGGAAGCGGCATCTTCCGGTGCGAGCAAGAGCGCGCGGCGGTAGGCAGCGACTGCGCGGTCGGGTTGACCGAGCGCGCGATACGTTCGCGCAGCCAAGGCCAGAGCCCAAAGGCCGTCCGGGTGCGTGTCGAGCAAGCGATCGACCCAGCGCTCGGCGGCGGCGCGATCACGTCGCGCGGTGGCCAGCTCGATCTTTTGGCCGATGAAACCCGCGTCATCGAAGCGAAGAGCGGAGTAACGGCTGTCGGCTTCGCCCGCCTCGGTGGCGCGGCCCAGCATGCGTAGCTGGGAAGCGTACATGTTGAGCAGGTTGACCGAGTTCGGGTTGCGGGCGACCGCGCTCTCCAGCGTTGCTAGGGCGGTACGCGGCAGGCCTGCCAGGTTGTACAGCTCGACCCGGCCTCGGAGCGCCAGCGCGTCGTCGGGATCGAGCGCGAGCACCTGATCGAAATACGGGAACGCATCGCGCCAATTGGGACTCGTGCGGCGGTCCAAAGCGCGCGCCAAGAGCACGTCGCGATTCGGTTGCGGATTGCGCGCTGCGATGGCTTCGGCCTTCTTGATCCATTCGCCGGACTGGTTGCGGTCCTCGGCGAGACGCCCGGCGAGCAATGCCCGGCGCACCGTGGGTTCGCTGTCGGCTGCTTGTTTCGCGAAATCACGCGCTTCGTGGCGGGCTGGGTCGTCGCCGCCGGTATCCGCCAAGTAACGGGCGTAGGCTTCGAGCGCTGCGGGTGCGGCCTTCTTGCCGGCAGTGAGCTTTTGAAACAGTTGGATCGGACCTTGCGGGCCCGCGGGTACGCGCAGCGTCTCGCTCGGCTTCTTCTTGGCAAAAGCTTTGGCAAAGGCTTGGCTCTGGAGCAAGTCATTGGAAAAGATCAGCGACGTATCTGGCGCCCCATCCGGACCGGCCATGCGCACCGAACCGACCGGAGAGGTGTCGTCACCGCACAGCTTGAGCGTCAGCTCGTTCGGCCCTTCTTCGAGCTCGACCAAAGTCGCCGAGCGGTCGTAGTCGTGGCCGCGGTACGCGCTGTCTTGCAACACGAGATCGCCGTTCCAGAACAACTTGAACGCGCCGCCTGCGCCGGCCCACACGCTCAGCTTGCGCTTGGCCTTCGGCGCACTCACGAAAGTGGTCGCAAACACGCACACTTTCGACTCCGGGCGCACCAGCGAGCCCGCGTCCAGGTAGCCGTACGGAAACACGGCCGGAACAGGCCGATAGCGCACGGGGCGTTCTTTCCCGGTGTAAGCCTTGCCGGGTACAATCGCCTGAAGCAACTCGGGTTCCGGCCCGCTCGGCGTGTCGAGTCCCGACTTCCCCTCGTTGTCGAAGGGTCCAACGATCTGCCATTGGTCGATGTAACCCAGTGCGCGAATCGAATCCCGCGCCGCCTTGAGGTCACCGCGTCGCGCGCGACCCAGCGCCGACAGCGTGCCGGCATAGGCGCGCGCGGGGGCACTCAGGTGCGGGTCGCGCGTGGCCGCTCGCAGCGCTTCCTCCACGTGGCTGGGATCGGCGCGGTCCCAGGTGCCCCAGATCTTTCGCAGCGTTGCATACACTTCCGGACCTCGCGCGAGGTCGAGCTGCTTGCTGAGCTCGTTCAGATCTCGATGAAACGTGGTTTGTCCAGCGTGCGCCAATGCCGACACGCACAGCGTGCCGACTAGAAACGCGAAGGCCTGGACAGTCGATCTTTGGGCCGGCCTATTTTCCACGGGTTAGCTTTAGCGCTTGGCGATCCGGTTGGGCCGGAAATCGGAGCTGGCGCGCCGCCCATTCAGTCACTTTTTTATTCCCGAGCTGCCGCCGGCCGGCCGAGATCGACCCTGCCCACATTGGTAAAGCCGCACGTGGACGCGCACGCCCACGCCCGCGCGCGTCCACCACTGGTTGCGTCGGCCAAGGTAGGTACAGGCCAAGGCAGGGAAGCCCAAGCAAGCAAGCAAGCAAGACAGGGAGCCCAAGACAGGTGGGGCCAAGCGGGCCAGGCGAAGGTCGAGACAACGGACTTGTGGGTCAGGGGGTGGTCAGATAGAACTGATGGCTCAGGTTTCTCGGTAGATTTGTGACTTGGAGAGCTAGTCGCCGCCACATTTTGCGGTCGTCTAGCGGAGGCTCGCGATGGTCAATCCCCAGATGGTGATGTACGAAGAGGAGTTCAACCAGATCCAGACGGTCGTGGACCGACTGGTTCGGGAAGCGAACGCCAAAGTCGTCTTCATCGTCGATAAGAACGGTCAGCTCATCGCGGCGAGTGGAGAGGTCGACAACATCGACACCACGTCGCTTGCATCCCTTACTGCCGGCAACATCGCCGCGACCGGGGGTATTGCCAAGTTGCTTCGCGAAAACGAATTCGCGACTCAATTCCACGAGGGTGAGAAGGCCAACATTCACATCCAGCTGGTTGGCAACCGCGTGATTCTGGTGGTGATTTTCGACTCGAAGTCGAGCCTCGGCTTGGTTCGTTTGCGCGTCCGCAAGGCCAGTGACGAGCTGAACCGGATCTTCGAGGCCTTGTTGAGTAAGGTTCACGAACCCGGCAGTGATTCGCCGTTTGCCGAGATCACCGACGAGGACATCGACAACCTTTTCAACGACTGAGGCACCGGGCGATGAGTTTCATCAATTACATGGCCCGGGAGATCAACTGCAAGATCGTCTACTACGGGCCCGGACTGTGCGGGAAAACGACGAATCTGCAGTACATTTACGAGCGCACCAATCCCGACGCGAAAGGCAAAATGATCAGCCTCGCGACCGAGACCGAGCGCACGCTGTTCTTCGATTTTCTGCCGCTCTCGCTGGGTGAGATCCGCGGCTTCAAGACCCGCTTCCACCTGTACACGGTGCCCGGTCAGGTGTTCTACGACGCCAGCCGCAAGTTGATCTTGAAGGGTGTCGATGGCGTGATATTCGTCGCGGACTCGCAGATGGAGCGGCTCGAAGCCAACGAAGAGAGCGTCGAGAACCTGCGTACCAATTTGGCCGAGCAGGGCTACTCGCTCGAGAAGATCCCGTACGTCATCCAGTACAACAAGCGTGACTTGCCGAACGCGGTCTCGGTCGAAGAGCTGCGTCCGTTGATCAACCCGATGAACGTGCCGGACTTCGAGGCCAATGCGCGCAGTGGCGTGGGCGTGTTCGATACGCTCAAAGCAGTCAGCAAGCTGGTCTTGAACGAGCTCAAGCGCGGCGGCTGAGGCACGCGACATGCTCGGCTTCGGGAAAGAAAAGCCGAAGCTCGGTCGTAGCCCCCGTCCACCAAACGTCACTCGGGTCGGGCTCGAGGGCGCGGCGTTGCGCTACTTGGAGCGCTTCGATTGTTCCGTGGCGCGGCTGCGAAAAGTGCTCAGTGAACGCGTCGCCAAGGCGGCGCGCGCGGGTGTGGCCGAAGCGGCGGCCGCGCCGGCGATCGTCGAGGAGCTACTTTTGCGCTATCAATCGTCGGGGCTGATAGATGACCAGCGCTTCGCCAAGAACTTCGCCGCGCGGCAACGCGACCGCGGCATGTCCCGGCGCATGATCGAACAGAAGCTACGCGCCCGCGGCATCCCCGCTGAAGTCGTACAGGAGCTCTTGCCGCGAGGCGAATCGGCGACGATCGAACTCGAGGCGGCACGAGCGTTCGCACGCCGACGACGCTTGGGACCACACCGAAAGCCCGACGTTCGCGAGGCTTACCGTCGCAAAGATCTGATGGCCATGGCGCGCGCTGGCTTCAACTTCGACACCGCGTCACGCGTGGTCGGCAACTCGTCGACCGACGACGAGTTCTAGAAGCCCCGGCGACCTGTCGCCATTGGCCCAGTACGCTCCTTCAGCCCTCGCTGAGGCAGAATTACTTCTTGAGCTGCTCGCGACGACCGCGGTTCTTGGCGGCAACCTTGGAGCGGAGGCGCTTCGAGCGCTTGCGGTCGAGCTTACGGGGGGTCTTGGTGGGGATGTACATGGGGGGCGGTGTTTAAGCTGAAACCGCCGGCTGCGCAAGGTTCGAGCGCTGCTCGGACCCCTGAGAGGCCACGCCGAACTGCACGCCTGTTCTGTGCACTCGGACTGCCGCCGCTGAAAGCCCTCGCTACCTGGCTCCGCACTGTTTTCGCCGACCCGCCCGAGAAAGAGCCTGCGGGATCGCCTTGTGGCCGCAATCGCCCTGCCATCGCTTGCCAATCCGACGACGCTGACGCCCTGGCGTGTTCGGACCGGCGGGACCGGCGGATTAGGCGCCACACGCCACACGCCGCAAGGAGCGGAGCGTCCCACGCTGCCGCCTGCGAGCCGTCTGCGAGGAGAGCGCGTGGCCGGAAAAACAGGCATCGTCGCGGGTGCTGGGACGGCCGGTGGCGATCGCATGGAAATCATCGAGGTGCCCGGCTAGGCTTGCGTGACGTGATGAAGGAGTCCGCGGCTGCGCAGGCAATGCAGGCCGGCGGCTGACCGCTCCAGATCGGCTCGTTGCGAGCGGAGTTCGCGCTTGCCCCTGCCCACGAGCCGCAAACTCACTCGCTTTTTGCGGTCAGCAGCTTCTCGATCAGCTGAGCTGAATAGCCACTCAACTCTTTGAACACGACGCCCATTCCGGCAGGGTCGGTCTCCACGCGCACGACTTCACCAATACCCTCGATGGTCTCGATGCCATTCATCACCACCGTGAAGCGCAAATCGACCTCTGTACCTACCGGTAGCGGCGTAGTCGTTTTGACGAACGCACCGGAGCGAGAAATATTGGTCACGTACTCTTCGATGAACTGATCGAAGGTATCGAACTCTTTGTTGATCGTGACTCGCTCGGATTTGCGCGCGTTCGTCATGTTTCAAAGCTCGTAGCTTGGGCCTTCGAGGCTCGCGACCGGTGGTACTCTAGGCTAGCCGTCCCCGAAAGCGAACGGGCGAGCCCTCAACCTGCTACTTTTGGGATTGGGTTGATGGCCACGCAGGGCGCGCCAGCCGGCCCAGCCTTCGGCGTCATGGGCCGGGGGGCACTCCTCTAGGCGCGCCCTATTTGGGCGATCTTCTCGAAAAATCTGTGGATTCGATGGATTGGCACGTACGTTGCTCATTTGGCTTCTCACGTCGATTGCTGGCTTCGGGGAGCCGGCGGAACGCGGATTCTCCGGGGCTGGACTTCGGTGCTACCGTGATGCCTAGCCTCGTCGGCTGAAGCGCGACCGCACGCGGCACACACGCAGGGGCCGACGGGGTAGCGCCTCGGCACGCGCTCTCGAGCGACACGGCCAAGAGTGTCGCCGGGTTTCTCTCCAGCCGCTACCCTCGACGCTTGCCGGGCGCCGGCGTTTCGGGAGGGACGCGCGGTTCAAGCTGGCGGTGCGGCGACGCGGGCGAAGAGACTCACGCGGGCGAAGGGACTCACGCGGGCGAAGGGACTCACGCGGGTGCGGTTGCTGCGCGCTGGAACGAACAGGCCAACAGGTCGAGCTGGGAGTTGGTGATGCGGCCCAGTACGGCGCCGCGCGCTGACACGCGCGGCGCTCCCGACCGGCCTACTTGCCCTGCAGATCGAATTGCTCGATGTGGTACTCGCGGCGCGGATTGAACTCGATCCGCCGCATGTAACGCTTTTCGGCTTCGACCACCGCGGCCTTCTCTTCGCCTTGCATCAGGTCGACCACCGCGGGGTGCGCGTTGACCAGCACCGAGTAGCCCGAAAGAGTCGATTTTTCGCGGCGGATCTGGCGCAAAATCTCATAGGCGATGGTGGTGCGCGATTGGATTTGGCCGGTGCCATCACAGTAGAAACAGGTCTCGTGCATGGTGCGATTGAGGCTCTCGCGCGTGCGCTTACGCGTCATTTCGAGCAGCCCAAGCTCACTGATGCGATTGATCGTGGTCTTGGCTTTGTCCTTCGCCAGCAGCGTCTCGAGCGTGCGCCAGACCTTCTCGCGGTTGTGCGAGATATCCATGTCGATCAAATCCAAGATCACGAGGCCACCGATGTTCCGGAAACGAAGCTGGTAGGCAATCTCTTCGATCGCTTCCAAGTTGGTCTTGAACGCGGTCTCTTCCAGATCGCGACTCCCTTTGCCGACGTAGCGACCGGTGTTCACGTCGATCGCGGTCAGCGCTTCGGCCTGGTCGATGATCAAGTACCCGCCGCTCGGCAGCGGCACTTTGCGGCTCAAAGCGCGGGCGATCTCGTCTTCGATGCCGTAGGCATCGAAGATCGGTTCATCGCCGCTGTAGTACTGAATGTCCTTCACTCGCGTGGGCATGAACATCTCGACGAAGCGGACCAGGCGCAGGTACTGCTCCTTGTCGTCGATTACGATGCTTTCGATGTCGTCGGTGAACAGATCGCGGGCCGTCTTCAACACCAGATCCAGTTCGGTGCACAAGATCGCAGGAGCCTTGGCGCCCTCTTTCTTGTTCGAGACGTCTTCCCACAACTTGACCAAGTAGCCGATGTCCGCCTTGAGCGATTTCTTGGTCAAGCCCTCGGCGACCGTGCGCACGATGATGCCTCCGGTGGCTGGTTTCATCGGCTCGACCACGTCGCGCAGGCGCGCGCGCTCACGCGCTGAACCGATGCGCTTCGAAACTCCAACGTGTTCGACCGTGGGCAGATACACGACGTAGCGACCGGGTAGCGAGACGTGGCTGGTGACGCGCGCGCCCTTCGTGCCAATCGGCTCTTTCGAAATCTGGACGATCACTTCATCGCCCTCTTTGACGACCTCGGTGATCGGCACCGAACGCGACACACGGCTGGTCGGTTTGCTGGCGCTGCTGGCGCTGCCGGCGCTGCCGCTGCCCGGTCGACGATCGCGGTTGTTACTTGGGCTACGGCCAGCGCGCGCGTTGCGGTCTTTGCCGCCACGTTCGTTGCGATCGCGGCCGCTACGAGCTTCGGGGCGGGGTTCGCGCGCCGCGGTATTGCCGCGCGCCGGCGCCGCGGCGACCCGCGGTGCTGGCACGGCCACGGGTGCGACCACCGCGACCGGAGCTGCGCCTTCGACGGCCGCATCGCGTCCACCGCGGCGGCGACGACGGCGACGACGGCGACGTGTGGCATCTTCGCCCGGCGCCTCACCCGCTGCGGGCACCGCGCCGCCATCCGCGACAATCACGGCCTCGCCGTCGGCCTCTGCGTCGTCGTCCTCGTCGCTATCGGAATCGGCTTCGGTATTGACCTGGACGACAACGGATGAAGCGTCCCCGTCGTTGGACCAGGAGGAATCGACGGCGGTTTCGATCACCACGGCTTGGATGATCGTCTCGTCCTCTTCCGCGTCGTCGCTCTCGCCCTCGTCCTCGGGCTCTTCTTCTTCCTCTTCTTCTTCGGCGCTGCCGTCGGCTTCCTCCGCCGGGGCGGTGCTGTCTTCGTCGGCCTCGGCCTCGCTCACGTCGTCTTCGTCTTCGTCTTCGTCAGCGTCGTGATCGTGGTCGTGATCGTGCGCTTCCCCCTCGCCGGCCGAAGCGCCCGCCTGATGACGCTTGCCACCTTCGCCCTTGGAAAAGCGCTCAGCGTCCTCGTGGCGCCGAGAGCCTGACAGATAGGCCTCGAAGTCATCGGGCCGGATCAGATCCTCGACGTGCAAGAACGCGGCGCGCTCCATACCCACGTCGATGAACGCCGCCTGCATGCCAGGCAGCACGCGGGTGACGCGACCGAGCACGATGTTCCCGACGGTCCCCCGTGCGGCAGCGCGCTCAATCTGGAGTTCGGCGATAATCCCTTCTTCGATTAAGGCGACGCGGGTTTCACGAATGTCACAATTGATAACGAGAGTATTTCGGGGCATGGCTTCCGGGTGCCACGTCGCAAAAACCCCAGATTTTGAGCGCGAACGCTAGGTAGACAAGATCAGCGCGGAGGCGGGAGACGACTCGGCTCGAAGAGCGGAATCGTGCCGGACCGCGCAGCGAATCGCACCCGAGCGTGGCCTCGAACCGGTGAAACCGGTAGGGACGCTGGACGGTGCGACAGTCGAGCTTGCGTGCGGGGGCAAGACACGGGGATTTCTGGAGGGGGCGAAAAAGTGAAAAAGTTTGTTGGGGAGGTGGAGCGTCTCCACCTCGAGCTGGCCCACTCGGGCCAATCTTCCCCTGATCGATCACGGACATCCCGCATCGACGGGGCAGAGTCGCTTCGCGACTTAGCCAGGTCACCATGTGCTGGCCGATCCGTCAAGGGGCGGGAAGTATTTGAAACACCTGGAAAATACCTTGGCCATCGGGCCGACATAGCGGTTCTGTGCAGGATCGGCCTTCGCTGACACCGGCTACCACCTCGCGCCGGTGACCTGGCACGAGCGGCCCGCTTGCTGGACACTATCGAGGCCGCGGTCGCGGTCGCGGTCGATACGCAACGCCCGGCGAACCCAGCCGAGGGAGGCTCCCATGTCACTCATCGAGAAGCGCTGCATACACAAAGCATCCAAGCTCGATCCGGGAAGAATCGAAGCACTGCTCACCGAGGTGCCTGGCTACAAAGTCGATGAAGCGCGCGCGAAAATCAGCAAAGACTACAAGTTCGCCGACTTCTACGAGACGATCGCCTTCGTCAACGCACTCGCATACATCGCCAACCAAGAAGATCATCATCCGGATCTCGTGGTCAGTTACAACAAGTGCAGCGTCGCCTTCTCCACCCACGATGCTGGCGGTCTAACCGAAAATGACTTCATCTGTGCCGCTCACGTGGACGCACTGATCCGGATCTGAGGCACTGCGTTGGCAGAGGCGGGCACGATTGTAGACGTCACGCACTACAAGCGCTCGTATCGACGGCTTGTGGTGAGCGGAGTCGTGCTGAGCGCAGGCTCCTGCGCTTTGGTGCTTTACACTGGGGGCGCCGAGCCGTTCATCGTCTTCCATTGGTCCGACCTCGCCCTGAACGTTGGCTTGGGCACGGTCGCCTTTGCACTCTTCACGAGCTGGGCGGTCGCTTGCGTACGCAACTACCGCCGCGCGCCGCGCCGTCGCGCGCTCGCTACGGGATTGCTCTGCGCTTCCGTCCTGTGGAGCGCAATCAATCTGTTCTACCTGGGCGCGACGATTTACGGATACGCGGTAGACATGAATAATCCGCGCTTGCGCGTGTTGCGCTAGCGACAGGCGAACTCACCCGCCGCAGCCGAACTGAGAGCCCCGGCGCCCGAGCGGCGCTGCGGTAGCTACCGAGCCGCAGTGATCCTTGCTGAGCCGCAGAAAGACCCCGGCCTCCGGCAGCACGAGATCCAGCGGGAATTCGACGATGCTGGCCACGCATTTGCTGTCCTCGCAGGCCACTTGCAGGGGCGGGTTGGTACACCTAGTACAGGCAGCCATGCTGGCTCCATCGAGTAGCGCTCGGACCGTGTCTTTGTCGTTGCTGCCGACCAAGTATGCGCGGGAGAAACATGCATCGAAGGCGACGCAGCAGTCGGTATCGACCGTGCACGCGATGTCGTCTGTTGCGTAGCTGGCTGCGGCGGCGCGCGGGTCTTCCGGTCCACCTGCCGAACCAGCGTTGCTGCCGTCCGCACCAGCGACGGCGTCGGTCGGACCCCCCACGGCAACGTCGGTGCCGCCGCAGGCGACCAGACAGAGAAGACTCGACATAGCGATCCAGAATGGCTTCACGATGATTACTCCTGCACTCCCAATGGCCTGAGCCGTGCATTTGATCACGGAAGACTCAACTTGGACCGTACGCGCCGGCCGTAGGCGCTGTGCGGGTAACGGCGCAGGAAGTCGACGCCGAGAGCCCGGGCGTCGCTGCGGCCCTGGTCAGCGGCGGCTTCGATGCGAAGTACCGCTGCTTCTTCGCTGAGCGAGGAGTCTGCATAGCGACGTTCGAAGTCGTCGAGCAGCGCCAGTGCTCGTTCAGGAGCACGAACCGCGATCGCGTTGCGAACTGCTTGCAAGTCACGTAACGGATCCGAACGCTGCTCGGCCTCTGGCTGGCTCGGTTCGCGTAGGCTGGGAGGTATAGCGACGGGACGCGGTGAGTATTCTTCGGGCGGCGTTGGCAGCGGCACG
>Ga0302321_100000422_pt1 | contig 36794 bp, 28 predicted proteins | sample Fen_T0_1_FD_202505 | JGI IMG/M metagenome (GOLD analysis project Ga0302321, IMG submission 202505) | Peat permafrost microbial communities from Stordalen Mire near Abisko, Sweden - Fen_T0_1 | ecosystem: Environmental > Terrestrial > Soil > Wetlands > Permafrost | place: Sweden: Abisko... | reverse complement strand
GCCGCTTGTGAAATCGGCCCCCAGACTGATCGGCTTCCACGCGGAGTCATCCAAGGTGACATCTTCTGGATGCTCCACGTCGATGTGCCATCGACAACCTGTCAACTGCATACGAGTCAACGATTGCAGCTTGTCGGCTACGTCCTTATACGAATCGGGAGCGATGGAAGCTTGCGCGAGCGCAAAACGGAAAACACCGACGCAAAGAATCAACAATGTAGCGAAGTGGCTTAAGGTAAGTTTCGCGCGGATACCCGTTAAAGCGATATTCATTTCCACACCAGGGTTGCTATCGAATTTTCTTCCAGCGCGACTGTGGCATCAGTCACCGCTCCTGTAGACTCGTTCTCCAGCCAGCCATACATCCTCGATGAATACCTCATCTTCCCATCGGAACCGAACGAGATCTGCGCGAGAACCGGTGGCGAGTCGACCTCTTCCATTTGCATAGCGCCCCGGATTCGCGGTGGCCATGGCGAGTGCGTCGCTGAGCGGCATCCCTGTCATTCGCACCACATGGCCAATGCATTGCGCCAGCGAAGAGGTGGAACCGGCAAGGAGCTCCGAACCGGAAACACATAGCCGCCCATCTGGCAAGAGATCAACTCTTCCGCCTACGGGAGTGTTGTAGGCGCCGGCGGGCATGCCGGCAAGCGCAACTGAATCTGACACGAGTATGGACCGTCCAACGCCCTTGGCGCGCAACATCACCTTCAGAACATCCGTTGGAAGATGATGGCCATCCGCAATGAAGGTCGCGGTGAGGCGATCATCGGCAAGCTGGCTCCAGATCGGATTGAGGTGTCGCGGGATATTCTTGGCGATGCCATTGCCCAGATGGGTTGACAGGCTAGCTCCGGCGTCGATTGCACGCTCGATTTGTTCGGGCGAGGCGTGCGTGTGGCCAATGGCGACGTGGACACCTTGCTTCACGAGTGCCGTGATGTACTCGACAGACTCGACGAAATGAGGCGACAGAGTCACCAAGCCGACGATTCCGCCGGACACATTCTGCCATCGATCGAACTCGGCAATGGATGGAGGGCGAACGGCGTCGGCGGGATGGGCGCCTCGGTAGCCATCCAGCGCGGAGATGTGAGGTCCCTCGACGTGGACAAACGGCACGCCAGCGGCAACCTTAGAATTGCCGCTTCGAGCCTGTGCGATCACTTTGAGGCTGCCACATATCCGTTCTTCAGGGGCCGTGATTAGTGTGGGTGCAAAACAGGTCACACCTTTGGCCAGGAGGGCGTCGACCAGGCAGGCGACCGTGGCTGTTGAAACCTGCTCCGCGTTCAGGTCAAATCCCGCATAACCATTTACTTGCAGATCGACAAAGCCAGCCGAGAGATACAGATCCGTATCGCTCTCCGACTCTTCAATGCTCGCGATAACTCCATCCGCCAATGTCACGGCGATGGAGCGCCCGCTTAGCGGGTCACGCCCCGTGATTTTTGTCAGGCTCATGATCTGCGCGCAAGGAATTCGATTCAGTGTCAAGGTACACAGTACAACGTTGATGCTTACGTAATGCTGTGGCTGGGCAGGCACCGCTGATCGGCGATTCCATCATCGCCTTCACAGCTGCGCTTTTGTGGCGGCCGGGCACGCAGCAGAAGAGGTCGCGTCCTCGAAGTAGTGTGGGAACCGTAAGAGTAATGGCCCTCTTAGGAACCTCATCGAGCTTGGCAAAACATCCATCGAGAACCTGCTGTTCCTGACACATCTGATCCAGTTCCACCACTTTCACCGGGATGGGATCATCTAGGTTCGCGGGAGGATCGTTAAAGGCGAGATGTCCGTTGATGCCGATGCCGAGCAGCACCACGTCGATCGGAGCCTCGGCCAACATCGAAGCATAGTCGCGGCAGGCGGCCTCCGGGTCCACATCTGGCCGGATGAGATGAGCCACGGCGAGGGGAACATGATCGAAGAATGCCCGTTCGAGCCACGTCCCAAAGCGTTGCGGAGCATCTTCGGGCAGACCAATGTACTCGTCCATATGAAAGGCCGTCACACGTGGCCAGTCAATGTCCGGTTCGGACGCCAGGGCTGCGAGCATCTCGCTCTGGCTCGGGGCAGCCGCCAGAATCATGCGCAGAAAAGGCTTCTCACGCAGTCCTCTGCGCAGCACGGCTCCGATGTCGCGCGCGGCCAGCCTTCCAAGTTCACTTCGGGATTCGGCAACGCAAACCCTCATGATTCCTCCGGTATCCTTTCCCCACCTCTGCAATCGGTTCGCGATGCATGAGGGTCCGAATCAAACTCTGTCGCAACGCGTGCCGTTCGAACAGGAACGACTAAACCGTCGATACGGAACTGGGTAATAACGCTGAGCCGCCAGTTGCTGCGGAGGAAGCCGCTACCGAGGGGCCGCCGCTTCGCATGATGTGACGGTAAATAAAGAACACGACCAGCGCAATCGAGCTGAGCACAAAACCAAACCAGAAGGCAACCACGTAGCTTCCGGTCCACTTAATTAGATAGCCCGAGATGGCAATCACTGTGCCGGTGCAAAAGTTGCGAATCAAGGCGACCGTAGATGTGTAAGAGCCGGTGTCGGCCTTGTTCATTGTCTTCCACAGGATCGTGTCTCCCGCAACCTGAAATGGCGTCAACAGTGAGAACAGCACCATGAGTAGTACTAAGCCGCTTGCATTTTGCACATGAATCGAACACAGAACGAGAGCGAGCATCAGAACCCACTCGATGCAGAGCGCCACATAACTGCCGAAACGGTCGATGAGCCACCCTGCCGGATACGAAACCAAAATCTTGAGCAGAAGCCCCCAGGAAATCGCGCTCCCAGTAGCGCCGATGGTCAAGCCGAGCCTGGTTTTGGCATAGAACCAAACCCACGTGTTGAAAATCATGACGAAAGCGTTGAGCAGCGCGACCGCTACCATCAGAACGATAATCCGCTTGTCCTGGCAGGCAACCTTAATCGGCGCGAGGAGGTTGAATTTCCCTTGGGCAGGATGGTAGATGGGCGGTTCCTTGATACGCCAAAGAGCCAAGAGCATCATCGCCGCCATCACCACGGCTGCGACGATGAATACTTGCGTCTGGTGCGAGTCGGCCATCTTTGCGCCTAGACGCGAAGACAAAAAACCGGCCAGACTCATCACGATGGCGACCAATCCGGAGACTCGTGCCAGAACCTCTTTCGAGACACAATCGATCGATAGCAGCGGGAAGGTCGAGGCAGTCATGTCATTGAAGAAGTAGTACACGATCATCAGGGCGATCAGCACCCATTTGCCGATGAAGAATGGGAAGAGGATAAGTGCGACAGTGATCAATGGGAGGGACAGCAACACAAACGGCGTGCGCCGCCCGAGACGACTGGTGCAGTGATCGCTCTTCCAGGAAAAATACATGACCAGGAAACTCACCGCCCAGAGGTTTGCGGACGTGAGCAGGCCCACCCCCGAATCGCTTACACCAGCCGCTTTGAGCCGGAGATTCATCAGCGGAACGAGAATCGTGGTAGCGAGTGCCGTGCCGAAGTGGCCGAAGGTAATCCAGGTCACGTTGCGCCACATCAGCTTTCGATCCGAGTAATAACTGGCAAGGGCGTCGGAGGTCATGCTTGGCTTTTCCACAACGTGGCGCTCCCCTGGCGTCGCTGCCGGCGGGCTCGAATCCTCGCTCATCGTCCTGCACTCCGGCCGCCAAGCGAGGCTGTCTCTTGACCTGAGCGCAGTTCCTCGAGACGCACCGGCCTGTTTTGCGCGGCAGAGATCTCAGCCGCAAAGCACAGCCGAGTAGTTTCCAGGGCATCCCGAGGACTGATCTTCGGTGGTTCGCCTTCCGCAACCCGCCGGACAATATCGAGCGCCTGATCGTGGGTATTGTGGAAGTAAGCAAAGTCCTGCTCGGGATTCCATGTCTCCGTTTGTACCCAGTCGCTCGTCTGACCGTAGTCATTCTCGCCGAACTCCCAGCGCTTAATTGTTCGCGGGAAAACGTCGGTCTCCGCAGCACCCTTTTCTCCATAGATCATGTATCGCAGCGCGTGCCCGTCCCCCACCTGCTGCGAAATGGCATTCTGGAGTGGATCTCCTTTGAAGGTTGCCGCCGGTGCCATCATGAAAGTGAGATGACTTACAGCTCCGTTCTTGAAACGGTAAGTGCAGTGAAAGTTGTCGTGGACTTCATAATAGGAAATCACGTTAGGCGCGCAGGTTGCGTAAACCTCCTCGACCTCGTCACCGACCCACCATCGCGTCAGATCCACATAGTGGCTCAACTTCTCTCCAAACATTCCCCCGCTGGTTTGAGAGCCCGCGCGCCACACATCGTGCCGTCCCCAGGCGCTGCTGCAGTAGAAGCAGTGAGTGTTGAGCACGCGGCCGAGAAAACCCTGCCTGATCCATTCCTTTACCGTGGTGTAGAGATGCGAGTAGCGCAACTCGAAGCCAATCTGAAGAAACCCCTTTGTCCGCTCGGCTGCCCGCACCATCACCTCGGCATCTGCCAGCGTTGTCGCCATCGGCTTCTCGCACATCACGGCCTTTCCCGCCTCCAAAGCGGCAAGGGTGAGATCCTTGTGCGCATTGTTTGAAGCGGCAATGAAAACCAGCCTGATCTTCGGATCTTCCAGAATTCTTTCAAGGCTGTCGGACGTCTCCACGCCATGGCGCTGTTTCAGTGACTCCATTCGGTCCGGGTGTCGGTCAAAAGCGGTTATTTTGCGGACCAATGAACTGTCACGCAAGTGTCGAATGACGTTTTCGCCCATCTGCCCGCTGCCAAGAACGGCTACTTCGATTGCGTTGCTCATGCGTTGTCCCCAACCTTTTCTGCCTTATCCTGAGCCTTCCAGAAAGGCGCGCGATTGTTGTTGTGCGTCTTCCAGCCTTCGTCTCCGACAGGGGCCCATGGGCCAAGCTCAAAACCGGTACTGTCTTTGGGCTGAAATGTTCCCTGAGCATAGATCGTGCCTTCTCCGGTAATCGTGCTGTATTCGACGTCTACCGGCGCGGCGAAGGTCAACTGTGCATTGCCATGTTGCAGCGTTCGGGACCCTATTGCCGTCAGGCGCCCGGTCACCTCGTCCCACATGATGCACTCGCACTTGCACTCCACGCCGAGCGCCGTCAGCGCGCTGTATCCAAGTCGAATGCCTCCAGACTCGGGCAGAAGGATCGCCCCCTCGGCACACCGCACTTGGCCAGGTCGTGGGCTAAGTGCAAGTAGGAACGAACCCTGCGTGACAGGCTCCTTGACCTCGAGTCGCCAACGCCGATAGCGAGGAAAGCGGCCTTCGCTGATGTCTTCAAGTCCGGTGTTGTTCAGGCCATAGATGTATGCCGGCACCCATGTGGGTTCCTCTACAACGACGCGCGCGGCAGGGTCGCTCCGAAGCACATGAACAAAGATCTCGCCCTTTTCTTTGTCGTCCAGCCCTTTGCTACCACCCTTGATGCCGGCAATAAGGTTGGCCTGTCCGCCCGTCAGGCGGTACTTCCCGTCCGACAGCTCCGTTAGTGATCCAGAGCAATGAAGATGCGTCGCAAAACGTATCGAACGCTCGCCTTCAAAAGCGTCGGAAAGCAGGATTACTCCCGCCTTTCGGTCGAAGACCAGAATCCGGTCGGCTCGCCGCACGTTGAGTTTTGGGTCCAGCGCATGAGTCACGATGACATGCGCGTAGAGGTAACGTTCATCGATGAAGCATCGCCGGATTACGGCGCAGCTCTCCGGCGGAACCGCTCCATTCAGATATTGGCCATTCGTGACTGCACCGCCGTCTTCGAAACACATGGTGTTCGTCAGGGCGCTATTGAGTCCGTAGAGTCCCATGTTGACGTTGCAGAGTACGGGCGTTCCGTCGATAGCCAAATCGATCGCACCAAGGGACGGCGCAAACTCGCGATTGTGGGGCATGAGGGTTAAGATGGCGCGGCGTCCAGCCTTCGGACCACCGCTGAGGGAGAGCGCGATCACGTGTTCTCCGCGGGCCGTTGCGATTAGATCGCCAACGTCTTTTGCGAAGAGCGGCCGGTCTGGGAAGGGCGCAACTTCGCCGGATGCATCCGGAGCATAGAGCAAATCGAAGGTGCCTAACACCAGTTCTCCGGTAGCCTTCCGTTCTTTCTCCGCGAAAGCGCGGTAAATGGACTCGATACCGGGCGTGGGATGGAAGCGGCAGAGAAATGCTGTGAGAAAGCGGTGCTCTCGTGTCCGAAGCCCGCGCTGCAATTCCTGGCTGTTGGGTACTTCGTACGCAGCCAACAATGACTGCCCAAGATTGTCGAGAAAGGCGCTTGACGAAAGTTCTGGCCTCTTCCCCCCGAAGGTATGGGCTGCCGCCAGGTAACGAATCAGGTGAAACGGAAAATAGGTCGCCCAAGCCGCCTTGCCGCTCGCCGGAAAAAGCTTGAGGCTATCGCAGAACAAACCGTGGAAGAGGGGGAGCGCACGACGGGCAATTGCAAGTTCCTCGTAGAACGCCATGCAGGCAATGGCAGCGCCATTCCACGAACCTAGCGAATGCGGGTCGATGGTTGGATAGCCAAGGTAGGCACGCTGCAGCAGCGTGAAATCGTAGATCTTCTGCAGATACTCTTCTGCCTTGGACAAGATAGCGCGGCGATCCTTGCCATCCAGAAGAGGCTGCAGATAATCCCAAGCCAGAGCTGAATGATAGAGGCGTTGTCCGACGATGCGATCGTTCTCACCACCCATTAAAAGAGGATCGGGACGCCCGCTCCAGGTGGGAGCGTGCACTAATTCCATAATGCGGGCCTTTGCGCGAGCCCCGATTACGGAATCTCCCGTGAGAGTGAAGACGAGGCTTGCCACTTCAAGCGTGCCTTGGCTATTGTCGGTAAGGAAGACCAAGTCGTCGGTGCGCAGTTGCGCTTGCAGGGCGCGAAACTCGGCTTGTCCAGTCCAACGATCGCGAATGTCGTGCGCCGTCTCGGCGGTGAGAAAAAGGCGCGGATGTCCCTTGACCGCCGGCTCCAGGGGAACGGTTCGGCGATCATCCTTCCGAAGCTCAAAGTGAGCAAGCCGTCCCCAGTCCATGCGCTCTCGATCGCGCTCGATCAGCTCCAGGATCAGCTCGTTCTCGCCTTCCTGCGCCTCAAACCCAAACTCCGCCGCCAAGCGTCCTGCTGCGATCTGCTCTGGTCCCGGCAGATCAAACCAGAGTCCGCCCTTGAGTTTGCCGTTCACATAGGTGCGGATCATGGGAACCGCCATCACGTTGCGGATGTGATCGAGGTCCCACGGGCCAACCGGCACGCGCTGCCCATCGGGCACGCGCACCATCTCGATCATGGCCGTTGACATGTCGAAGGCGCTGGGCGTGGTTTCAAAACGGCCGCTGTACAGCCCGGCTGCAAGATTGAGACGGATGGCGAGACGATGACAATTCGCCTGAATATCGGTTACCTGACCCGTGACATCGACGAACTCGACAGAATCAGCTCGGCTGAACTGGTTCCGGATCGGCTTCAGGAAGGCGATGAGATCTGAGTTCTTCATAGGTCGTCAGGAGACAGGCACAGTTTAGACGAACCTGAGGCGTGGTCCACCTATGGAGTTTCTTGTCAGGAGCGGGTCGTGCCGAAACGCTGCGCCAAGGGAGTGTCGGAGCCAGTGTCGGTGGGTCAAGGGTCGCATGTCCTGGCGTCCGATGCAGGTGATCAGAGCACCGGACTCCAGACATGGTTACTTGTCTGGAGCCCGGCGCCGATGTCGAACTGGTTAGGTCCAGCCACGCTGCCGCGATGGCTAGAAGTTGTATTTCAGCGCGAACTGGATGTTCCGCGCCCCCTCGGAAGAACGGATGATCCCCAGATTGGCGCCCAAGCCATTGTTCGGCGCGTCCAGGATCGGGTGGTTGAAAGCGTTGAGGAACTCGGCCCGGAACTCGAGGTGCTGAGCCTCCCGTACCGCGAAAGACTTGGAAATCCCTAGATCGATGTTTGACTCGCCGGGACCCCGCACTGAGCTGACACTGCAGTTACCGTAGGTTCCAGAGGCGGGCTCGGCGTAGGAACTGGGATCAAACCAGAGATAGCCACCGCCTTGCGAAGAGGGAATCGGGTGGCTCTTACCGAACACATGGGGTGGGGCAATGCAATCGGGGCGCGGAGCGAACGTGCCAGTATGTGACTCGTCGTTCTGGGCGCCAAGTGACAGCGGGAACCCGCCGCGGATGGTTGGAATCACACTCACTCGCCAATCACCCGCAATCGCGTTGGCCACTTTGTTCATGTCACTGCCATACTTGCGACCACGCCCGAAGGGCAGGTCGTAGATCACATAGCCAGTGAAGGTATTGGTTACGTCGTAGTAGCAGCTCCCGTAGTCTCCCTGCGGGTTGTACTGGTTCTGCCACCAGGCGCTTTGCGAAGCCGACTGGCCACCTTCGCCAAAGAATCCAACCGAGTTCGTAAGGCAGTGCGACCATGTATAGCTGAGCAGGTACGAAAGACCGTTGTTAAGGCGACCTTTCACTGAGGCTTGCAGCGCATTGTAGTTCTGAGTTGCCGCCGAGTAGGTGGCCAGGAGCAGAACTCCCTGGTCAACTACCGCTTGATTGTTCGCAAAATATGGGGAAGGAGCAGTGGATCCGTCCGGCAAGAGCCGGAGCATCGAAAGATTTTCGGCGACCGTTAAGTGTCGTGTCTGCTGGCCGACATAGCCGATCTGAACCGTCGATGAGGGTGAAAACTCGTGCTCGACGAAGAGGTTCCATTGGCTCGAGTGCGCGGGCTTCACTTTGTGATCCCACACGCGCAACACGGCGCCGCTATAGCATTCGGGCGCAGCATTCTGTAGGCCTGCAATGGTGCATTGCCCCGGCAACGTAACGGCACTGAAACCCTGATCGAGTGTCGTCAATGGATAGCCCAAGGCTCTGTAGTCGACGTTGGTGTCTTTCGAGGAAGGAGGATTCTCCGGCAGACGCAACCCTTGGCCCGTGCCTTCCATAAACGTCGAGAGAGCATAACCGGCACGAACAACCGTCTTTGGGAAAAGCAGGAAAGAGATACCAATTCTCGGCTGGAAGTTTGTGATCCCGTTATAGGCATCGTAGAGTGCACGGTTGTTACCATTCTGACCCGGAAGCTCTAACGTGCCGGTATTGGCATCCCAGTTGACCTGTTTATCGTGGGCCTCATACCAAGGCGTGTGTTTCTCATAGCGCAGTCCAAGGTTCACGGTGACTTTCTGGCCTACCTTCCAGTCGTCCTGAACGAACGCGCCGAAAATGCTGCCTCGTTGGCCCCAATCGGGTCCGACGAGACCCACACCGACCTGCGAGGGAAGACCAAGCAAGAAGTCAGACTCGGGAGATCCCGAATATTGCCCACTAAACGAGAACTGACCCGCGTCTCCACTGTTGCCCGGGAAGAATCCGTTCATACGCAAGCGCCATCCCTGAAAGCCGAATTTAGTAATGTGCTTGCCATGGGTCCAGTTCAAAACATCCTGGTACTGAATGCTGGTGTCGTAGTAGTCGTTGAGGCTGTCCTTGGTGCCAAAAACCGTACTGCCTCCGCCGATACCGGTTACATGCCGTCCGCTGCCAAACTGGATCGCAGGCAGGAATTGCGTGGGAAGACCGGAGATGCCGAAGAGGGCCTCTGCGTCACCAGGGAAGTTCGATGAGAAGTGCCCCTGCCCGATCCGGACGTAGTTAACACCGATGCGGGCATCATTCACCATGCTTGGCGATATGGTGCGGGTGTAGCCAGCGAGGAAGTTCCAGGCATTGGAGATGTTGTACTTGTTATAGCCGAGATCGTAGGAGTCGCTGGTGGGAACCTTCTGATTGACATTGGAGAAACGGCCCACAAAGTGGTTTTTCTCGCTCTGCGCCAAATCGAGTTTGACGTCGTACTGATCTACATTCGTATTTGTCCTTCGAGTATTCACCGCGTTTTGATTCAGTCCACCGTTGATGGGCGTCGGGTAAAACTTCGAGTTGACGATCGCCATCGCTGCCGGACTCAACCGGTCTGCCGGGATAATATTTCCAGGAAATGGGTTGCCCGTCAGCGGGTCAATAATGTTCTGTTCGTTTGCCACGAGTTCCGAAACGTCGCCCTGGCGCTCCAGAGCAGTAAAGACCGAGAAGTTGGTGCTGTTTGAAGGAATATCGAAGCGTGTTCCCTGGTAGTCGGCGAAGAAGAATAGCTTGTTTTTCAGGATCGGACCGCCAACCGCAGCGCCGAACTGGTTAAACCGGAACTTCGCCCGGGGATTAAACGGTGTCTGAAGTTTGTGTGACCACTCATTGGCATTGAACACATCGTTCCGGAGAAATTCGAACACTGACCCGTGAAATGAGTTGGTTCCAGACTTGATCACAGCGCTGATGATGCCGCCCATGTAATTGCCGAAATCGGCGGGAGCGTTCTGCGTGATCAGGTTGAACTCCTGGATAGCGTCGGGCTGGGGGGCATAGCCAACAAAGTTGTCCGACATCTGGTTGTTGTCCATGCCGTCGAGCACGTAGTCATTGGCAGTGAAGCGGTTGCCGTTGATCTCCGGACGCGAGCTCTCGCCGACCGTCTGCCCGCCGGTCGAAAATCCACTAGGCGAGGGCGTAACAACGCCAGGGGTCACCAGTGTAAGTTGAAGGTAGTTGCGCGTGGCCAGCGGCAGGTTCACATTGGAGCGCTCATCAATTACCGTTCCGACGGTCGTTGACTCGGTCTGCAGCAGCGGCGCTTCGCTCGTGACGTTGACGCTCTCACTATTCTGGCCGACGACCAGTTGGATATTCAAGTTCGCTGTCTGATTCAGTTGCAGCTCGATGGGAGATTGCACAGCGGTGCGGAAGCCGGGCGCTGTTACACGCAATGAGTATCGTCCGATTGGCAGGCGCGTCAGATTGAAGAAACCCTGCTGATTGCTCTTGGTCGGCCATACTGTTCCTCGATCAAGGTCGGTCGCCGTTGCATCCGCATTCGCAACAACGCTGCCGGTAGGGTCCGTGATCGTGCCGTTGATCGTGGCAGTGACTTCCTGCGCAGCCCCACGAGTTGGCCACAAACAAATGGCTAAGGAGAGAATACTCAGCGCCAAAATGGTTGACTGCTTTAGTGTCAAATGCGATGCCCGTGACCTCATGCCCTACCTCCTCAGAGTTCGATGCGACTTTCCGTTGCCAATCCGATCATGATACCGTAGTTCCGCAATCCGGAACCAGTGTTTATATTGCGGCTCAAGCTAATCAAAAACAGATTGCGTTGTCAAGAGCATTGTGCAAGAGTTTCTGTATGAAAAAGGCGTCCACCGCCATGAGTTCCACCGTGCGCTGTCTCAAAGTGCTGGAACTTCTGGCAGACGAACCATTCGAGCTCTCTTTCACGGAACTGGCCGCGCGTCTGGATGTTCCCAAGGCATCTGCGCACAGGTTATGCACCACGCTGATCGAAGCGAAGCTGATCACACAAGAACCGGGGACGAAGCGCTACATGCTGAGCAGTCACGCCCTGTGGATCGGCTCTGGCTATCTCCGGCACTCCGCGATTTACCGGGCGGGTTTTTTCCCCATGCAGGAACTGGCACGACAGCTACCGGGCACCGTGCAGCTTGGCGTCTTCGATGAGGACTACGTTTTGTTCATTCACTCGGTGGGCTACTCCGGCGCACCAGATGCCTTTGCCGATGTTGGTCTTCGACGCCCGTTGAATGCCACAGCCTCCGGCAAGATCTTTCTTGCTTGCATGCCAGCTGAAGAGGTTGATCGCATCATGTCGAAGTGCATAAAGAAGTACACCAGCAGCACAATCACCTCGCCAGCGCGCATGAAGCAGGAAATCGCCGCGGTGAAGAAAATGGGCTATGCCCGCAACGTAGAAGAGTTGCTCCCTGGATATTGGGTGTTGGCGGTGGGCGTTAGCGGTAGGAATGAACGGCCGGTCGCCGCTATAAGTATCACCTTACCGCTGCAGGAGTTCACTCCGGAGCGGGAAGCTGCAATTGCGGCGCTATTGAAGGAAACAGCCCGAAAGACCTCGTTGCAGTTCGGTCACAACGGCATGACCCGGGGTGTTGCCTGGCCCTAGCGCCCGATCTCGCGTGCTCTGTGAATGATGGCCCGAAAGTGCAAAGTGGAATGGACATACAGCTCAGCCTGAGCCACCTTGGATATCTTCCGAAAAGCCCTAAAACCCTGACCCTGCTGCCTGGTGACGCGAGCGGGCTTCCTGACGCAGTCCCTTTTTATCTCCGCCAGAACTGCCTGCGCGTGCCGCGCGCTGTCGAACGAGAAAATGGTTTCTCGGCACGTTTTCCAGCTCCTTACGATCTGCTGCGGGGCAAGCTTGTTCCAGGCGAAGGAACCCCGCCCTTGTATCAGGGCGAACTTCGAAGAATCTCAAGCAGTTGGGGTTCCATGTGGCAGGCGGATTTCAGCCGGTTCGACACTCCTGGAAGCTACCAGATCGAAACTGATTGGCAAATTTCTCCTCCGTTTGCCGTTCGCGACCGCGTCTATGACCGCATTATTGCGGGCTATTTGACTTTTCTGCGAGCTCAACGCTGCGGCTGCGCGGTGTTCGGCGTCCACGATGCCTGCCATCTTGACGATGGCATCCTCGACACGGATGGTTCCTCGCTGCCAGCTACAGGCGGCTGGCACGACGCAGGTGATTTTCGGAAGTGGCTCGCCTTCACCCTTTACCATATCGATGCTTTGCTCACGTTGCATGAAGAGGTTGGCGACGATCTCGCGCGAGGAGGCATCGCGCCGGACTCGCTGCTCGACGAAGTGTCGTGGGGCAACACATACTTTCATCGCATGATCGACACTCGCGGCCAAGTCTACGAGGACGTCGCGGGTGGCAGTTCGCCGGCAGGTAGCGCACTTACTTACGAAAAGGACTGGTGGTTTGAGAATCATCCCGGCTGCTACGGGGATGCCACAGATAACCGCTGGACAGACAACATTCCGAATTCAGGCGACGAGCGCAAGATTCGCGGCACTTACAACCCTTTGGTCCAATGGGCATTCGTCCACGTCCAGGCTCGCGCCAGCAGGCACTTGCAATCTCCCCATGCTGGAAGATGCTTGGAACTTGCTCAGCAGGCGGCTGCCTTCGGGCGTCGGAACGGCCATGACAACCGCACGCTCTTCTTGGCCGCAGAGCTTCGCGGCAATCTCGAACTGCTTGCAGCGGGGGACACATCGCTTGATCTTTCTTTTATCACCGCCTCGGCCCGGGACTTGATGCACCGTCAGGCAAAGGTAACCGAGGGCTTGTCCGGCTATTTCATGGAGGCAAACGCGTCCGATGGATTTCGCTCCATTGCCTTCGCAGCGGACCCGGCGCTCACGCTCCTTCGGCTCTGGGAATTGCGTTCGATGTTGGTGGACCCGACGGTTGCAGAACAGGCTCGGCAGGCAGTCTGCAACTATATCGAGAACTACCTGCTCGCTGACTGCGGCAGCAATCCGTTTTCTCTGACGCCGTACGGCATCTATCTCGACCCGCCCAATCGTGATCGGCAACTGTTCCGCGATGCAGGGATCGGGCGGGGCATCAGAACCTTCCTTCATCCCTTCAATTCGAAAGGCATCGTCCATGGGACCAGTTCAGTGCTCATGAGCCACGCGCACTTGCTAGCCCGTGCCGCCGCGCTGTTGAATCAACCAGCGTGGCGAGGACCCGCCGAACGATTGCTGCATTGGAGCCTCGGGCACAATACACTCAACCGATCGTTGTTTTCCGGAATCGGGTACCGTCAGCCATTCGGCTATTCTTTTCGGATCCCGCAGTTGCCAGAAGCAATGGTCGTGGGATTCATTGGCAGGCCGGACGATTCGCCTTATCTCGAGGAGTCTACGGCCATTGAATGGAACACTCTCGAATATTGGAGCATCCCCTTCCTGCAAGCCGCTCAGGCTGCGTGTTGGCTAAGAGGTTAGGTCAGACTGTCGGCTTGACAGGGGACGAACCAGATAATATTCTTTGGTCCGTATTTCAAACTATGTTTTCGTATTTCGAAACCCGAGACCACCAACGCGACAATCGAGTGGGATCCGCCAACCTGTATATTCCTGACGAATGAGGTAGATTTCATTCTCCCCATGATCCGAATCGACTCCGATCAGTCTCTCAACAGTGTGTTGACGCAGCCGAACGAGGCGGACATTGCCTTTGCTCGGCGGCTCTGTGGAGATACTGTGATCCTTGGCGCCGGGGGGAAAATGGGGCCCACGCTGGCCCAGAGATTTCTCCACGCCTTGCGCATCGCAGGCAATAAGTCGCGCGTCATTGCCGTCTCCAGATTTCAATCCTCACACGAGCGCCGTGAACTGGCGGAGACTGGCGTGGAGACCATCGCTTGCGACCTTCTCGATTCTGACAGCGTCAAGGCTCTGCCTCTGGTCGAGAACGTGCTGTTTCTCGCCGGCCGCAAGTTTGGCTCGACTGCAGACCCCGAGGTCACCTGGGCCATGAATACGTTGGTTCCGGCGCTAGTGGCGGAGCACTTTCGTAGCTCCCGCATCGTCGCATTTTCAACCGGAAATGTTTATCCCTTCGTCTCGCCGGAACAGGGTGGTTGTGTCGAGTCGGATGCTACGGCGCCGCTTGGGGAGTACGCGCAATCCTGCCTTGGACGAGAGCGGATCTTCGAGTTCTCCTCCAAGAAATTCAAAACGCCGTGCCTGATTTTCCGGCTCAACTACGCCGTAGATCTTCGTTACGGCGTCCTAGTCGACATAGCGCGGCAGGTTTACGAGGGCAAACCCGTCGACCTCTCTGTCCCCGCCGTCAATGTCCTGTGGCAGGGAGATGCGAACTCCTACGCCATGCGCTCTCTCGAACTTTGCCAGTCGCCTGCGCTAATCCTAAATGTGACAGGGCCCGAAACGATTCAAGTGCGGCGCGTTGCGGAGTTCTTTGCTTGCCGCTTCCAGCGCGAATTGCTCGTCAAAGGCGAGTCAAAGGGGTTTGCACTCTTGAACAACGCGAGTGCTTGCCACGCCGCGCTGGGCTATCCTGCTGTTTCGGCGGACGAACTGATGGAGGCCGTCGCAGGCTGGGTTGAGTCTGGCGGTGCAAGCCTGAACAAGGCAACAAAATTTCAGGTTATGGATGGAAACTTCTGATGGCCGACAGCTCCCGACAATTTCGCGCGCTGTTGCACCGAGGGCTTGTCATTCCGGCCCATCCTTTAGCTCTTACTGGAGATCTCAAGCTTGACGAAAGACGCCAGCGTGCGTTGACGCGTTACTACTGCGACGCCGGCAGCGGCGGCGTCGCCGTGGGGGTCCATACTACCCAATTTTCCATCCGCGACAGCAAGGTGGGGCTTTTCGAACCCGTGCTCGAGCTTGCCTTCGAAGAGGTGCGTTCTTTCGAGAAGCGCTCGGGAAAAGTGCTGGCCAAGATTGGAGGCATCTGTGGTGATACCAGGCAAGCCTGTCAGGAAGCCGCCGTTCTGCGCCGAATTGGCTACGACGGCGGTTTGCTAAGCCTCGCTGCACTCACTGATGCCTCCAACGACGCGCTCATCGAACACTGTCGAGCGGTCGGGGAGACAATTCCCATCATGGGCTTCTATCTGCAACCAGCCGTTGGTGGCCGTCCGCTCAATGCCGACTTCTGGGAAAGCTTCGTGGAGATCGAATCTGTTGTGGCCATCAAGGTTGCATCATTCGATCGGTATCAGACCATGGAAGTACTGCGCGCGGTTGCCCACAGCGGACGCAGCTCTGAAATCGCCCTTTACACAGGCAATGACGATAACATCGTCGCCGACCTCCTCACGGAGTTTCGCTTCGGAGAACGCACCGTGCACTTCGTGGGAGGATTACTGGGACAGTGGGCCGTTTGGACGCGCCGCGCGGTTGAACTCCTCAAGGCCGTCCATGATGCAAAGTATAATGGCGCGCGCCTTGACACTGTCCTCGTGCTGGGCGCGGAGATTACCGACGCCAATGCGGCCATCTTCGATGCGAGACATCAGTTTCGAGGCTGCATTCCTGGCATCCACGAGGTCCTGCGCAGACAAGGACTCCTTGCCGGCCGGTGGTGTCTCGAGACGACCGAGGTCCTCTCCGAGGGACAATTGGATGAGATCGAGCGAGTCTACTCCTCCTATCCGCTCTTAAATGATGACGAGTTCGTAGCCGAGCACCTGGACCAATGGTTGTCTTAGCCACTGCCGTTCCTTCGATTCGGGTTGGCCGTAGTTCCCTCCTGCTTTTGGACGCTGCAGGATCTTGGTCGAAGCCTAGAATCGATCAGGGGGAATGAGGCGCCGTGAACGAAAAGACGATCGCAACCATCGCTCTCAAGGACCAAGGTTTCGCCGATCTTGACGAGACACTCCGAGAGGCAGCCCGGTGGCTCGAACTGGCGGCAGTGCAGGGCGTGCATCTTGCCGTACTTCCCGAAACGATCAATCTCCTTCACCGAAAGGATGCATCCGTGCCGTTCGGCGACTTTGCCCTTGAAGACTGGCGGCAGGCAACAGCAGTTCTCTGTGAAACAGCAGCGCGGTTGAAGATCTCTCTGGTCTTGCCCCTTTTAGTTCGTGACAAGGGTGTTCTTGCCAATCGCTTTTACGTTCTTTCCAGGGAAGGAGACTCGTTGGGCTATTACCAGAAGCGCGCTCCTGCCGCCGGCGAACGAGCCTCTGGAGTTGAACTAGGAAACTCCAACCCCATTCTCTGGGAAGGTCTGAGGATCGGGGGGGCCATTTGCGTCGACGTCTTTTACCCTCAAGTCGTCTTCGATCCCCAGATCGAATCGGGGGCCGATCTCTTTGTGATTCCAAGTTTCACGCCTGCCGGGTCCGTCCTGGACTCCTGTGCGGTGACTTATGGCGTGCCTTTTGTACTCGCGTACTCTCCATGGAGCCGCATCCTCGATCGGGATGGCACGGAACTGGCGGCCGGTGGCTATCGATCGGAGACGCTGCGCGCGGGCTTTGGTTCGCCGGTGCTGCTGGCCACGATCAACTTCGATGCAGTGACCCTGTTTGCAGATCATAACCAGGAGAAGATGCGCGACGTCACCCGCCATTATGGTCGCGATGTGCGAATCCGCTTCGATCAGCACAACTGCCTCTTCACTCTGGAATCGCGCTCCGCCAATCTTTCGGTAGATGAAGTGATGCGGCAATTCGGCCTTGTCTCGCGACGAGACCATTTTGCGCAGAATGGCCCAGGCGCTCATAAGCGCGAACGCTTAGCGAAGCAGCCTTAGCAGTTGGCAAGGAGCCAGTGTGAGAGCGTTCAATAGAACCACGCCGCTTCGCTTTGCTGTGATTGGTTGCGGTGCTGTCGCGCGGGTTCAGCACATCCCCAATATTGTGAAATCGCCCCGGATGACGCTCCATACATGCGTCGATCTGGACGACCGAGTGTTGGCCGAGTGCCGTGATGTCTTTGGCGCGTTACATATACGCAAGGACTTTCAGGGAGCCATCGGAGATCCTGAGGTAGACGTGATCTGCCTCGCGACAACTGAGAAGCTTCGACTGCCGGTGATCGCATTGGCGGCAGAGGCTGGCAAACCTGTGTATGTAGAAAAACCGCTGGCCCAAACCTTGGAACAGATGCGCGAGATTCAGAGAGTCGTGCACGCCGCTGACATCCCCTTCTGCGTCGGCCACAACCGGCGAGCCAGTCCTGCAATGCTTGAGGCGCAGGGCATCTTCCGCCAGCACATGACTAATCCGGTGCCGTGCCCGTGGCGATGGCGTCGCGAAGGCGAAAATCTTCCTAGCTTGCCTGACGATGGTATTCCGTCCGTTTCGGTGAGGATCAATGACGATTGGTACAGTTGGAAAGGTTGGGTGTTTGACAAATCGCACGCACCGCATGGACCCATGCTCTTCGAGATGACCCACTTTACCGATGTGTGCAACTGGTTCCTCGCCGACGAACCGATCGAGGTTACGGCCGTGGAAACAGGCATGCTGAATGAGGCCGTCATCATCCGTTATCGAAGCGGCGCCCTAGCCACGATCGTCATCGGGAGCAACGGTACCTTCGGCTACTGCAAGGAGCTGTATGAGTTCATGGGCAATGGCGCGTATCTGGCCGTGGATCACATGCTGGAGGTTCGGACCGCAGGAATTGAAGGCGCCTCTCCAAAGACTACTTATCCGATGGTACAGGATCGCCACCCACAGATCGGGACGGAAGGCGGTGTCTCCGGCTGGCTCGCTAAAAAGCGCGCTGCATGCGCGGAGGCGACGGACAAGAACGATCCCAGCCTACAGTTCACGGCGGAACCGGACAAGGGACATGCGCACGCGCTGGAGCGCTTTGTCGATCAGATCCTTGGCCAGGGACCGGCGGTGTGCGGCGTGGATGACTCAGTAATGGCGACCCGAGTTGCGTTTGCCGCGATCAGATCTGCTCATGAACGGAGAACAGTCTCGCTCCGCGAGATTGGATTGTAATCACAGGTTGCCCAATTGAAAGTCCCGAATTTAATCAACAGATTCGAGTTTTGTGGGAAATGCCCCGGAGCGAGTTCAATTCGATGGAGAACAATTTGAGTTTGATGACGAGTAGCCACCTACGACGATTTGCGAATTGCCGGACAGTCCTCGCGTGGTGGACGGTGTTTGTTGCTCTTCTGACGTTGATGGTGTGCCCTGCCCATGCCAAGAGTTCTGGCACCGGAGGTCCAGCTGCCAGTGTGGATCCGATCATCGGTACTGGTGGCGATCCTGACGATGGCATCGATCTCTTTCCCGGAGCCGCGACGCCGTTTGGAATGGTGCAACTCAGCCCGGATACGGAGGACCACGGGTTCGGCTATCACTACATTCAAACAAAAATCAAAGGGTTCAGCATGACCCACATGAGCGGTGCGGGGTGCGCGAACGAAGGGGATGTGTTTTTCACGGCGACTACGGGACCCGTCGTCACACAGGTTGCGGACTTTCAATCGCCTTACTCGCACAAAAAAGAAATGGCCCAGCCTGGCTACTATCAGGTGCAATTGCTGCAATGGGGAATTAATGCCGAGTTGAGCGCAACCGCTCGTACGGGCGTAGCCCGATTCACCTTCCCTGCCGGAAAGGCGGCCAATATTGTTGTCCCGATCAGCCATACACTGAACAGCACGTCCGGGGCGTCGGTGCGTGTGGTGGGAGATCGCCGGATCGAAGGCTATGTCGAGAACCATGCCTTCTGCAACATGAAGCCAACCTATAAGGTCTATTTCGTAATGACCTTCAGCCGCCCCTTTTCTTCCTTCGGAACGTGGACGGCTGCCGACATTTACAGCCGCAACACAGTTGTTGCAGGTAGCCGTGCGGTTGAGCAAGGTGAAAATCAGAAATGGGTCGGAGCTTACGCGAGCTGGGCACCAGAGCAGCGCGGGCAAACGATCACTGCGAGGATCGGAATTTCATACGTGGACGTGGCCGGTGCCGAAAAAAATCTGCAGACAGAGGCTGGAAACAAAGAATTCGACACCATCCGAAGTGAAGCCGATCGAGCGTGGAATAAAGAGTTGAGTCTCATCGACGTTTCGGGCGGCACTCCGACCGATCGCAAAGTGTTTTACACCGCGCTTTATCACAGCCTGCTGATGCCCAGCATTTTCAGCGATGCTGACGGACGCTACCTCGGATTCGATAACCAGGTTCACAACGTCACTGCGGGGCACCACATCTACTCAAATTTCTCAGGTTGGGATATTTACCGCAGCGAAGTCCCTTTACTGGCAATGATCGAACCGCAGCGCATGGAGGACATGGCGCAATCGATTGTGCTGATGTATCAGCAGGGAGGCTGGATCGATCGCTGGCCGCAAATCAATGTCTACACCAGCGACATGATCGGCAGTCCGCTCACCATCGCGCTCGTGACAGCATGGCTTGACGGCCTGCACGGCTTCGACATAGATGCGGCGTGGGAAGGCATGCTCAAAGATGCCACTCAGGCGCCCCCTTCCGGTAGTCCTTTCCGAGGCGAGCAAGGGGTTGACTGGGTCAATCAAGTCCACTACGTCCCCGCTGACAAGGTTGAGTACGGGTCCGTCGCAATGACGCAAGAGTATGCCCTCGCCTATGCGTCTCTCTACCGTCTCGCGGTGTCGCTCGGCAAAACGAGCGATGCCAAAATGCTTTATGATCGCGCGCTGTGCTACCGCAACGTATTCAATCCCGAAGACCGGTTCTTCCGTCCGCGCAACGCCGACGGAACATGGGTGCCGGACTTTAACCCGGCGCAGGATGGCCATGGATTTGTCGAAGGCACGGGCTGGCACTATCTATCGTTCGCCCCGGCAGACCTGGCATGGTTGGTAAGAGCAATGGGCCGCGATTCTTTCAACGAGCGCATGACCGAGTTTTTCAACTATTCCGAGCCGGCCTGGTACGCCCAGTACTACAACCCGTACAACGAAACTGCCTTGCAAGCGCCATTCGTATTCAATTTTTCGGGACAGCCGTGGAAGACGCAGCGCGTCGTTCGCCGCGTGCTCCACGAAAACTACTTCGATGCTCCGGATGGGATTCCCGGGAATGACGATGGTGGCGCAATGTCGTCCTGGGCAGTTCTTAGCATGATCGGCATCTACAGTGTGGATCCGGCTAGCCTTTCTTACGAACTTGTCAGTCCGACGTTCCCGAAGGTTGTGATTCATCTGCAGGCTCCGTATCTGGGCAAGACATTCACCATTGACGCATCACCTGATCAAGGATCGAAGCCTTACATCCAGGATATGACGCTGAATGGCGAGAAGCACACGCGCAATTGGATTTCATTTCAAGATATTCGTGCGGGCGGCAGTTTGCGCTTCACTCTTGACTCTGCTCCAAACAAGGCATGGGGTTCGGGGGCAAACGATGCACCGCCCTCACTTAGCGATACGAAATGAAAGGATTTTAGAGAATGGAGCGACGCAAATTCCTCGAGTTGGCAGGGTTGGGGCTTGGGAGTAGTCTCGTGTCGCCAAAGCTAGCCGCGAGGATTGCATCTGGCACGCTACCGACCGCGACCCTTTCATCGAAAGGGGTCGCAGCTGGCGCTTACGGATCGGGTCATTTTGGAACATGGATACGGGATTCGTTTGAGCTGCCCGCTTATCAGTACACATGCAATCAAATCACAGATCCCAAAGCCGTTTCGCCAGTGGATAGGGCGTGGCGCCCTGTTACCGACCACACACACCAAGTTGGGAACGGCCGCCTCGTGGCAGTGGCCTCCAATTACGGTTATGTCCAAGTCCGACAGGATGAAGGTGCTCCAAAATTTCTAAATGATTACTGCCCAGAACAGAATTGCTACGGCGCCGGTATCGGATTTCTTGCCGACGAGAATGACGAGAATATTTTGCTCTCCACTTATTACTCCGGCACGGCTGAGTCCTTCGACAGAATTCTGGGCATGGGATATCTGCGAAAGCGAGTCACCGGGCATCAATATGAAATCGATCAAGTGATCTTCGCACCTTTTGGAGATGATCCCGTCCTGATTTCACAGGTAACGATTACCAACCATTCCAAGCTGTCGTCGCGGCCGCGATGGGTGGAGTACTGGGGTTGCCACAATTATCAATTCTCGTATCGCTCGTTGATGGAAGCGGCACTGTTGGGCGAAGCGGGAGACGCAACCAGACTCCGCCGCGATCTCTCCGATCGATTTGCGCATCGATTCGAGGCATTAGGAAGCGGTAAGGGTTTGCTCGAAACCCAGACATTTCTAGGCCGCAGGCCCGAAGAAGAAGAGTCGTGGCAGAAAGTCCAGGCAGCGCTGAAAGCGAATCCGACCGGCTTCTACGGTGGTCCGGTTCCCTCGCTGGCGTCCGGGTCCAGCATGGACGATCTCCATCCGCCATCGACGTTTCTTGTCTCGCTCGACGCCCCGGCGGATGGGTTTGCAACCAACGGTGCGGAATTCTTTAAAGGGGGCATCGAGCGTCCTTTGGGGATGACTCGGCGCTTGAACAATGATCTAACTACGAGTGGTCCGGAGAGCACCCTGTTTCTGGAGCGCGATCTTGCATTGAAGCCAGGCGAAAGTCGAACGATGTATTTCCTCTATGGATATCTTCCGGAGGGATTTGATCTCGACAGTCTGACGGCTAAGTACGGGGCGACGCCGTCTTCTCAATGGTCACGTTCGAGTTCTCAATGGAAGGAAAGTAGTCTTCTATTCCGTGTCGAACCTGAACCGTGGGTCGAGAGAGAAACCGCCTGGAGCAGCTACTATCTGCGCAGCGCGATTACCTATGACAGCTTCTTCCGCGAACATATCATTTCGCAGGGATCCAGCGTGCAGTACATCGCCGGGATCCAGGGTGCAGCTCGCGATCCTTTGCAACATGCATTGCCATTGATTTTTACCGATCCCAAGATCGTGCAGGAGATCATTCGCTACACTCTCAAGGAAATTCAGCCCGATGGCTCGCTCCCCTATGGCATTGTTGGATGCGGCGTCGCGATGCCGTGTCGTTACCGGCCCAGCGATCTGGAACTGTGGCTGCTCTGGCTGACGAGTGAATATGTGCTCGCAACTCGCGACAAAGATTTTCTCGATGAGACGGTTCCTGCCTATCCACGCCGCGAATCAAGTCCGAATGATCTGACGGTTCGTGAACTTTTGGCGCGGACGTACGCGCGCGTAATCGGGGATATCGGAGTTGGCAAACATGGCTTGATGCGTCTTTTCAACGGGGACTGGAACGACAGTATCGTGGTTAACCGGTTGACGGCGGCGCAGGTCGCGGAAGTAACCCAGCACGGCGAAAGCGTTCTCAATGCGGCCATGTCAGTTTATGTACTGGACCACTATGCGAGGATGCTCGAGTTTAGTGGCCGCCCCGAACCCGCAAACGACGCGCGCGCCAAGGCAGAGGCGCAACGTCAGGCCGTAAGGAAGCAATGGACAGAGCGATGGTTTCGACGCGCATGGCTCGGCGAAGAGTTGGGATGGTCCGGTGAAAAGCAGTTGTGGCTTGAACCGCAACCCTGGGCCGTAATTGGCGGCAGTGCCACGCCGCAGCAAGTGAAAACGCTGGTCGCGGCGATTGACAAATTAATGCGGAAGCCTACTTCGATCGGGGCCGCTCTGTTAAACCAGCCCGACCCGACGATGCATAACCAAGCAGGAGTCGGAACCAATGGAGGCATCTTTCTAGCCATAACTGGGACGTTGGTCTGGGCACTTGCACTGGTCAATGGATCCATGGCATGGGACGAGTGGAAAAAGAACTCTCTTGCGCGTCACGCTGAGGTTTACCCCGACCTCTGGTACGGAATTTGGAGCGGTCCCGATGCCTACCATTCTGTGCTAGCGAAGAATCCCGGTCATACCGAACCGGATTTTCCGGTGATGAATATGCATTCCCATGCGTGGCCTCTCTACTCGGCTGCCAAGCTGCTCGGCTTGGGATTTCACGAAAGCGGAATCGACTTCCACCCAGATCTCCCGTTGCCTCAGTACGAATTTGCCTCCCCGTTATTGGGATTCAAGAAGTCTCCGGCCGGCTACTCTGGTTGGTACGCGCCGAAGACGGCAGGACATTGGAATATTGAGATCGTGCTCCCCGCCGCCGTTCGGGCACGGTTGCGGCAAATCACTGTAAACGGTGTTACGCAGGCATTGCGATCCAGCGAGCGAGGGATTCGCTTCCGCGGCGAAAGCAAACCCAATGCACCGCTGCGGTGGGAAGTGATCTAGATAATCAAAGTATCGCTACGCTGAGCGGCTAAGTTGGAGCAGCTACCAGATATTTATCCATCCACTGCAGAATCCGCTTACGCATCGCCGGCAGTTCAACGTGAGCGCAATCATAAAGACTGATTTCGCAGTTTTGCTCGCATCCTAGTTTGCGATAGAGCGGAAGCAGCTGGTCCCTCACCTTCTCCACTCCGGCGGGAGGAGTCAGCGGGTCGAGTCGCCCGTTTAAGCTGAGATGCGGTCGCGGGACGATCAGCTCGTTAATCTGTGCCGTCTGGAAGTGCTGCAGCAGCCGGGGAACGTAGTAGTAGATGCCGTGGGCCTTCAGTTCCTGCGTGCGTAGCAACTCCTCGAAATCCGTCAGGCAGCAAACGTCCATGCACGCGCTCACGCGCGGGTCGAGCGCCGCCAGCCACCACGCTTTGGTAGCGCCCATCGACATTCCCAAAACGCCGCACCGCCGCGGATCAACTTCGGGTCGAGAAACGAGGTAATCCAGGCCGCAGAACTCATCGAACATCATCATGCCGAACAGGACCTGGCCCTTCCACAACATCCGCTTAAAGGCATCTTCCTCGCCGGTCCGCCCGTCAGCCACACGCTTACGCTCGCCGAAACACCAGCTGTCGATCGCCAGCGTCACGATTCCTTTTTCCGCCAGCACCGGGGCGTAGGCGGGCTGCGCCGGAACGCCGGTCAGCAACTGCTCTTTGCCTAGGTCATACATGCCACCGTGCCAGTGGATGTAAAGCATGCCGGGAGCTCGCGTCTGGCGTTTCTCCGGGATGAGCAGGAGTGCCGGAACGTCTTCTTCTCCATTGAGGTCGAGCACGAGCCGCTCCAGCGTGTAGCCGTCTTGCTTCTCGGTCTTCAGCAACCGTGGCGGAGCCGGACGGTGTGTCCATGGCAAATCGCCGAGAACGCTCCATAGCTCCTTGCGCCGGGCGCTGACGGAGTCGGCAGGGTCCGACGGAGACTCGGCCTGCGTGCCGGCAGCGGCACCCACAGCCGCCATCTTTACTGAGCCGAGCGGTTTCTGGGATCCGAGGTTCGCGCTGATCTTGCTCATAATCAGTTATCACTTCTTACGTTTTTTTGGTCAAGAGAAAAGGATTTCTTGCCATCGGCGATCCGATTTACTACTCGAAACAAATCGAGCGCAATAAAGACGTTGATTTCTACAGTTTTTATCAGTCAACTATTTCGCTCAAAACCCTTTACTGGTTAAGATGAAAAGGTTCGTTAGCCTAGGAGCGTTCGACATCAATGGCCCTTTACGCCGCAAAAGGTGATCCCGAACTCGAAATCACCGGCGAGGAGTTGCGAAATCTGTTGCACGATGCGCTCGGCAAGCTGGGTGAGCGGCGCCGCGTCCTTGCGGTTCCGCCTGATTTTACCCGCCGGGAGTCGCGTGCAGGCGAGTTGACGCGTTACGTTCACGAATACTACGGCCGTCGGCTTGAAGCTATCCTGCCAGCTCTGGGTACGCACGTTGCGATGTCGCGGGAGCAAGTGGCCAGCATGTTCGGAGACACACCGCTTGACCTGTTCCGGGTTCACGATTGGCGTGCTGACACGGAGACGCTTGGGGAAGTGCCGAGCGATTTCATTCAGGAGCAGTCGGAAGGAAACTTGAGCTATGCCTGGCCTGCACAGGTGAATCGCCTGATCTCACACGGCGGCTTTGATCTTGTGCTTTCGTTGGGACAGGTCGTTCCCCATGAAGTAAGCGGAATGGCCAACTACAACAAGAACATCCTCATCGGAACTGGCGGACCGGACAGCATCAACCGCAGCCACTATCTCGGGGCCGTTTTTGGGATGGAGGCGCACCGAGAACCCCGTTCGCCATGTCTTGAACTATGCTTCAGAAAACTTCCTCAAGGGACTGCCGATCGTTTATGTGTTGACCGTAGTGGGCGTGACCGCGAATGGAAAATCGGTTCTGCGTGGTCTCTTCATCGGTGACGATGTCGAATGCTTCCGCCGCGCGGCTGAGCTTAGCCTGCAAGTGAATTTCGCGATGCTCGCCCAGCCGATCTCCAAAGCAGTGGTGTACCTGGATCCGCGGGAATACCACAGCACGTGGCTGGGAAACAAGGCCATTTACCGGACCCGGATGGCCCTTGCGGATGGTGCTGAACTGATTATTCTGGCGCCCGGCGTGAAGCAGTTCGGCGAAGATCCCCTTATTGACGAGTTGATCCGCAAATACGGATACAGGGGAACCTCCGCCACGCTGGCGGCTGTGAAGAAAAATGCCGACCTCGGAAACGAACTTAGTGCTGCAGCGCACCTGATTCATGGCTCGTCGGAACACCGGTTCTCCATCACATGGTGTCCGGGGCACCTGACGCGTGACGAGGTGGAAGGAGTCGGGTTCGGTTATGGCGATTTGCCCGCGATGCTCTCCCGCTACGATCCCGCAAAACTGCGGCATGGTCGAAATGTCGTCGACAACGGCGAAGAGGTTTTCTTTATCTCGAATCCTGGTCTGGGCCTGTGGGCCTATCGCGGACGATTCGAAGGCGGGACAACATAAATGAGCGCAGGATTCCGACTCGGATGATCTGATCCTGTTTGGTGTTTGCGGCGCAGTCAAGACGACGACAGGGCGAACAAAGCGAAGGAATCGCAAGCATACGGCTTCGGGAAGGTGAATTGCGAAGATGAAAACGGATAGTCTGAGCTTGTCGAACAAAGTGGCGGTTGTCATCGGCGGTACATCCGGGATCGGCCGTGCCTTGAGCATTGGTCTTGCCGAGGCAGGAGCGGATGTTATCCCTTCCGGACGTCGCAAAGACAATATCGACGAGGTCGTGTCAGAGATTGAATCAGTTGGACGACGCACTCTCCGGCTCACTTGCGACATTGGTGATCGAGAATCCCTCCAACGACTAGCCGTCGCATCGCTGGAGCGCTTCGGAAAGATCGATATTCTCGTCAATTGCGCCGCCAAGATAACCCGTGTTCCGACCCTCGATATGCCAGAGAAAGATTGGCAAGACATCATTGAGACGAACCTCACGGGAACGTTTCGCGCGTGCCAGGTTTTTGGAAGGCACATGTTGAAGCAAGGATCTGGGCGCATCATTAATATCGCTTCTCTCAATGCTTCCGTCGCGCTTACCGAAGTAGCCGCCTATGCGGCCAGCAAGGCTGCCGTAGTTTCACTCACGCGCTCACTCGCGGTCGAGTGGTCGAAGAAGGGGGTTCTGGTCAATGCAATCGCACCCGGTGTGTTTCGCACTGCACTCAATGCCGACCTCCTCGACAACACGGCTCGTGGCAAGGAATTGCTGATGCGCACGCCCATGGGGCGCTTTGGCCAGGCCGAAGAACTAATCGGCGCCGCGGTCTATTTGGCATCAGACGCAGCCTCGTTTACGACTGGCCAAGTGATCGTAGTAGACGGCGGCTTTTTGGCAAGCGGCGTAAATCAATAAAGATGCTGAAAAGCGTTGCCAGGAATAATTGTCGACTTTTTCCAGTCGCCTCTTTTGGGAGGTATGTAGTACAAGGAGGTAGATGACTCACTTTCTTCAAGACATACTGCGGCAGTCGCGAGAGTTGGAGCGCGCCCTCGACTACCTTTCTGGTCCAGGCCGGCAGGAATTGCAAACTGCGGCGGATGCGATCCGAAAAGCCCGCCATGTGTATCTGACCGGGATGGGCAGTAGTTGGCACGCAGCCTTTGGTGCAGGCGCGATTTTTTCCCGCGCTGGTAAACCTGTCTATATGCAGGAGGCCGGAGAATTGGTACAGTTTGCGGCTCTTCCGCCGGAATCTGTGGTCATCACGATCTCCCGAAGCGGTCGCAGTGCTGAAATTGTGGACCTGTTGGCCAAAGCCCGGGAGAGCCGTGCAACCGTCGTCGGCATCACCAATTCCGCGGACGGCGCGCTTGCGCAAGAAGCACCCCTCTCGATCTTGATGCCGACTTTGCGAGACCACGCAATCTCGGTGAACACCTACTCCACCCTGGCGGTTGCGACGGCGGCTCTCGCCAGCGCAGTGGTGGACTCATTTTCCGACCCGATCTCCGCATCGCTGCGTAGCGCGGTGGCAGAAACGGAGAGGCGGATTCCGGACTGGCAAACACAGATCGCTGGCAACAAGTGGTTTGCGCCTGGCAGGATTGTCCATTTCCTGGGCCGCGGCGGTTGTCTAGGAAGCTGTTATGAAGCCAGGCTTTTGTGGGAAGAAGGGGCGAAGACCGAAGCGACAGCGTTGGGGACAGGCAGCTTCAGACACGGTCCGCAAGAGGTGGTGGTTGAAGGAACTCGCTTCGCCATGTGGATCGACAAGCATACGGGCCGGGAGCAAGATTTTTCTGTGGCGCGCGATCTCAGGCGTTTGGGAGCCTCCGTGGTTCTGATCGGTCAGAATCTCCCACCGGACTCCGGCGACCTGGTTTTTCAGCTCCCTCAAGTACCTGCCGAATGGCAATTCATGATCGATATCCTGCCAGCTCAGCTGGCAGCGGAATATCTGGCCCGGCTTTCAGGCGTGGATTGTGATTCGTTTCGAGTTTGTTCGTACATCGTCGAGAATGAATACGGGCTGATCGGGGCGGAGGCAGGCGTTCGGAAAGATGCGAAGTAGAAGCTAGACTGTCAGCGCTAGCGCTACGCAAAAATGCACCGTGTTCCTCAAAAAGCCGAGTTGCGAACGTAAACCTAACATCAGCGTTAAACGTCAGTACAAGACTTCAGACAATGATAATTGGAGCGGTTGACATTGGCGGAACCAAGCTTGCAGTGGGCTTGGTCGACGAAGGCGGCAAGGTGCTTGCCCGGCGTGAGGTCGCAACCGGTCCCGAATCAACTTATTCCGCAGGGCTTGAGAACATGGCCAGCATGCTCCGCGAGATTGCGAAGAACGCTGGGATCGAGATCACCGGCATCGGCATTGGATCGACAGGACCCGTCGATCCTCTTACTGGCGAACTTGGCGAGGTAGACTTTCTTCCGCACTGGCGGCAGCAGAATCCCGTAAAAGACTTGGAGAAGCTCTTTGGAGTGAAGGTCGCGCTGGAGAATGATGCCGATGCAGGCGCGCTGGCGGAAGCCGCATGGGGCGCGGGCCAAGACAAGTCGCGATTGATCTACATCACAGTAGGCACCGGCATTGGCGGAGGCATTATTTTTGATGGAAAGCTCTATCGTGGTGTCGACGGTGCTCACCCCGAACTCGGCCATCAGGTAATTGATCTGTCCGGTCCGCCATGCTCCTGCGGATTCACCGGATGCTGGGAAGCTCTGGCCGCCGGACCTGCCATGTCCGCCTGGACCCAGAGCCAGTCGCTGTCAGATGACTCGTATCGCACAACTGAACAAATCTGCCATATGGCTCGAAAAGGAGACCCACTCGCACGGCAGGCCGCCGAACGGGAGGCTCACTATCTTGGCCTTGGCATTGCCAACCTGATTAACCTTTTCACCCCGGACATCATCGTGCTAGCTGGCAGCCTCATGAAGAGCGCACCTCTCTTTCTTGACGGGATCCGCAGGACAATTTCTCGTGGTTGCCGCTTCGTACCGCATGAAAAGACGGAGATCACTTTGGCCTCGCTTGGAGATGACTCCAATCTTATTGGGGCGGCCAGAGTGTGGCATCATCGGTTCGGTCGCGAAGCTCAAACCGTGCCGAGACTGCCTTAGCTGAATCGCGGTATGTAATCGAACGCGGCGCACAAGCTTCACGAACTCACTATGCCCAGAAACCGTTACATGGTAGCTCTCGTCATGATCACTTTTTTTGTGATCTCGCTGCTCACGAATATCGTGGGGCCGCTCGTGCCTGACATTATCAATAGCTTTCATGTGAGCCTAGCGGCGGCCGCCTTTCTTGCATTCTCTTTCTTTATTGCCTACGCCGTTATGTCAATTCCGGCCGGTTTCCTGGTGGAGCGACTCTCGGAAAAGCCAGTTATGATCCTGGCCTTTCTGGCGGGTGCAGTGGGCGCACTCAGCTTCGCTCTTTTCCCCGAATATCGCGTCGCGATCGTTTCCTATTTCGTGATCGGTGCGGGAATGGCTGTACTGCAGGTAGCGATCAATCCCTTGCTACGGGTGTCGGGAGGCGAGGAGCATTACGCGTTTTATTGCGCGCTCGCGCAGTTTGTCTTCGGCGCGGCGTCATTTCTTAGTCCACGCATCTATTCCTACCTAGTGCTTAACCTGGAGAAACCGGGGCAGGGCAGCAACTTCTTCCTGCGCCTGCTCCAGCGGGTGACTCCTCGCGAGTTGCCTTGGGCTTCGATCTACTGGATTTTCGCCGCGTCCACCGTCCTGATGATTGGAGTTCTTGCTGTGTCGAGATTCCCCCGTGTAGAACACACGGCCGAGGAGAGCGCCGGTTCAGGAGCGATGTATCTCACCTTGGCAAAGAAGAAGGTGGTTTGGATGTACTTTTTCGCTATGCTTGCCTACGTAGGCTGTGAACAAGGCACGGCCGATTGGATTTCGCAATTTCTCTCGCAGTACCACGGATTCGATCCCCACACGAGCGGCGCGGCAGCCGTCTCCTGGTTTTGGGGACTGATGACCGCAGGCTGTTTAGTCGGAATGCTGCTCCTGAAGATCTTTGACAGCCGCAGGGTGTTGATCGGCGCTTCCATCGGAGCGTTGCTCTGTCTAACGGCGGCCCTCTTTGGACCGGCAAAAACCTCGCACCTCGCGTTCCCGGCAATCGGCCTGTTCGCATCAGTGATGTGGCCGATCGTGATTTCGCTGGCGCTCAATTCCGTCGCGGAGCACCACGGCTCTTTTGCGGGAATCCTTGGGACCGGTATGGGCATTGGCGGCGCGGTCGTGCCCGTGATTATCGGGCGAATCGGAGACCATGTAGGCTTGCGCAATGGCATGACATTCCTCTACCTGACCTACGGTGTTATCCTCAGCATCGGCTTTTGGGCAAACCCCTTGATCTCAAATGCCACTATTGATCTAAGAAAGACCGAGGCGCAGCTTGCGCCCTAAAACCCATTTCTGGTGTCGATACGGAAGTTCAAATCGCATTTCCTCGTCCCCGCTTAATGCATACTTCTACCGTATCTTTCGCTGCAATGCTAAACGTTCTTCCTTGCCGCTCTCCTATAACTGTTGTGCTAAGAGCACGTCGCTACCTTGGGAGCCAATAACATTCGGTCGGAAATCGGCCGCCGAGAAGTAATAGATAGAGGAGGACTTCGTGATGAGTGTGGCAACACAAACCCGGCGGGGCAAAGTGGTAGAGATAACACGGCTAGGGTAATTGGGGCCAGCATTCCAACCCTCGGCCCCCATTCGTTTCTCAGATTTTTCCGTATTTCCCCAAGTAACGGGCGACTTCGCCGCCACCCATCGAGAAACCGACCGGCGCTAAATCACCTGTCTGGGCTGGATGAAATGATTTTGCGACAGTAATCAAAAGCGGGAGTCGATCGCGAGAAGGGCTTCTGCTGCGCAGTCCTTCCGCGCCAAAACAGAGGTTCGTCGTTATACATGGGACCATCGGTCAAATTGCAGCAACCGCCGTAACATAGTCTGTTCTTCATCTGGTCAAAACGAGACAGTTAACGACGTCTGCCACGCTTAAGCTGAATCATGCGGCAAACCGTCATGAACGCATTTCGAGTTGTCGGAACGACAGTTCTGTTTTGTCTTGTCGGAACCACTGCTCCCGCTTATGCTCAGCGGGACCACGAGCAAGCTAAGTCCGAACAAAAGCAAGGACCAACTCGGCAACAACCGGGTGCTCAGCAGCAACCGCGTGCTCGGCAGCAACCCCGTGCTCAGCAACCACCCCGTGCTCAGCAGCAACCGCGCGATCAGCAACAACCGCGTGCTCAGCAACAACCGCGTGCTCAGCAACAACCGCGTGCTCAGCAACAACCGCGTGCTCAGCAACAACCGCGTGCTCAGCAACAACCGCGCGCTCAGCAACAACCGCTTGTTCAGCAGCAACCGCGTGCTCAGCAACAACCGCGCGCTCAGCAACAACCGCTTGTTCAGCAGCAACCGCGCGATCAGCAAAGGCCGCGGTCTCCCGGCGGCAATCGTGGCGGAAGCATGGCGGGCAATCGCGAAGACACGGGCCGCCCAAGTCCAGGGCGAACGGTATCTCTGAAGGGCGGCGGGTCGGCGAGCCTTCGACCGAATGGGCAGATCCGGTCCATTAACCGGAACGGAATGCAGATTCAGCACAATTTCCGCGGTGGGCGCACGGTCGTGAGCGAACGCAGCGGAGCGCGCATGGTGACCACGGGCAGAGAAGACGGCTATGTGCAGCGTGCCTATATGACGCGTCGTGGGCGTACCTATTATTCGCGCACTGTTTATGACCACGGCGCCTACCGGGTCGGGATCTATCGTGGCTACGACTACGGCGGCTATCACTACTATGGCTACTATCCCGGTTATTGGTATCGCCCCGGCTTTTATGGATGGGCGTACAGTCCGTGGGATTCGCCGGTGCACTGGGGCGTGGGGATTGGTGGCTGGGGTTGGGGTGGATCACCGTGGTATGGCTTCTATGGTGGCTATTTTGCGCCCTATCCGATGTATCCGTCGGCGGCATTCTGGCTCACGGATTATCTGATTGCGGCAAATCTGCAAGGTGCGTATGCGGACCGAGCCGACGCTAATGCTGATGCTGCAGGCAGCTACGATCAGGGGTCGTCAAACTACGGAAACGGAGGAGGGCAGGCAGCGAACTCCGGTCCGGTGATGCTGACTCCAGAGGTGAAGCAGGCGATTGCTGAAGAAGTGAAGGCGCAACTTGCGACAGACCAACAACAATCTTCCGGCGGACAGGGCGCTTCCTCGGATGGACGGGCACTGGTTTCGTCACCCGCCAGCGGCGAAGTGCCGCCGGCACTGGATCCAGCGCGGCGTACCTTTGTCGTGGACCAGAACATCACGGTGGTATCCGAGGGCCAGGAATGTCAACTGACCAGGGGGGACGTCATCACGCGGCTCACCGATACTCCCGATGGCGATCAAAATGTTACTGCCAGTGTCTCGGCCAGCAAGAGGACAGACTGCGGCGCGGGCAAGCAAGTATCGATCTCCGTGGAAGACTTGCAGGAGATGCACAATCACTTCGAGGAACAACTGAATAGTGGCATGAAGGCGCTGGCGGAGAAGCAGGGCACGGGCGGCTTACCGAAGGCCCCGGATACGAGCACGACGGCGTCCGATGTGCCGCTGCCACCGCCGGATACGAACGCAGCAAAGGATCTGGCCGGTCAGCAGGCAACAGCCGATCAGACCGAACAGCAGGTGAAAGAAGAGACTGCGGCGGATTCGGACAGGAGACAGTAGAGTAACGCAGAGATGTTTGAAGGGGGTAACCGCGCCATTTGTATTGTAGGCGTTCTAGTCGTGGAGCACGACGTTGAGAAGTGAACTATGAACTCGCACATCATCACCGCCGTGATAGTCAACGAACCCCAACTTCCTAAACCTGTTCATGAAGAAGCTAACCCGCGAGCGAGTGGTGCCTATCATCTCTGCAAGGGCCTCTTGACTGATATTGGGGATGGGAATCTGGTGCACTCCTTCCTTGCCGAAGTGAGCCAGTAAGAGCAGAATCCGAGCTAATCGCTTTTCGCTGGAATTGAAAAGCTGGTCAACCAAATCCTCCTCGTATCGGATGTTCCGTGTCAGCAAATATGCCACGAACAACTCGGAAAACGTTTGTTCCCGGTGAAGCACTTCCATCATGGACTTTTTTTCGATCCGCATGACAGAGCAATCAGTCATCGCGGTTGCGGTACACAGCCGTAGAAGCTGCCCCGAAAGGCAACCTTCTCCGACGAAATCGCTCTCGTTCAGAATGCCGATGGTGGCTTCCTTCCCGCTCTTCGAGACAACGGTGAGCCTAACCTTTCCTTTCTGAATGTAAAAAACAGCATCGGACGAATCGCCCTGAACGAAGATCGTCTGTTTTTTCGAGAATGTGGCGGTCCTCCTGCCGCCGTCGATGGTTGATAGGAAAACCTGGGGATCGAAATTGCGAGATTTTTTCGTCGTTACGACGGATGACATGATTGGCCCCTCTCAAAAGCTTTGAGAGCACAAAACTTGAATTCTTTAATTTCGTATGAAATGAAGAATGAATGCGCAAGAAATGCGCGCCGCAAGATCAATTTGCGCGGACTCGACGGGGACTCCGCCTGGATGAACTGATAATGATTTCACCCGAGGTCTTGAAAGTCAAACCCGAATTCTGCTGTCTTTGCCGCTCGATTGCTGGAACGACCCGCAAATCCTTCGTCTTCGGGGAGCCAGTCTCTTATCGTGGAAGTATGCAAAAGTGACCATCTGATGGATTAATTGCAACGAAAATATTTAAGAGTGTATTTCGAGTTTCGAGAAGCGATTTCCGGCCCCTCCCTGAGAAGCCCCAGACGAGAGAACTTCAGATGGACTGACTTGGTTCAGGGAACCGGAAAGGGGAGAAGAATACTCATTTGGGTGGCCCTCTGCATCAGCCGCGCAACTTGTTGCTTCGATACGTCACGAGCAGATCTAAAACCGCAGAGTCTGGGGTGAGTCTCGGGTACCATCGTGGACGTTTGGCGGAAAGCGAGCCCAAACGGCGGTGTACCCCAAGCACCTGGTCCCGGAAGATTTCGGAGTCCTTCATGACCGAGGGGCGACGCCCGACGTCGAATGCGATACGCTCGGCTCTACGGCGTCCGCTTGAGGATGAGATTCAGGCCCACTCCGCCTTGCTTCCAGTCACCTTTGATCTCTGAATTGTCTTTGTTCATGGTGCCATCATAGGAAGCTTGAATTTGATTGCTTTCGAGATGCAGGGTAAGTTCCTTATAGTTGATAGCGGTTATCTGCATACCCGAAGCGTTTTCGTCAGGGTAGTCAATCGTGCCACTTAGACTTCCATCCTGCTCTGCAGAAATGTGGACCAGCATCCGCTTCCTATGCTGGGCGCCTGGATCGAGAGTCCCTTCCCAATCTCCGACGATAGGCTGCGTATCTGCTGCCACCGTCATAGCGGGCGCAAGCCCCAATCCCAATAACAGCGCTAACCCCAAACAAAGCGCGAACGATGATGCGCGAGGTTCTTTCATTGGTCGATCTCCATTTTGCGAAACGTCGCATGAACTTTATTGCCTGGTAAAGCGCTCCTCGATTGTGGACACGAACTTCGGACTGTGGCCTTTCACGATTTGCCGAATGCCGGGCCCAAACTCGTGGAAGACGTTCATCCCCGCGTCGCTGCCCACCGTCGAACCAAAACTGCTGAACGTCGCCGAAGTGGATCGCGACCGATTTGGACGGTTAGCGGAGTGAATGGCGACCGATGCCAGCGCTTCGAGGAAATAGGAAATGTTCAGCCTTTTCCGTCCGGACACGTCACGCATGATAAAAATGCCCGAAGCTGCGTCCGAAGTCCGACCCAGAAAGCTGTCGCTGGTCGAAGCGTGATATCCCGGGTCCTTCTCGAGCCGTGATGGATACAGGTACTTAGCAACAAAAGCGGTGGACTTCTTTTGAATAAACGCCCCTTGATAAATCGAGGTCAAGCCGGGCTGCGGTCCGTGAGTGGCATGTCGCAGCTGTGTTTGACGTATTGCGCGTGCGCTGACGCCAATCGCTCCAGGGATCAAATGCGAGCCTGCTTCATTGGCGAACGCGTGAAATCTCTGTGCTTGTGTTGGAGGCTGTACCGACGACGGAGCATCAGGAAGTGATCTCCACATTCGCAACTCCTGGTGCTGGACCTCGGTTGAGTTTGAGCCGTCCAACTGTAATCCCCGAAGCAAGTTCGCTAAGACAGGTTTCTGGCACCAGGTCCCGCAAGTAGTCAACAGAAAGAAACAAAAAGAAGTAACCCGAATTGGTGCGGTTCGATTCATCGTCGTTCCGTCCTGCCAAGCGGCATACATCTCCTGGGCTACTCGGCGATTCGACGGGAAGCACACCACAAGGCTAGCGCTCCAACGGGACATTCGTCTGAGCAAGAGTGCTCACCCCGGGCCTTCAACGGTTTCAATAGATAGAACTCATCGGATGTGATCCGACGGGTGGAGTGAATGGAGCGTCGCTCGTCCTGAGCCACGCCGCCCCCAGAAAAATGGCACAGCCTTAAAGGCTGCGCCATCATTTTGAGCAAACCGCCCCGGGCGACCTCTTGGGGCTGCATAGCTCGTCGGAAAGCAACCTACGACATCGCCAGGTCGGTAATCTGTGCAAAATTGCACAGTCTTGGAATGCAAGGATTCCGGCGGTCCTTCTTTCAAAAGAAGGGGAGTACGCGCCGATGTAGGCCAAGATCCCAGCACCGAACACGTTGGCAACTTGGAAGGGTTCGGCGTGCAAAACCAGCAGCCTGCTCGTCGCTGGATGGGTCCATATCGGAGAGAGCCCGGAATTGTTTAATGTTGGAGCGATAGCTGCTTGGATGGCTCACCCATGAGCCATTCTGCACAGTATTGCGAGAGCAAGTGGGTGAATCTATCAGTGTCTTAAAGGTGGGCAGTTTGCTCGCCAAACTGGACGGACTGACTTGCCTTCTGAGCAGGGCCGGCCAAAGGATCGGAAGTAGTGAAGCCATGTTTGTCGCGAGCAAGATCGGGTGGACTGGAATTGCCTTCACAGTTCTGACGATTGGGATGTTCACGCAAGGCTACCCGCAAAGCCGCGCACGCTCTGACTCCGACAAGGAAGGAGTTGCAGTCTTCGTCGTCAAGAACGAGATCAAGAAGGTACAGGAAACTCTACGCGGCAAAGGATACTACGGAGGTAATGTCGATGGCATCTTCGGTCTACGGACCCGGGCCAGTATTCGCGTATATCAGAAGGCTGAGAGTTATCCCATCACCGGGCAGGTTGATACTCGCACTGCAGCTGGACTCGGAGTCAGGCCGGAATCGAACTGGCGAAATTCCAAGAGTACCGGGCGCGAGGACGGGCACAGTAGCGACAGTGTTGTCGGCGACATTAAGCGAGACAAACCTTCGGCAGGCATCCGGTGGGCTGAGGGTAGAACAAGCAAGACCTCGCGGAAGGAAGTCTCCAAGGCTACTGCGATGGAAGACACCCGTGAAGGCGGTGCTAACAAATCACAAGCTGAGAACAAAGAGCACGACCAGTAGGTGGGTACTCTCATTTCACTCTCCAGAAAGAACGCAGGTCGACTTGAG
>Ga0302321_100000419_pt1 | contig 36852 bp, 40 predicted proteins | sample Fen_T0_1_FD_202505 | JGI IMG/M metagenome (GOLD analysis project Ga0302321, IMG submission 202505) | Peat permafrost microbial communities from Stordalen Mire near Abisko, Sweden - Fen_T0_1 | ecosystem: Environmental > Terrestrial > Soil > Wetlands > Permafrost | place: Sweden: Abisko... | reverse complement strand
TAGGGTGATTCTTCATTGGCTATACCGCTGCTACGCGCATCCAAGCCTTCTCCCTGTATGTAGGATGCCCGACAGACCATCCAAATTGGCGAATGTAAACTTCGCCCATTCCTTTATGTATCCTTCGCCGCGCCCAGATTGGGTGACGGTTTTCTGCTGCAATCGGGCAGTATGCCGCTGTAAAAGGAGCCATGAATGGCGAACCAGAACGTCTCGTCCCTCGACAGCAAGCGGGTACTTGTTGGGGCGCTGCGACATAGACGGCCATGAGCCGGAATCTCGTGTGGATTGAGCAACGGCGTTTTCGGGGTTTTGGTTGCTCCCAATGTGACTGGCGCTTCAAACCTTCTGGTGCGCCCACTGGCACATCTTTCGATGAAATGATGCGCAACTTTGAGTTGCAGCGCGACACGGAGTTTGCGTCCCATGTTTGCGCCGATCACCCGGATGCCAAGAGTACAAGGAGCAAAAACGCTGAATAGTTCAAAGTGCCGTACATCCCAGGATTGGGAAAAACTTTACCGCTCCGCAGTCCTCGAGTCCGACCGGAGCAAGTTGCTGCAGCGGATCGAGGCCGCGGAGGCCGCGATTCTCGAGCGATCGCGCCGTTTATCAAAGCCGCCGGGCAGCAATAGAAAAGAGCAGGACGCAATCACTCGGGCACTGCACATCTTGAGCTTGCTGCGTGTCGGCGGGCAAGAGCCCTAGTCTCGCTCGATTGATGTATGAGATGGCCACGGAACCGGCCGGCACACCCGTCGAGTATTTCAACCGCGTTCCCCTCACGCCGTCACAATCACACCCGTGCATGGACCCTTGCTGGCGCGGTGGTAGCTGTGCCGGACTCCCGAATCGAAGTACACCGCGTCCCCCGCTTCCAGAACAAACGTTTCCGAACCGATCGTGAGATCCAGAGTGCCGGAAATCAGATAAAGCAGCTCCACACCAGCGTGTTGATGAAGCCGCACCTTCTCTGCGGCAACCGGCTCGAATTCCGCATAAAAAGCGTTCAGCTTTCGCTCGGTGGCGTTGAAGTCCAGGCTTTCGAAGTTGTACGCTATGCTCCCTTTTCCGGGATTGTCCGGAAAGCGCAAACGCTCCCTCTTTCGGGCGATGGCAACCACATGACGCTTGCGCTCGTCGGTGAAGAAATATTCCAGTCCCACGCCGAACACCAGGGCAATCCGCAACAGCGTAGGCAGGGTGGGAAACAGCTTGCCGCGCTCCAGTTTTGAGAGCATCGCCGCGGAAAGACCGGTGTGCTTGCCCAGTTCCACCAGCCCCATGCTTTTCCGAAGTCGCAGGCCGCGAAGTTTTTCGCCCAGAGCGTAAGGCCGGAGCCCTTCGACGATGGTTGGAGTGATCACTTGATTCTCCCGTTTTCCTGCCACGACAAGACCGGTCCGGCATTTTGACCCGTGTTCACTCGAAGTGCCGATGCCGTCTGGTTGTCGTGTAAGGACAATAAATATTCTCTATAGTTAATACATCGCACCGGCCCAAAAGGGAAGCAAGAAAGGTGCCAGCGCACGAAAAAGGAGAAACACAATGAAAGCAGCGAGTTTTGCATTGATTCTCAGCGTTCTAGCGAGCGCCCTGCCGGCGGCGGCCGGCGCCGCAAAAAAGGACATCGTCGAAACAGCGGTGGCCGCAGGCACCTTCAACACCCTGGCTGCTGCGCTCCAAGCCGCTGGTCTGGCGGACACGCTGAAAGGCAAGGGGCCCTTCACAGTGTTTGCTCCGACCGATGATGCCTTTAACAAACTCCCCGCAGGAACGGTTGAAACCCTTCTCAAGCCCGAGAACAAAGAGAAGCTGAAGGCCATCCTGCTTTACCACGTGGTCGCGGGAGACGTGACTGCGGCCAAGGTCGTGAAACTTTCGTCGGCCAAGACCCTCAACGGCCAGGACGTGAAAATCAGCACGGAGGGCACCACCGTGATGGTCAACGACGCCAAGGTGGTGAAGGCCGACGTGATCACCTCGAACGGCGTGATCCACGTGATCGACACCGTGCTTTTGCCCACGGAATAAGTATAGGAAAAAAGGAGAACATCATGAAAACCGCAGATGTAATTGCAGCAGTGCTCTTGGTGGTTGGCGGATTGAATTGGGGCCTGGTGGGTGTGGCCCACTTCGACCTGGTCGCGACCATCTTCGGAATGAAGTTCGGCGAGACTTCCGCGCTGAGCTCGGTCGTCTATGTTCTGGTTGGCTTGTCAGCCCTGTACCAGGCCCTCTCTTTCAAGGCCATTCAGGGACGCTGGGGTCATCACTCGGCGCCGGCCCGCGCACGCTAATGAATGAACCGGCAGGAGGGGGAGGGCCACTCAGCGCTTCCCCTCCTGAGTCTTCCCCGAAGGTCGCGAACCACCAAACCAGCAACCCTAGGGTGTTTTCGCCTTCCCGCCCTGCGGCAGGGCACACGCATGGCTTGCTCCACGCAGGCTCTGCTCCAACCGCTTGCCCGCCTCCGCCATATCCTCAGCGGGCATGAGCTTCTGCATCCCTTCGAACAGCTGGCGTTCTTCTTTTCGGATGTGGCTGGAAAGCAATTTGGCAAACTGCACCAGCTCAGGCCGGCCCATCTTGCGGCCTGCAGCTTGCTCAAAGGATTCCCGCAGGCTCGCGTGCTCCTGCAGCAGCTCTTTCACCAGCGGCGCTAGTTCCGGAAACCGGTTGGCCGCGGGAAACAGGACTTGCTCCTCCGCGGCAAAATGAAGCTTGATCTCCTGCGAATAATGCAGTTCAATTTCCGGTTGCCACGTGCTCAGGTCCGCTTTGCCGGCATCGAGCGAGCGCTCGATCTGCACGCACAGTGCCAGCGCGCGCTGGTGCTGATGCGAAAGCGGAATCAGGTTCTTGTCGCGGAGCATGGGGTATTATCGCCCAGCCGCGAGGGGGTTGATTGCCGGATTTACGCCTCCGCGCCTTTACTAAATTCCCGGCTCCATTGAAAATGGAGGGTTGGCCTGTGTCCGGCGGTTCTCCTGAGAGCTCCGGTTTTTTCAGCGTCGCAGGCAACAGGAGCCATCATGTCCTCAAGTGGGGAACTTATCCGCCTTATGAATTACGTGGACGACATCACCTCCACGCTGCGCCGCATCAGCGCCACCCTTCCAACCGTCACCGAAGAAGAGCGCGCGCGCCTGGCCGACTACATCCGCAAGTCCGACCCAAGTTTTGACAGCGTGCTGCTGCTGCTCGACAAGGGAGCGAAGTAGTGGCGCAAGTCAAGACCGTGGCGGTGATCGGGGCCGGCATTATGGGCCGCGGCATCGCCCATGCGGCCGCCCTCGGCGGTTACCGCACCATCCTCGAAGACCTTCTCCCCAACGCCCTGCGCAAAGCCGAGACAGAGATCCGCGCCAACCTCGACCAGGCGGTCGAGCTCGGCAAAGTCAGTGCCGGCGCGGCCGATACGGCTTTCTCCCGCCTGGAATATGCCGGTTCCGTCGAGCAAGCCGCCCGTGAGGCCGATCTCGTCATCGAAGCCGTTCCCGAAGAAATGGAATCGAAGATTGAGATCTTCACCCTGCTCGACAAGATCTGCCGTCCCACGACGATTCTTGCCTCGAATACCTCTTCGCTCAGCATCACCGAGATCGCCAGTGTTACCTACCGCGCGAAAAAATGTGTCGGCATGCACTTCTTCAACCCCGTCCACAAGATGAAGCTGCTCGAAGTGGTCCGCGCTCTCGAAACTGATGCGGAAACTTTGGCCGCCGTGGTCGAAGTCGGCAAGCGCATGGGCAAGGAAGTCGTAGTCGTCAAAGAGGCGCCCGGCTTCATCACGAGCCGCATCAACGCCATGATCGGCAACGAGGCTTTCTACATGCTCCAGGAAGGCATCGCCACCGCCGAAGATATCGACAAAGCGCTCAAACTGGGCCTGAACCATCCCATGGGCCCGTTCGAGTTGGTCGATCTGGTCGGCCTCGACACTCGTCTGCACATCCTCGAATACCTGCACAAAACTCTCGGAGAAAAATTCCGTCCTTGCCCGCTGCTGGCACAGTACGTGAAAGCCGGCCGTCTGGGCCGCAAATCCGGACGCGGAGTGTTCGAGTATCCGGAACCCGCAACGAAGCAGGCCGCCGCGGAAACGACCAGCGCCAACTAGCCCGATTTCACCTACTGGCTCCTGGCGACTGGCCTCCAGATTCTGGCGCCCACCAAACTCTGTCATCCTGAGCGAAGCGAGAGTTCTGCGAAGCGGAACTCTCGCGGAGTCGAAGGACCCCTATTCCCTCACCTGTCGCTATGCGGGTAGGGGTCCTTCGACTCCACATGTCCGCCCGTTTCACGTGCGGACATGTTCCGCTCAGGATGACATTCGCGCAGCTCCTGGGCGCGGGTACCCAAGGTTTCGCAGTTTTCGAAATCTGGGATTCCACGGCCCTGTCTCCCTGGGGATTTTGAGAGATACTTCCTCCAGCACCGCACACCGCGGTCCTCAGCGGCTAAAGCCGATTTCAATTTGGGCTTGATCGGCACGACTGACGTCTTGCCCCATCGGCTTCGCTCAGGATCACAACGCTGGCGGTGCAGGGCACAAGAAAAAGGGGGGCTGCGAGTTTGCGATCGGACTCGCCGCCCCCACTGATTCTGTAGCCGCAGTTATTCTCGCGACTCGTTACTCGCCACTCGCTACTGGTTGATATCCTGCTTCGACTCCAGTTTCTTCACCAACCCATCCACGTAGCTCTTCTGGTTGTCCGGAGCCGATTGCAGCGCCACTTTCATTTCTTTCGCCGCTTCGTCGAACTTGCCCTGCGAACAGTACATTCGAGCCAGGCCGGAATGCACGAACCACAACTCCGGATGCTTCTTGGCGTTGTCACGGAAGATGACGAACGCCTCGTCGCTGCGTTTTTGGCCCTGCAGTTGGCGGGCATACAGATGCATCTGCAGCGGGCTGGCCAGCGCGAGAGCCTTTTTCTCGGCGGACGCGGCGTCATCTTTGCGGTTCATTGCCGTCAGGACCTGCGACTTGGTCATCTCGTTGTCATAGCGGTCTTCGGTTTCGATGGACTTGTCGGCATACGTCAGCGCGTCATTCAGGCCGATCTTCTCCGCCAGCAGGTAAGTCGCCGCATCGTCCCAGCTCATCCACGTGTACTGCGAGAGGTTGCGGAGTTGCTTTTTCAGGCTGGCTTGGACGACGTCGTGCACGTTCACGCTAACCTTGAAAGGCACTGCAACCTTCTCCCACTCCAGCACAACTACAGCCGAATCCGCCTTCATCTGGTCGAAGTCGTAGGTGAGGGCGTCGTGCATTTCGGCCGCCTGCGGCTTTACGTTCACACGCAATGCATCTTCGGCCTGGTCGTAGGTGAACGCGCCCCAGGAAGTGGAATTCTTGGAGAAGATAACCGTCCACTCGTCCGCGGCGGGGATCATGTGCAGCCCATACGTCCCACGGTCGAGCGCCTGACCTTCGATGGTGACCGGGTCACTGAACGTGATGGTAGTGTTTTCGTTGGCGCCGGCCCGCCACACTTTGCCGTAGGGAACCAGTGCGTCCCAGACCTTGCGCCCGTTGACCAGGGGACGGTGGTAGGAAATGGTGATGTCGGTGATTCCGATCCGCTGCGTAATCTGGGCCCGCTGGCTGGGCCGGGGCAGGTCGAGTACGAACGATTGCGCCGGGCTGATCCCGGACAGGGCGGCTAGCAGCAGGCCGAACAGAATTCCTTGTAACGCTCTTTGGAACATGGGAGAACGCCTCCTCAAATGTGAATCTTTCTTCGGGTTTGCCGTTGAGATGCACCGGACCACGGGCTGTGGTCCCGCCCCGGCGACTTTTAGACGGGCCCGGGCCTCGCAAGTGAGCGATTCCACGGAAATTACGCCGCCAGAGCCATATTCTGCCGCGGGCGCTAACCTCACGGGTGCCTGCGCAGTCTAACCGGAAAGTTGGTCCGTTTTAGGGAACCCAATAGGGGTGCGTTCCGTACTAATAGAGGGATGGTGAGCCGGACCTCCGCCTCCCCGCTTACCCCGGGTCAACGGGAAACTTAGCATGCGAATGTTGATCGAAATCGTCCGCCAGTCGCTGGCTACCCTGTGGGCGCACAAGCTTCGCTCGTTTCTGACCATGTTCGGGATCGCCTGGGGAGTGGGGTCCTTGCTGCTCCTGGTTGGTCTCGGGGAAGGCTTCCGCAGCGGACAGACCCGGCAACTGGCCACCCTCGGGCAGGACATTATGTTCGGCTTCCCGGGCCGCATCCCGGCCGTCGAGGGCAGCACCCAATCCGGCCGAACCTACCATTTCACCTATCAGGACTACCTCGCCATTCGGAGTGAGGCCCATTCCATCAAGTACATTTCCCCGGTACTCAACCGCGAGGACATTCGCGCGGTCAGCGATTACGGTTCCACCAATGGCCAGATCTTTGGGATCGTCCCCGAGTACAACCAGATTCGCAATGTTCCCGTGGGCACCGGCCGTTGGTTCAACGAAGAAGACAACAATGAAACGCGCCGTGTTGCCGTGGTCGGCTGGGAGCTGCTGAAGAACATATTTCCCGGACGCCCGGCCGTGGGCGCGCCCATCCTGCTCAATGGCGTCCGCTTCGAGATCATCGGCGTCCTCGCCAAAGTCGGGCAGGACGGCAACAACGGCACCAACGCCCGCATTTTTATCCCCATCCAGACCATGCGCAACCTGTTTCCGCTCAAGGAGCAGAACAGCGAAGACGCGATCTCGTTCCTCAACTATCGTCCGTTCGCTCCCGCGCAACACCTCCAGGCCAAGCAGGAGATTCACGAGATCATCGGCCGCCGCCATGGGTTTGATCCCAAGCTGGAAGAGGCTTTCGGAGATTGGGACACGATTGAGAACAACCAGAAGGTCGGCAAGATCTTCGACGCCATGGACTGGTTTCTCGGGGTGGTGGGCGTGGTGACGCTCGGCCTGGGAGCAATCGGCATCATCAACATCATGCTGGTGTCCGTCACCGAACGGACGCGCGAAATCGGGCTGCGCAAGGCGCTCGGCGCAACCCATCGTGCCATCCTGACCCAGTTCTTCGTGGAAGGCGCATTCCTGACCGCCCTGAGCGGCGGCATCGGGCTTGCCCTGGTCGGCGGATTCGTCACGCTTCTGGCTGCCTTGCCGGCGCCCGAAGGCTTCGATACGCCGCGAATCGTACCGGCATCGGCGATCGTCGCCATTGTTTCGCTCGCGGTTGCGGGCATCGCCGCCGGACTTTATCCGGCTCGCCAGGCGGCGCTGTTGCCGCCGGTGGAGGCCTTGCGCCAGGAATAAGCGCGCAGGAACCAGCTATGTTTCTCGAACTCGCCCGTCAGGCCTACAACGCGCTGAAGCACAATCGCCGTCGCAGCATTCTCACCATGCTGGGGATGGCCTGGGGGATCGCGACCGTCGTGTTGCTACTGGCTTACGGCGCCGGATTCGAGCGCGGGCTGTGGGTCGCCTTCCGCTCATTTGGCACCAACCTGATCTTCATTTTTCCCGGACGCACCTCGTTGCAGGCGGGCGGCACCAAGGCAGGCGCTGAAGTCAAACTTACGGTCAACGATTTGGACTACCTGCTGGCCGAGGTGCCACTCATCAAGCGGATCTCTCCCGAAACCTCCAAGCAGAGCACCGCCGGTTACGGAACGCGCAGCGGCAGTTACAGTGTCAGCGGTGTTTATCCCTACTATGCGCGCATGCGCCGCATGGATGTCGAATTCGGCACCTTCTTTGCCGACTTGGACGAAAACACCCACAGCCGCGTCGCGGTGCTGGGCTCGGACGTTAAGAAGAAGCTGTTTTCCGGCCAGAACGCGATCGGAGAAAAGGTGCGCGTGGACGGCGTTTCTTACGAGGTGATCGGTATTCTCAAGCACGCCATCCAGAACGGCGACGAGGACATGAACAGCAAAATCTATGTCCCATTCAGCGCCATGGGCGACATCAAGAACACCTACTACCTGAATGCCATTGTGATGGAGTACGAAGGCGACCACGTAAAAGTCGCCACCGCCATTCGCCAGTCAATGGCCTTTCACCACGAATTCGATCCCAAAGACAAGCGCGCCATCTTCGTGTTCGACGTCATCGCCGACCTGCTCGACCTTCGCATCATCACCACCGGCATCAAGATCCTGCTCGGCTTCATCGGCTTGCTCACGCTCGGCATCGGCGGCGTGGGGCTGATGAACATCATGCTGGTCTCGGTAACGCAGCGCACCCGAGAAATTGGCGTGGAAAAAGCCCTGGGCGCTCGCAGTTGGCACATCCTCGTCCAGTTCCTCGCCGAGGCTCTGGTGATCACCGTGCTTGGCGGGTTGGCCGGAGTCGTCCTGGCGTACCTGGTTTCATGGACGGTTGGCTCGCTCACCCTCTGGAGCGCTTTCATGGAGAACGCCAGCGAGGGGGACATCCACTTGACCATCGATTCCACCACCCTGATCGCTTCCACTGTGATTCTGGGCTTTGTCGGCATCGTGAGCGGTATGCTTCCCGCCATCAAGGCCTCCCGCCTCGACCCCATCGAAGCCCTGCGCTACGAATAGTTCGTGTGGCACGGACAACTCCTGTCCGTGGCCTTTGCGGTTGCTCTTGATCTTGCTCTTGCCTCTGATCCTGATTTTAGCGTTCAGCGCCAAGCCGCCGGCCCTTGTCCACTGCTCTCGAAGCTCCAACCACCTGCCACCAACCTCCGCCCCGTGTGTTATATTTTCACCCTGATTTCCACAGGAGGCGGAATGCGCCCAGTCGGGATTACTTTGATCGGGATCTATCAGATCCTGAGCGGTGTGCTGAAAATGCTGTTCGCTTTGTCCATCATGCTGTTCGCCGGGCTTGCCGCAAAGCTGGCTTCGATTGCCGCCGAGGGGAATGCCGTGGAGCGCACGTTGCACGGTTTCGGACATTTCATCGGTATCGGCATTCTTCTTTTCGGTCTGATCCATGTTGCGGCTGGCGTCGGTCTTCTGAAGATGCAGAATTGGGCTCGCCTTCTGACCTTGCTGCTTTCGGCGATCGGACTGGTGCTCCTGCTTCCCACTCTCATCGTCTCGCATGGCTTGCCCCTGATCTTCGGTCTGATCAATTTGGTCAGCGTCTTTTATCTGGCCATGCCGCCCATCAAGCGACTCTTCCACGCCGAAAGGCCTGCCTTGCGCGCGGCTGCCTAGGTCGTTGGTGGCGCCGGCACCAGTGTCGCCGACGCCAGTTATAGAATGGCCTGGTGTCCGATTCCGAGAAGCTGGGGAAGGTTCGCGAGCACCTCTGCCTCTACGATCATCCGCTGCTTGCTTTTTCTGCCCAGGAATCCAGCGGCGTGATCGAGGTCTTGATCGATCTCAAGAACTCGACCGTCCCAGTCCACACCTACCGCTTTCCCATCCATCCCCGCGACCTCGACCAGCCGCAGTTTGCCTGGAACCTGCAGCGCCAGCTCTACGACGCGCTCCATGACTTCTTCATCGAAATGTTCGCGCGCACACCGCAGGACCGCAAGGTGCCCCGCAGTTCAAGCCTCGGCCCAGAGGAAAGCTAGCGCGTGAGTCTCCGGGAAAAAATCGAGCAGGAGATCCGGGGCCGTGGCCCCATGCCATTTTCGCGTTACATGGAAACCTGTCTTTACGATCCGGCCGAGGGCTACTATTCGCGCAATGCCGAGCAGTTCGGCAAGGCGGGAGATTTCTATACCTCGAGCGACGTCCACGCTGTCTTTGGACGACTGCTGGCCCGGCAGTTTGACCAGATGTGGCGAGCGCTGGATCGACCGCCGGAGATCGAGATCCTGGAACTCGGCCCCGGACGAGGCCTCTTTGCCCGCGACGTCCTGGATTGGTCAAAGAAGAAGTTCCCGGAGTTCTTTGCCACGCTGCACTACACCCTCCAGGAGTCTTCGCCCGCCCTCCGTGCAAAGCTTCAGGACACCCTGCGGGAGCACATTGTGAACGGCAAGACCGCAGTATGCGAGAGAGTGGAGGGACGGGCGTCTCGCCCGTCTGAGTCCGCCGAGATTGTTCGTGCGTGTGCCCCAACTGCGCCTCTCCTCGTGTTCGCCAACGAATTCTTCGACGCCCTCCCGGTCGAAATCCTCGGCACCAAGGGCAAACTTCACCTCGCGCTCGAAAGCAACCCCCTGCATGAAGTCTGGCTCCCACCCGCTGCGGAAGAGCTGGAATTGCTCGACCGCTACGGTGTCCATCCCGAACCAGGAGAACGCATCGAGGTCTGCCGGGTGGCGCAGGACTGGATGACCCAAATCGCCCAATCGATTTCGAAGGGCTTCCTGCTGATTTTCGACTACGGCTACACCCGCGCCGAGCAACTCGCCGGCCACCATCGCGGGACCCTGATGGCCTATCGCCATCATTCCTCCACTACCAACCCCTACCAGTCGCCCGGTGAGCAAGACCTCACCGCCCACGTCAATTTCACGGCTCTGACGGCCGCTGCCAGTGCCGCCGGGCTGAACGTTCAACCGCTCCGCACGCAATCGCAATTCCTCATGCGGATCGGCGAGGCCAACCAGTTCGCCGACGCCTTCGAGGATTGCCTCCTGCCCCAGGAGCGCGCCAAGGTTGCTTTGCAGCTCAAGCATCTGGTTACCCCAGCCGGCATGGGAGAAACTTTCCGCGTGCTGGTTGCCAGTCGCGGTGCGGATTGGCCGATTCTGAACTGACTCGGTGTGCTCATGAAGAAAACGATTCTCGCTCTGGTGATTGCGGCCGTCGCGGGCTTGCCTCTTGGCTGGATTGTGGCCATGCTGCTCACCCCTGCTCTATGGCGACTGGAACCCGTTCTCCACATGGAACTTGCCGGACACTCCGGGCCGTCGGACTGGGTTTTCATTGTGGTTTGGGCAATCGTGGCGATTGTGCTCTTCCTGGTTCTGCGAGGCCTTTTCAAGACTGGTGCCCGCTCCTAGTTGCGCGAACGACTGAAGACGAACGACCAACGACGGATTCTCTCGTCACCAAATGGTCACTACCCCAAAGTGCACAATTTTCGCTGCTATTTAACATCATTGAAATATCTTCGAAGTAAACTTGGCTAGAACGGATATGGGTGCTCCGCGGACAACCCGACTTGCGCTTCCGCTACAGGTAGCGGCCGTCTGCTACCGGAGGGTCAACTCGCACGCCGAGTTCCTGCTGGTGAATACGAACGGCGGCAGCAAGTGGACTTTTCCCAAGGGCGCACCTGAGGCTGGTCTCTCGCACAGCCAGGCCGCCGAACGGGAAGCCATTGAGGAAGCTGGCGCCACGGGCGTCATCGAGCCGCGCCACTTCCACGTTTATATCCACTCCAAGGGTGTGTTCTGGCAGCCGGGCGGCGTGCAGGAATACGTTGTCAAAGCTTTCTTGATGGACGTGCAGCGGACCCGCCGTCCCGACGAAACCTACCGCAATCCCACCTGGTTCGGTCCCGAAGAAGCTCGCGTCATCCTAGCCCAGGGCAGGGAAGTGAAGTACGCTCGTGAGCTGCAGACGGTCGTTGACCGGGCGCTGGAGCACATCGGCTCCTCACGCCTCGCCCTCACCCGCTGAGACAGAGAAATAGAGGTATCGAATGCCCGCCAGCAAAGTGAAACTCCTTATTGTTGACGATGAGCCATTGATCCTGGAGATCATCACCAGTATGCTCGCCATTTGCACATATGACATCAAAGGTGCCTACGATGGTGCCGAGGCAGTTGCAATCGCGAAGGAATTCCATCCGGACTGTGTTGTAACCGGAATCATGATGCCAAAAATGGACGGCCTTCAGGAAGCAGCCGCAATTCTTCAATTCCAACCGACCTGCAAATTTGTATTCGTCACGACCATTGCGTACCAACCCGAGATTCGCCAGGAATACGAACGGCTTGGCCTGGATCTAAGGCTGCTGCTGCCCAAACCTTTCCAACCGTCCGACCTGCTGAATGCACTCGCGTTAGCAGGTTTTCCCTGTTCTGGGGCGTCATAACGGGGCGTTGATCGGTGTAGCCATCTTGTGTGGCGATGCTCAACGCCAACCACTGACTGCCCGATCCCCGCCGATTGTGTTTAGATAAATACACATGATCCAACTCTCCGGCGCCGGCAAGCGCTATGGCCACAAGCTCCTGTTCGAGAACGCCGACTGGCTGATTACGCCGGAGTCGCGCATCGGTCTGGTCGGAGCGAACGGCACCGGCAAGTCCACGGTGATGAAAATCCTGGCCGGGTTCGAGTCGCTCGACTACGGCACCATCTCCCGCGCCAAAGGCATCTCTGCCGGATACCTTCCTCAAGATGGCCTCACCCTCACCGGCCGCTCCATCTTTGCCGAGTGCATGTCCGTGTTCGACGATCTTCATTCCATCGAAAAAGAGATGGAGTCGCTGACGCGGAGCATGTCGGAACTCGACCACACGGGCGCCGAGTATGCCGACGTCGCTGACCGCTACCAGAAGCTGGAACATGAATTTCGCGCGCGCGATGGCTACACGCTCGAGGCGGAGGTTGGCAAGGTGCTTACGGGCCTCGGCTTCCACCGCGACGACTGGACGCGCCTGACCGATGAATTCTCCGGCGGCTGGCAGATGCGCATCGCGCTCGCCAAACTCCTGCTCCAGAAGCCCAACCTGCTGCTGCTGGACGAGCCCACCAACCATCTTGATCTCGAAGCGCGCAACTGGCTTGAGGAGTACCTGACCAGCTATCCCAACGCCTTCGTGCTGATTTCCCACGACCGTTACTTCCTCGATGTGACCGTCAAGCGCATCGTGGAAATCTGGAACAAGCAGGTCCACACGTACGTCGGCAACTACGACCAGTACCTGGCGGCCAAAACCATGCGCAAGGAGCAGCTCGAAGCCGCCTACAAGACGCAGCGGGAACGCATCGAGCAGCTCGAAGTCTTCATCAACCGCTTCCGCTACACGGCCACCAAGGCCAAACAAGTCCAGAGCCGGATCAAGGAACTGGAAAAAGTCGAGCGCATCGAGATTCCGGACGAAGAAAAGACTGTCCATTTCTCGTTCCCGCAACCGAAGCCAAGCGGCCGCATCGTGGCGGAGTTCGCCGGTGTCGCCAAGAGCTACGGTGATCACCAGGTCTTTGCCAACGTGAACTTCATGATTTAGCGCGGCGAGCGGGTCGCGCTGGTGGGCGTCAACGGAGCAGGGAAGTCCACGCTGATCAAGCTGTTTGCCGGCCAGGAGCCTCTAACCGCAGGCGAATTCAAGCTCGGCCACAATGTTGAGCCCGACTACTTCGCGCAGGACCAGTACAAGGAACTCGACCAGGAAGCGCGCATCCTCGACGACCTGGGCGAACTCGCGCCCGCATCGACCCAAACCCAGCTCCGCAGCCTGCTTGGATGCTTTCTCTTTTCCGGCGACGACGTCTTCAAACGCATTGGCGTCCTTTCCGGCGGCGAGCGCAATCGCTACGCGCTGCTCAAAATGCTGCTGCACCCCGCCAACTTCCTGCTGCTCGACGAGCCTACCAACCATCTCGACCTGCGCGCCAAAGACGTCCTGCTCGAAGCCCTGATGAAATACACGGGCACCGTCGTCTTCGTTTCGCACGACCGCTATTTCATCGACAACCTGGCGACGCGCGTCTTCGAAATCGGCGACGGCAAGGTCGAAATTTATCCGGGAAACTACGAAGACTATCTCTGGCGCAAGCAGGGCGGTGCCGCAGAACTTCAGGCGCAGAGTGCAAAGACAGCCGGCGTGCTGCCGCCGCCCACCAACGGCGACCAGCCGCCCGCCGCCGAATCCGCCGAGCCGAAGAGCAAGCGCCTGAACCCCATCAAGCGCAAGCAGATGGAGGACCGTCTGCACGAAGTCGAAAAAGAGATTGCCCGCGCCGAAGCTGCGATTGCGCGGTGTGAAACGCAACTCCAGAGCTTTGTAAGCGCAGAAGAAACCCAGTGCCAGAGCCAGGAATTGGCTCGACAGAAGACCGATCTGCAGGGCCTGATGAAGGACTGGGAAGAGTTATCTGGGACACTCGAAACTACAGGCTAGACCGGCGCAAAACAGCTCAATTCGATATTGGCAATCTTTGCCAATTGTATTATCATGTACTCGGAATCCACTTCCATCGAAAGGGCCTCCGCCATGCCTACCCGTAACGTCAATTTGACCGACGAGCTCGACCGCTTCGTTGCCACCAAGGTCAAAAGCGGGCGTTACGAAAACGCCAGTGAGGTTGTGCGCGCCGGATTGCGGACTTTAGAACGCGAGGAGCGCGAGCACGAAGCGAAACTTGCCGCGCTGCGCTCGGCCATTGACGAAGGCGACGCCAGTGGCATTGCCGAAGGGAATGTCTTTGGGCGTGTCCGTAAGGCCCTCAAGCTCTCTGTGCCGCCGCGCTGACGATGCCTGGGTTTCGATTTTCGCGCCGCGCTGAGGCCGATTTGCTCGGCATCGCCGATTACACCCTGCTCACATGGGGCGAGGTCCACGCCGTCCGTTACATCGGCGACCTTGAGGTTTGTTGCCAGACGCTTGCCGACAATCCGGCGCTGGGCCGACTCTGTGATGATGTTCGCCCCGGCTTGCGCCGTCTGGAGCACGGCAAGCACGTCGTGTTTTATCGTCAGGTTCGCGGCGGTATTGTGGTTTCTCGCATTCTGCATCAGCGCATGTTGCCCGATCGACACGCCATCGAAGATCAAGACTAAAGAGGGCGGGTGGGCCGCCCGCCAGTTGGACGCCTGGATGTTGAATGTCGGCAGCTCTCCCCTACACCGACGGCGGCGCTCTCCTCACGCCGTCGCTGCGCGTCCGACCGCTTCGGCCCGCCGTACGCGGACTTTCACTTCGACCCGCGACCCCAGCCGGTTGATGATGGACATAAGGCGGTCAACCGTGAAGCGCCCCAGATTCGCATTGCGGATGCGCGAGAAGTCGGCTGCCGCAATGCCGGTGCGGCCGTGGGCGGCGCGCACGGTCAGGCCTTCCCGGTCGAGCGCCTTGATGATTTCGGCTGCGAGGATCGCTTTGAACTGCTCGACGTCCGCGTTCTTGTGCCCCAGATCGCGAAACACATTACCGGTTCCACGCACCACTTCCAGCTTTTCGCCTTTCATCGCAACATCTCCTTCAGTCTCTTCAAACGGTCCTTAATCAGATCAACCTCGCGTTTCGGCGTCTTGATGCCCTGCGTCGATTTCTTTTGGAACGCATGGACCACCCAGATTTCCTCGGCAAGTTGCACCGCGTAGACCACGCGGAACGCATCACCCCGGAACGGCAGCGCAATCTCGAACACGCCCGATCCCAGGCCATGCATCGGCTTCGCAATGTCGGCCATTCCACCCTCGGCAGCGATCGTCAAGGCCGTCAGGCAGATCGACCTAGCCCCGTCCGGAAACGCCTCGAATTCCTTCAGCGCAGTTCTAATCCATGAGACGGGCCGTGTTTTTCTGGTCATTGGGGCGTCCGCCATTGCGTTCCCCTCACGCCATAATGTTGTCATATATGACAACGAATGTCAAACTGGTCCGCCAATTGGTTCGTGATTGGACGGGCGAGGGCGCCCGTCCCTACGCGAGCAAAACCCGGACGCGGCAAGCCGCGTCTCTACCATAGATTTTCTTAGGTTTACGACTGAGAACTGAGAACTGAGAACCGGGAACTGAGAACTGCTCTGCCCTACCCGCCTTGCTTCAACTCGGTCAGCACCTGGCGCGCGATTTCCTTCAGCGTTTCGAACACGCCCACGCCCTGGAAGGCCACCGCTTCGACGACCGCTTCGTTCTTCTTGCGCAGTTCTTTGGAGAGGGCGTCCACGGGCAGGATATTCGGCAGATCGCGCTTGTTGAGCTGCAGGACATAGGGAATCTTGTTGAAGTCGTAGCCGTGCTCTTTCAGGTTCGACATCAGGTTGTCGAGGGCTTCGACGTTGGCGTCCATGCGCTCCTGCTGGGAGTCGGCCACGAACACGATCCCATCCACCCCGCGCAGGATCAGCTTGCGGCTGGCGTCATAGAACACCTGGCCGGGGACGGTATACAGGTGAATGCGGGTCTTGAAGCCACGCACCGTGCCCAGGTCGAGGGGCAGGAAATCGAAGAACAGGGTTCGATCGGTCTCGGTGGCGAGCGAGATCATCTTGCCCTTCTGTTGTTCGGCAGTCTTCTGAAAGATGAACTGCAGGTTGGTCGTCTTGCCGCCCAACCCGGCGCCGTAGTAGACGATTTTGCAGTTGATCTCGCGAGCTGCGAAGTTGATGAAACTCAAAGGCTTCCTCAGAACTACCCGGAAGATCCCCCAATTGCCGGAGATCTCCCTCAACAATATGCAGATCGGAACCTGCAGGTTTTTATATCACAATGGGCGGGTCGGGCGCAGGTTACCCAGGTTTACTAAAAGGCCACAGGCTCAGACGGTTAGCTTCGAAACCAAGTAGTCAGTAGCCAGTAGTCGGTAGCCAGTCTGCGGCCCCAGCATTATCGGAAACGAGCACAGCACGCCGCTGCTGACTACCGTCTACTGCCGACCAACTACTTTTTCGCCGGCAGCGGATAATACCCATCCTTGGCGTACACCTTGACGTCCGGCCGCCGCACCCGCACTTCGATCTGACGGTACCCCCCGATGCCCTGCTTCGGGGCATAGCCTAGCGTGTACTGGTTGCGGGCGTCCCCAATGGCGCGGGCGTAGGCGCTCTCAATGCCGGCGCGCGCCAGTTCGCTGTAAACCGTGCCCCCGCCCGTGGCGGAAACATACTTCGGCAGGATATTGCCATATCCCACGCCCAGTTTGGGGAGGTGGACTTTCTGCAAGGTCCCGTAGCCCGGAATTGCGGCGCTCTCCACCCCCACCGCATACACGATGATGTTTTGCGTGAGCAGGACTTTCAGCGTGTCGGCATAACTGGCCGTGCTGCCACGCTCCCGCCCGTCGCTGATCACGAAGATGATCTTCCGCCGCGTCCGGTCCTGTTTCGACAGATCGCGGGCCGCCATCAGGATGGCATCGTTGGTTACTCGCGCTTCTTTCGGCGGCGTAATCACCGGCTGGACCGGCTGGTCGATTGGCCTCCCGTTGATGATCGGTCCCTGCGGACCCAGGGGGCCTCCCGTGACGGCCGGCCCGTTGTTGGCGCCGCTGTAGGTCTTAATCTGGTTCAGCACCGCCGTCAGCTTCTGTCCGACCTTGCCAAAGTCCGTGACCCGGCTCACCGTGCTGCTGTAGGTGTAGATCGCAACTTCGTCAAACTGGCTGAAAGCACCCTGCAATGCGGGCAGGGTCTCCTGTACCTTCTTCACCCCGACGTCGGGCATGCCCAAGTCAAAAATCACGGCCGCTGACAGCGGGAAGGGGTCGCTGGTGAAGAACTTCAACACCTGTTTCTGACCGCCTTCCAGCACCGTAAAATCCTTGGGCAACAGGCCGTTTACCAGGCGCCCGTCGTTATCCTTGACCATGACCGGAACAATCACGTAGTTGACGTTCACCCCGATCTTGTACAAATCATCCGGCGCATTTCCGGTATCCGGCGGAAGGCTGCCCTCGGGAATGGTTTTGATCTCCGGCATGGGTGGCGGAGGCGTTTTCTGGTCGGCCTCGTCGGGAGCGCTGCGCGGAGGCTGGTTGGTCGTGGGATTATTCGGCTCGGGGAATTTCAGCGACGGGTCGTTGCCGGTGTCCGGAGTCGGCCGGGGGCTCGCCGGTTCCGGCGGCGGCACCGGACGGGTGGCCGATGGTGCGTCTGGAATCTCTTGATTCTGTTGGGCCAGGACCCCCACTGCTGCCAAAACAAGCAGCCCCGCAAGCACCAACCCGCTGGTTTTCCTGACCATCCTGAATCCTCTGTCCTTCCCGGCCAAAGTGCAACTGCTCTTTGCCCGTGAACTTCCTGAAATTACAGGCCGCCCCTACCGATTGAGATGCCCGCGCCTGCCCCTTTGGTGCATCTAACCCCTACAGGATAGACTAGCAAAGTTTCCGGATAAAACTGCCCATGCCAAGAGTACATTGCAGACCGCGTCTGGTCGCCGTCCTTCTCGCCGCCCTTTTCCTCGCGATTGCGCTGCCTCTGGCCGCTCAGCAACGTGCCGACGCGCCACCCCCGCAATCCCAGGCCTCCAAGGACCAGCCTCAAGACGAAGGGCCGGACCAGTCCACCGAGACCCTCAAGGTCAACGTCGAGGTCGTGCAGCTCTTCTTCAATGTGAAGGATAAGCATGGCGCTCTGATTCCGAACCTGACCAAGACCGACCTGGACATCTTCGAGGACGGCAAGCCGCAGACCATCAAGTACTTCAAGGCTGAATCCGATCTGCCCCTGACGCTCGGCATGCTGATTGATACCAGCGGCAGCCAGCAGCGCGTGCTCGAGATGGAGAAAGAAGTCGGCGGCTCCTTTCTGGAGAGCACGTTGCGCCCCAAGGACGAAGCTTTCGTCATCAGCTTCGACGTGGATATTAATCTTCTGCAGGATTTCACCACTTCCACTCGCAACCTGAAGCGCGCGCTCAACGAGGCCAAGATCAACACCGGCGGCGGCAGTTGCGGGGGAATCCCCGGCCTGGGTGGCGGTCCGATCCCATGCACTTCCTCGGGCCCGCGCGGTACGGCGCTCTATGATGCCGTCTATCTTGCCTCGCACGATGAGTTCAGCCACGAGGTTGGGCGCAAAGCCATGATCCTGCTGACCGACGGAGAAGATGTCGGCAGCCGGGTAAAGATCAAAGAGGCCATCGAGGCGGCCCAGAAATCCGACGCCATCTGCTACGTGCTGCTCATCGCAGACCGTGGCTTCTACGGCATGGGCGGCTACGGCGGAGACTCGGCCATGAAGAAGCTCGCGCAGGAGACCGGTGGCCGCGTCATCGAGGTTGGGAACAAGATCGACAAGCTGAAGCAGGCCTTCGAGCAGATCTCGCAGGAACTCCGCAGCCAGTACAACATCGGCTACACCCCCACCAACTCCACGCGCGACGGGTCCTTCCGCAAGGTCGAAATTAAGGGAAAGCAGCCGGATTACAAAATCCAGGCTCGCAGCGGCTACTACGCAATGCCGCGCAAAGACGACCGGTAGTCCAGGATGCTCCCGGCGTTCGCTCTGAGCCCGGCACGCCCTCGCCGCCAGGGGTCTTGCGACTATTGACACCGCTGCGCTTTCCCTTGACACTATCTCCACCGGACGTCCCCACGTCTGATTGGGCCCTGTATTTCTCCCCCCGATCGATCTTCCAGGAGTCTTGCCGATGACCCGCGCCTGCGCCGTGCTGTGCTCCGTTCTGACCCTTTCCCTTTTTTCATTCGGCGACCAGGCCCAGACTCCCGACGTCCGCACCGGCCTCTATCGCGGCCGCCCCGTGACCTATCTGGTTACCAACGGCAGGAACATCTTCGAGGGCGATATCGTGCTCGAACAAGTGGATCCGTCGCCGAACGGGAACGGAAATTATTCCCTGGTCCTTGCCTACACAAACTTTCTCTGGCCGAAGGTCGGAAACGTCTATCAGGTGCCGTACACGATCAATCCGTCCTCGGGCGACTTGACCAATCTCAACGCCGCCCTTGGCCAGTTCAACGCCACCTTTCCCGGCATAATCCAGTTTGTCCCGCGCTCCAGCGAAACTGACTATGTGGATTTCAATTTCGATGCCGGCAACTTTAGTGGTGTCTGCGACGCCTTTGTCGGCCGGGTCGGCGGCGTGCAGACGGTCGGCGGGTCGGGAGCCTGCACGGTCGGCACCATCCTGCACGAGATGGGGCACACGATTGGCTTGTGGCACGAGCAGTCGCGAGCGGACCGTGATACCTATGTCACCGTGAACTACAACAACGTCATCAAGGGATCGCGCTCGAACTTCGACCAGTTGCTCGACAATGACCAGGCAGTCACGCTCTACGACTACGCATCCATCATGCACTATCCGGCCTTTTCGTTTTCGCGCAACGGCGGACCGGCCATCGAAACTATCCCTGCGGGAATTCCGCTCTCGAACCCGTCTGGCTATTCGGCCCCGGATATCGACGGTATCAGCCGCCTCTACGGCTCAATACCCACGCAGGTCACCGTTACCAGCAATCCTCCAGGACTGCAGTTGATGGTGGACGGGAGCACCATCACCACGCCTCAGACCTTCCCGTGGGCCTTGAACTCCAGCCACACCCTGGCGGTGCCTTCGGGCCCACAGACCCTCGGCGGGGTCAACTACATTTACGGCCGCTGGGGCGACTCGACCGCTGCCAGCCACTCCGTCACCGTGACCCCAGGCAGCGGCATGTTGACCCAGCCCCCGAGTGCGCCCGCGGTAACGGTCTACTCGGCAAATTTCATTCAACTGGTTCCGTATACAAACACCATTTTTCCGGGCGGCGCTGGAACTATGACGCCTTCGCCCGCACCTCAGAGTTATCCGCCTCTCAGCGGACAGTACTACATCATCCGCCAGCCGGTGACGCTCACGGCTACCCCCAGCGGCGGCCAGAATTTCTATGCCTACATCAATTCTCCTTTCTGGCTGCCGGGCCCGCTGAGCGCAAATCCGAAAACGTTCAACGTGATGGATGACGGGACCGCAATTAATCTCACCACATACTTCACCAGTTCGCCGGTCTACACGGTCACGACCAATCCCGTGGTTTCGGGGGTATACATCCGGGCCGATGGCAACTTCTGGCTCGCGCCGAAGAACTTCGCGCTACCCTATGATTCCGCCTGGACCTCCAGCAGCCAGCACAGCGTTGGCTTCGATTCACCGCAATACCCCTATAGCAGCAACACGCGCTACGAGTTCTTGAGCTGGAACGACGGTGGCGCCCAGACTCACAACGTCAACCTGCCCGCAAGCAGCGCCGCGTACACGGCCAACGTCACTCCCCAGTTCCTGGTGGCGGACTACGCGCTCGAGTCTTGCGCGGGCGCGATTGGCGTGTCGCCCGGTTCGCCGACCGGAGACGGTTTCTATCCCAGCGGCAGCCTGGTCAGCTTCTCGCAGACGACCAACCCCGGCTGGACCTTCACCGGCTGGCTCTATGACCTCACCGGCAGCAGCAGTCCGCAGAATCTGACGGTGAACGATGAAGTGCTGGTGGCCGCCGACTACAGCACCACGGCGACGCGTCTGCAATTGACCAGCCTCAGCCCGGCCACCGCGGTCGCGGGCGGACCGGCATTCGCGCTCACCATCAACGGCCAGGGGTTTACATCGTCCACCGCCGCCTACATCAACGGCCTGTTCCGCGCGCCCACGTTCGTCAGTTCCACCAAGTTGATCGTGGCCATGACCGCCCAGGACATCGCGCTCCCCGGAGCCTTCCAGGTAGCCGTCGGAAACTTTCCCTCCGGCGCCAGTTGCGCGGCCTATATTCCCACTACGTTTTTCGTCCTGATTGCTTCCGGGACGTCCGCCAGTGTTTCGCCGGGCAGCCTGAACTTTGGCAAGCTGGCGGCGGGCTCGATCAGTTCCAGCCAGACCGTCACTCTGACCAACACCGGTTCCAACCCGCTGAACATAGGCTCCATCGCGGCCAGCGGTGGATTCACCCAGACCAATGGCTGTCCCGGTTCTCTAAGTGCAGGCTCGCACTGCACCATCAGCGTGAGTTTCGCACCCGCCGTTCCGGGAGCGGCGACCGGCGCGCTGACGCTTATCGATAACGCCAACAGCACTCCGCAACTCGTGACCCTGAGCGGTACCGGGTTGGCCCCGCTCACCTTCAAGCCCGCCAGTCTCAATCTGGGCAGCGTGGCCGTTGGGAGCTCTTCGACGAAGACTGTCACCGTCACCAACAATGAGGCCACGACCTTGAACCTGGACTTGCTCGCGGGCGGGAACTACTCCGTCAGCGGCGGAACCTGTGGCGCCACGCTTGCCAGCAAGGCCAGTTGCACCGTCACTATGAAGTTCCAGCCGACGGCCAGCGGCGCGATCAACGGCGCTCTCATCCTCTCCGACAATTCTCCGTTCACTCCACAAGCGGTCGCACTGGCAGGAACCGGCACCGGAGGTCCAGCCGTCCCGCTGAGTTTCAGTCCGGCCACCGTGAGCTTCGCAGCCACCGGAGTGGGAGTCACGAGTGCGCCAAAAACAGTGACCGTGACCAACACCAGTGCCGGCGCTGTCACCATCAACTCGCTCACCGCCGGCGGGAACTTCGCTGCCGCTGGCAGCGGGGGGACCCCCTGTGGCGGAGTCCTGGGTGCCGGCGCCAAGTGCACCTTTGCCGTGACCTTCACGCCTTCCATTCCGGCAACGGCCAAGGGTGGCGTCGCCATTGGGACGTCGGGCGCGGGCAGTCCGCAGACCCTGAACCTGAGCGGCAGTGGCAAGCAGCCGGTTGCTCTCGCGCCCACCAGCCTCAGCTTCCCGGCGCAATCAGTCGGCACGACCAGCGGTCCGAAGACCGTGACCCTCACCAACTTGTCAGGAGCGGCCATCACCATCGGAAGCGTCGTGGCGAGCGGCGATTTCGGCGCGGCGCCGTCGGGCGCCAAGTCGTGCGGAAGTACAGTCGCATCGGGAGCGAAGTGCACTTTCAGCGTGACCTTCACACCGAATGCCAGCGGCTCGATCTCCGGTGCAGTCACGGTGACGCACAGCGCGCCGCTCGGTCCGGCGGTGATCAAGTTGACGGGAACGGGACAGTAGAACGTGAGGGGCGGACACTCTTGTCCGCCAAAACTGGAGGAGGAGAAAACGAGCCACGCGTTGACCACAGCTCTGCCACCGGGCGAGCCGCTCAGCCTTTCGGCCGGTGCTTGACCGGGATTACGAACTTCAGTCCCGACCAAACGTCCGTCACGGCACACACCTTCACATCCACCAGGCCCGCTTTCAATCCGATCTCGCGAATGAGATTTTCGCCGAGGTCTGTCGGCACGCCGGAAGCCTTCTTCGGCCAGGACACCCACAGCATGCCGGCCGGAGCCAGCGCCTTGGCGGCCTGCTTCAACTGCGCCTCAAATTCACTGCGAACCTTCGAAAACAGGAATATGAAATCCAGTGGCCCAGCAGTCTCCTTCGAAATGCTGCACTTGGCAAGCGCGTCGCGAAGTTCAGTCTTCACTTCTGGGGGAGTGTTAACCAGGCGAACGCGGAAATCTTCCTTGAAGCCCAGCTTCTTCGCCAGCGGCGTTCCAGAGTACCCGGGCATAGGGAATCCCGCCGCACGAGCGGCAGCATGCATCGAAACGCTGACTACTGGCTACCAGCTATGGTTTCGGAGCGTAGTATCCCTTGCGGGTACGGACCCGAAAGCTCTTCTCGTGCAGCGCCGTGATCTCGATGGTGCGGTAGCGCCCGTCGGCGCTGAAGTCCGCCGGCTTGTAGGACATCGCGTACTGGCTGCGCAGTTCGTCCTGGATCGAGGCAAACGCGTCCGCCACGTCGCGGATCTGGAACGGAAAGAAAGCGCGGCCGCCGGTGGCATCCGCGATGCGCTCCAGGACTTTGTCGCCCTTGCCTTTCATGCCACTGACATTCGTGCTGATGGTGTAGACGATCACCTCGGCCCGTTGCGACATTTCGATCGCTTCTTCCCGTGTCACGTGGCTCGAGTTGTCATCGCCATCGCTCAGCAGGATGATGGCCCGTCGTAAGGGCCCATTCTGTTCATGCTTCAGCAGCTTGTCGCGGCAGGCATAGTAGAGGGCATCGAACATGGCCGTGCCGCCGCCTGGACGCAGCGCCCGCACTCCCTTCGATAGCAGTTCCGTATTGTCGGTGAAGTCCTGGGTCACATCGGGTGTCACGTCGAAGCCCACCACGAAAGCCTGGTCGTAGCGCGGCCGGATGACCGCATTCAGAAACTCGACGGCCGCCTCCTGTTCAAACTTGAAGCGGTCGCGAATCGAGTTGCTGGCATCCACCAGCAGGCCCACCTGCAGGGGAAGATCTGTCTCACTTCGGAAGCTGCGAATCTGGACAGCCGGCTTTCTGTCATCCACGACCACGAAGTCGTTCTTCTTCATGTCCTTGATGTAGCGCCCGTGCTTGTCGGTGACGGTAAAAATCACCCGAACTTCGTTCACCGGCACCTTGATGGTGGTAACGGGCTCGCCCTCGTCAGCCTTGTCCGGATCTTGCGGCGGGTTCTCCAGCGTCGGAGCTGGCCCCGGATTGGCCGTACCCGCAGTGGGCGGCGCCGGAGCCGCCGGCTTGCTCTCAGCCGGCGCCTGGTCCTTTGCCGGAGGACTCTGCTGTGCCGGTTGGCTGGAGGCAGGCTGCGCCGTCTGCCCCATCGCCGAAGCGACGAGCATGATACATGCGATCAGAAGCAGAAGAACTCGAAATTTCATGGGGACGGCAACCATTATATCCGCAGCCCACTCCCGCCGGAATGCCGATAGTAATGCAGGCTTTACGTTATCAGCACTGCCCATACTCCGGTCCCGGCGCCGGAACCTAGAGGCTGAGATCGGCGCCCCGGATTTTTCAGGTTGTGCAGCGGTGCGGACGGCCGCAATAGGAATCAGCTCCCGGAGGGACAACCCTCACCTTCACTCCCCGCCAATTTGACCAGGAAATCCTCCAACTCCAACGGCAGCCCGCGGGAAAACTTCATTGCTGCCCCGGTCCGCGGATGGGTCAGCTCCATCGTCGCTGAATGCAGAAAATTTCGCCCCAGCGTCACCACTGCCGGAGCTCCCGTCGCCCGCACCTTGCCGGACTGGACCCGCAACTCGCGCGCCGCCCCATAGAGCGCGTCCCCCACCACTGGATGCCCTAGCGCGGACATATGTACCCGGATCTGGTGCGTGCGTCCGGTCTCGATCTTCACCTCGAGCAGCGCAAACTTTCCATAGGGCGTATCAAGCTTTCGCTGGACAACAAAATGGGTGACCGCCTCGCGGCCGCCCGAACGCCGCGTGGTCATTCGGATGCGCCGCTGCACGTCGCGGCTGATGGAGTCCCGGATCGTCCCACTGTCCTTCTTCGGCCACCCCTGGATCAGCGCAAGGTAAGTCTTCTGCACCTCGCGGCTCGAAAACTGTTCCGCCAGCCTGCGGTGCGCCAGGTCGTTCTTGGCAACCACCATCAGCCCGCTGGTCGCGCGATCCAGTCGATGCACGATTCCCGGCCGCAGCTCTCCCCCCACTTCCGAAAGAGTGCCAAAATGATGCAACAGAGCGTTGACCAGCGTTCCCCGGTTGCGCGCGTCCTCAGTCGCCCCCGCCCCCGCGTGCACCATCATCCCCGCCGGCTTATTGACGATGGCCAGGTCGTCATCCTCATACACGATGTCGAGCGCGATCTCTTCCGCCATCGCCCGCAGTGGCGGCGCTTGTGGCGGCCCCTGCACGGTGACGCGCTCTCCCCCCTTCAAGCGCAGCGACGCCTTCGCCGGACCATCGTCCATCAGTACCCCGCCTTTTGCGATGAGCTGCTGGACGCGGGCCCGGGAGACATCAGGGAGCTGCGCGACAAGGTACTGGTCCAGGCGCTGCCCGGCGTCGTCTGGGGAAACGGTCAGGTTGATCGGGAAGTCCGGCATTCAGCCCTCAGCCAGCAAAGTGCAAGGGAAGAGCTTCTTCGGATGCGATATTCGGAGCTTCAAACGCGAGCCTAAACCCCGGACCCTGATGGCTGACGGCTGATCGCTGACGGCTGAGAGCTGCTTTTCAGATACCAGATCAGCCCGCCCCCGATCACCAGAAAAATCGAGATTAGCTGCGTTCCCGTCATCAATCCGCCAAAAACCTCACCGCGCCCGTTATCTCCGCGCAGGAACTCAATGAAAAATCGCTCGACACCATAGAGGATCATGAAACTGCCGAACACCTGCCCGTCGAACTTCTTGCGCTTGAGCAGCCAGGTCAGAAGTAGAAAGTTGAAGAACTCGGCCGCTGCTTCGATCAGCTGTGTTGGCTCAAGCCGGACGTTGAGCGGCGTTTCGCTGACAGAATTTGCCAGCGGATTCGTAAAGATGACGCCCCAGAAGTGATCGGTCGGCTTGCCATAACAGCAGCCGGCTGCGAAACAACCGAAGCGGCCGAGCACGTGGCCAAAGGCCAGTCCGGGGCCGAACGCGTCACAGGTGCGCAACGCCGGCATGTGGTGGCGGCGAAGATACCACGCGGCCATCGCGAGCGCGCCGATCAGGCCTCCCGAAAACACGCCTCCCGCCTGGAGTACACCAAGACTGAAGATGTCCCGCGGATGGGCGGAATAATAGCTCCATTCATTGATGACAAATAGCACCTTCGCGCCGACGATCCCCGCCAGAACCACCAGAATGCCCAGGTTCCAGGCGTCGTCGCCGTTGATCCCTTGCTTCTCCGAGTTCCGCACGCAGATCCACAACCCGACCAGCACACCGGTGGCGACCAGCAGGCCGTAAGTGGGTAGGTAGAAACTGCCAATCTGGAAGAGTCGAGGAAACACGTTGGTTTAGATGCTCCGGGTGCAGGCTGAGTGCTGGAGAGAGTCTAGCAGGATAGGAGGTCACGGGTCACAGGTGGCAGGTCCAAACTCAAGGATGCACATTTCTCAGCGGTTTTCAATTGACCGCATTTCGAGGTAGTGGGTCAGCACGAGAGACCCACTACCCATTTCGAAAAGAAGGTCTTCCTGAGAACTGAGAACCGGGAACTGAGAACTGCAGCAAAAAGCCGACCCACACCGCCGTGCTGATGGGCCGAGAATGAACCCGCCGTTAGACGTTGGGAACCCGCCGAGACCCTTTAGGCTTTTCCGCATGGCGGAACGTAGCACACCGGATCCTAGTTCGAGTCGAGTCCCCGTTCATTCTGCATTGGTTCAAAAATCGGTTACCATCAGCACCAACCTAGCAGGCCGGCTTTCCAGTTGGATGCTAGGAAATCCCGGAGAGATTCGCAAGAGGAAAAGCAGAAATAGTTGGCAGGAGTTTTGCTAAGGGACGCGCTCCGGAAGTGAATCGCAGGTTACGAACGATTTCAGCCAGTGCGCCGGGTATCTTGCAAAACTTCATCGAGCGCTTTTGCGAGTTTGCTCGCCCGCTGCCGCGTTTCGGGCGACGACGGCGCATCCTGACGCCGCTTCAGCATGTGATATTCATCCGCAATATTCAGCGCCGCCAGCACCGCCAGACGCACCGAGTCCACCGTCGCGGTCTGCTCCGACACCGCGCGCATCTTCATGTCCACATATTCCGCGAGCCGGATGATGTAATCTGCGTCGGAGCCGCGCAGGTTGTACACCTGATCGAAAATCTCGACGCGCACGCTTCCGTTCGCCGGATCCTTGGTCGGTGGTTGCTTGGTGGCCGTTGCCATGTCGCTCCTGGGCGAGGAGTTGTCCCCGCTGCCGTTCAGCTTGCCGCCTGCTCGAGGCCTTCCATCTGGGACAGCATCTTTTCGACGCGTCCGCGGATTTCCTCGCGGTCCCGGCGCAACTGCACCAACTCCCGGCGCAACGTTTCGTTCTGCTCCTCGCGCTCTTCGAGTTGCTCCCGCACGCGCTTTGCGTCGCGCTCGGCTACGACCCGGGCTTCCTTGGCGGCCTTGTATAGCTCAATGGTGCGATAAACTTTCTCTTCCAGCGCCTGAAAATCTTCGGCAGGTACCTGCGCAGATACCTCTTCCACAGTTTTCACGGACATGACGGGCAGCTCACTTTCGCTGAGATTTTCCAGCGTTGAGGCGAAGTATATCCCACTTTGCTGTGGAAGACGCCGCTACTTTTGCCGCACTTTGTGCAGCCTCTCGGCCGCTGCGTCCAGTGTCTCAGGTTTCTTGCAGAAGGCGAAACGTACCTGTTGGGATCCGTCTTTTGGATGTTTGTAGAAACTCGATCCCGGCACGCACGCGATCCCAACCTCCTTCACCAGGTAGCGGGCGAACTCCACATCGTTCGCAAACCCGAAGCTGCTGATGTCGGTCATCACGTAGTACGCGCCCCGCGGACGGTAGCAGCGGAACCCGGCCTTCTCGAGCGCCGGAATTAGATGGTCGCGCCGTGTCCGGTACTTTTCCGCGAGGTCGCGATAGTAAGTTGCGGGAAGGCTCAAGGCGGTTGCCCCAGCCTCCTGCAAAGGAGCGGGTGCGCCCACGGTCAGGAAATCGTGCACCTTGCGGATTGCATTCGTGATCGCCGGAGGCGCCACCGCCCATCCCACGCGCCATCCCGTCACGCTGTAACTCTTCGATAGGCCGTTAATCGTGATCGTCCGTTCGCGCATCCCGTCGAGCCGGGCGATGGAAATATGCTCGGCGCCTTCGTAGAGAATGTGCTCGTAAATCTCGTCCGTGATGGCGAGCACGTTGTACTCGACGCACAAGTCGCGAATGAGTTCCAATTCCTTGAGGCTGAACACCTTGCCGGTAGGGTTGTTGGGCGTGTTCAGGATGATCGCCTTGGTGTGGTGCTGGAAGGCCTCGCGCAACTCCTGGTGGTCGAATGCCCACTCGCCATCGGGCGTCTGCGGCGGACGCAGGCTGACGAAGCGCGGCTTGGCCCCGCTCAAGACCGCGTCCGGCCCATAGTTTTCATAAAACGGCTCGAAGACCACAACCTCGTCGCCCCGATTGCAGACCGCGAGGAGCGTCGCGATCATCGCCTCGGTCGAACCGCAGCAGACCACGACCTCTTTTTCGGGATCAACATCGATTCCCTGCCACTCCTTCATCTGCCGGGCAATGGCGTTCCGCAGATTCTTCGCGCCCCAGGTGATGGCGTACTGGTTGACGTCCCCTTCAATCGCCTCTTGCGCGGCCTTCTTGATCTCGGCAGGCGCGGCAAAATCCGGAAAGCCCTGCGCCAGATTGATGGCGTTATGCAGCATCGCCTGCCGCGTCATCTCGCGAATCACCGACTCGGTAAAGTGCTCAACCTTGTCGCTCAAATAGTGCTTGGGAAGGGGAGAAACGTGCGTCATGGAGAGTTAGGCTAGCACAGGAGATGCTCATGTAGGGACGGGCGTCTCGCCCCTCCTTTGGGGATGAAGCTAGCGTTGCTTAAGAGTGGGTCTCAGCCTAGACTCTTATGCGTGAAGCATCGATTGGCGTCGCTGATGTTGGTTGGAGCGATTGTCTGTTTATCTGCCAGCGTAAAACGTGCCGCGGGCCAATCTGCGGAAAGTCCCGATGCGCCACAAGGCGGAGTGGTCCTGACTAAGTTGTCCGATCCAACGTACCCTCCATTGGCGCGACAGGCGCGCATCGCGGGGATCGTGGACCTGTTGCTTGCTGTCCGGCGAGATGGAAGCGTCGAATCGGCGGTAGTCGTTAGCGGGCACCCATTGCTGAGGCAAGCTGCACTAGACAGCGCTCAACGATCGCACTTTGGGTGTGGCGGTTGCGGCGAGGCCATCACCTCATATGCACTGAGTTATGAGTTTCAGATTGCCCTCCGCGATCCTTTGAAGGATTGTGTCCCAGAGGCGCAACCTCCCTCTGAGGTGGATATTTCACGCCATCAGGTTACGGTTTCCGCTTGGCCGTTATGGACTTGCGACCCAGCGGGCCGAATCCTCAAAGTCCGTTCCGCGAAATGCCTCTACTTGTGGAGATGTGGCACCCGAGACGAGGATTAGCCCCTTACGCCCTCTGCACGCCGCCCAGCACTTCCAACGCCTTTGTGATCTTCGTCGACCACCCTGCCACTTCGTCATCCCGCAGCGTGCGATCGCGCGACTGAAATTTTGCGCGCATCAGGATCGAGTACTTGCCCGCCCCAACCTTCTCGCCGTGGAAGGTCTCCACCGGAATGAATGTCTGCAGATCGGCGATCCCCAGGTCTTCCACACCGGCCCGAATCTTCTCGAACACAACCTCATCGTCGAAGACGAACGAGAAGTCGCGCTCGACGCCGGGGAAGCGCGGCAACGCCTCATATCGTACCTTGCGCAGATCGTGCCGATAGAGCCCGTCAAGATAAAGTTCGCCGAGAAAAACATCCTGCCGCAACTTTCGTAAAGCAGCTACATCGGGGTGGATCTGTCCAAATTGCGCCACCATCGTGCCGTCCATCACCGCACGCGCCGAACGTCCGGGATGATAGTAGCCGGCAGTCTGCGCGTCATAGGACAACGATTTGCAGGCAAACGGCGCCAGCAAGTCCTCAATATCGCCCTTCAGATCGAAGAACGTAATAGGACGCCCCGTCTGATGCACTCCCGCCTCGACCGCGCTACCGGTCGCGCCAATCGAAACGCGCTTCAACTCGACTGCCTTCCCATCGGCCAGCTGAAACACATTCCCAGCCTCGAACAGCCGGACGTCGTCCGTCCCGCGGTTCAGGTTGTAGGCCAGCATGTTCAACATGCCGGGCGCCATCGAGGTTCGCATGACCGAGGCCTCGTCGCTGATCGGGTTGGCAAGATCGATCTCTGTGGCGGGCGAAAATTTCTTCGCATCATCTTTTGAGATGAAGGTCAGCGAAATGGCCTCGTTGTAGCCGAGCGCCAGCAGGGAAGTGCGCAATTTCGCGTCCTTCTTCGCGTCCGGCTGGTCGATGACTTCGCCCGAGTATGCGGGCAACGTGTTCGGAAACTTGTCGTAGCCATGCAGGCGCGCCAGTTCCTCGATCACGTCAATCTCGCGCTCGACATCGAGCCGCCAGCTGGGAATGTGCACCAGATATTTGCCTTCGCCACCCGAACGAAACAAGAAGCCAAGGCGCTTCAGTATCCGGCTGATCTCGACCGTGCTCAATTCTTCGCCCAGGATTCGCTTCACCTCGCGAAGGTCCAGTTCGATCGGCGCGAGGTCCAGCTGGCGCGCAATCACGTCAATGACATCTCCGATGAGCGTGCCGCCGCCAGACTCCAGAATGAGTTCCGCAACGCGGTTGGTCGAAGCAACGGTCGACTCGGAATCCGCGCCGCGCTCGAAGCGATGGGAGGCGTCGGTGTGAATCCCGTGCCGCTTCGACATCCGACGGACCGTCACCGGGTCCCACCAAGCCGACTCGATGAGGATGTTCCGGGTCTTTTCGGTGATCATCGTGTCGTAGCCGCCCATCACGCCGGCGAGTCCGACCGGCTTCCTGGCGTCGGCCACAACCAGATCTTCCGTGGTCAATTTTCGCTCAACCCCGTCCAGCGTCTTGAGCATTTCGCCGGCTTTTGCGCGGCGAATGACCAGCTTTCTTCCCTCAAGCAGATCGAGATCAAACACGTGCGTCGGTTTGCCGGATTCCCACAGAACGTAGTTGGTGGCATCGACGGCGTTGCTGATGGGGCGCTGATCGAGAAGAGTAAGGCGGCTGGCAATCTTCGCCGGGGAAGGCTTTATCGCGGCTCCACGAATCTCCCGGGCAGTGAAGCGCGGACAGAGTGCCGGTTCCTGAATGTCAATCGCGACGTCCGACTTCCCTTGCCGGGCGGGCAGTTTCGGCTCAATCGGCTTGAGCGGCAGATCGTAAAGTGCAGAGACCTCGCGGGCCACGCCGTAATGGTTCATGGCGTCGGGACGGTTGGTCGTGATCTCCATCTCGTAGACGGTGTTCTCGTCCTCGCCTGAGATGCCTTCAACCGCGATCCCCGCGAGCGTGAGTTCGTCCGCAAGTCGGCGGTAGTCGACCGGGAGGTCAACGAAGTCGCGTAGCCAATGGGGAGAGAGTTTCATTTGTAATTGCAGCTTCGAGCTACTAGCTCCTGGCTTCTAGCAACCCAACCCGTTCCTGAACTGTGGCTTGCTAGCGGCTAGCAGCTAGTAGCTAGAAGCTGATTCACCCAAACTGCTCCAAGAACCTGACATCCCCGTTAAAGAACAACTGAATGTCATCCACGCCGTACTTCAAAATTGCGATCCGCTCCACGCCCATGCCGAAAGCGAAGCCCGATACTTTTGCGGGGTCGTAGTCCACGAACCCATACACATTCGGATCGACCATGCCGCAGCCGAGCAACTCAATCCAGCCGCTGGCCTTGCAGTTTCGGCAGGGACCGCCGTCGCGTGTGCCTTTGCCGCCGCAGAAGATGCAGCTGATCTGCACATCGGCACTGGGTTCGGTGAAAGGGAAGAACGATGGGTAAAACCGCGTCTTTACGCTCGATCCGAACAGCGCCTTCATCGCATGATCCAGCGTGCCCTTCAGATCGCAGAACGTAATGTTCGTGTCGACCGCCAGTCCCTCGACCTGGTGGAAGATGGGCGAGTGCGTAGCGTCCGGAGCGTCGTTGCGATGAACTTTCCCCGGACACACCACCCGCACCGGCGGCTTCATTTTTTCCATCGACCGGATCTGTACTGGTGAAGTGTGCGTGCGCAGCAGCAGTCGCTCGCGTGGCGGCTTCGATTCCTGTCCCGCGATGAATAGCGTGTCCTGGGTATCGCGCGCCGGATGGTTGGGCGGAAAGTTCAGCGCCTCGAAGTTGTAGTAGTCGGTCTCAATCTCCGGCCCTTCTTCAACCGAGTAGCCGAGGTTGCGGAAGACGCCGATGATCTCGTTCATCGTCTTGATGACGGGATGCTCAGCGCCGAGCGGGCGACGAATGCCGGGAAGGGTGATGTCGACACCTTGAGTGGCCCTCCATGCATCATCGAGACTTGCGTAGGATTTTCCGGATGATTCGATCAGATGACGCTGGTCGTCCGACTCCTGTCGCTGCAGGTGCGCTTCGGCGCGGCCGACCTCAACTTCGATCTTGGCCTTCAGTTCGTTGACCCGTTGGCCGACATCGCGCTTGGTCTCTTTGGGCGCAGCCTTTAACCAAAGATCATTGATTTGGGTGGTAATACCGTTCTTACGTGCCAACCAGCGGTCGCGGAAGGCTTTCCACTCCTCCCAGAGCTGCTTCCACTCGACATCATGGGCCACTTCGTTCTGGTTTCTTGCAGAGCTGACCGCCGCCGATTCTTGATCTAGGGCAGACAGTAATTCGCGTACAGCGCTGTCGAGCGCTGAAGTCGAGAAGTCGGTTAGCTTGGGAACGGTGTAAGACATGCTTTCCAGCATTCTCAAGAGTTGTCATCCCGAGCGAAGCGAGGGATCCCTATTCGCTCCAAGAATTCATGCCGGTGGTAGGGGTCCTTCGACTCCGCAGAACGATTCGCTTTGCGAATCGTTCTGCTCCGCTCAGGATGACACGATTCAATGTAAGACTGACAACTGAAAGCTGACGACCGGCAGCTACGCCGCCGCTGCGTGCGCTTTCTTCGCCTGCTCCGCCAGATGCGCAAAGCCCGCCGCATCCTTCACTGCGATGTCGGCCAGTATCTTGCGGTCGAGATCCACGCCCGCTTTCTTCAATCCGCTGATGAACTGGTTGTAATTCAGTCCGTTCAGGCGGGCGGCGGCGCCGATGCGCACGATCCAGATCGAGCGGTACTGGCGCTTCTTCTGTTTGCGTCCGGAGTAGGCAAACTTCAGTGCGCGATCGACCGCTTCTTTCGCGGACCGGTAGAGTTTGGACTTTGTTAGGAAGTACCCACTTGCGCGATCGAGTATCTTTTTGCGCTTGGCGCGGCGTTTGGTTCCGCGTTTTACACGAGGCATGGTGTTCTCCTTTTGGGTGTTGCGTTTTGGCGGCTGGAGGTAAGGAGACTTCTACCCAAAGGGATTTCTGAAGTCTGACCTCTTCACGCGCCGCTGCGGACAAACTTGCCGTTCGCAGACTTAGTGGAGGACGGGCGAGGGCGCCCGTCGCTACACAACCTAGTACGGGATCATCCGCTTCACCTTGCGAACATCGGCATCGCTCACCAGGGTGGAGCTCCCGAGCTTCTTCTTGCGTTTTTTGGCCTTCGAGGTCAGGATGTGGCGCAGATACGCCTTGTGCCGCTTCACCTTCCCTGTCCCCGTCTTCTTGAAGCGCTTGGCGGCGCCTTTGTGTGTTTTTAGTTTAGGCATAAAAATCAGTTCTCAGTTCTCAGCTGTCAGTTCTCAGCAAAAACGCAAACCTGCCCAGCTGTAATCCTTGGAAGCTAGTAGCTAGAGGCTAGGAGCTATTAGCTGCTCTTACGCCGTCTGCACTCCGCCCGGCGGAGCAGGAGGCGCAGGCTTGGGCGCCGGAGCAGCCTTGGCCACCGGCTTTTCTTTGGGCGCAGCGTCCTTCTTCGGCGCCAGGATCAAATGCAGTGTGTTGCCTTCCTGGCGCGGCCGGAACTCCACCAATCCCTTGTGCTCGACGTCCTTGATCAGGCGTTCCAGGATCTGGCGTCCCAAACTCTGCCGCGTCATTTCCCGCCCGCGGAAAAAGATGGTTGCCTTGACCTTGTCGCCTTCGTCCAGGAAGCGAAGCACGTGATTCTTCTTCGTGTCGTAGTCGTGGTCGTCCACGTTGATACGAAATTTCACTTCCTTGACCGTAATGGTCTTCTGTTTCTTCTTGGCTTCGCGATCGCGCTTTTCGTTCTGGTACAGGAATTTCCCGTAGTCCATGATGCGGCAAACCGGGGGCTGCGCGGTTGGGGAAATCTCCACCAGGTCCAGGTTTTTCTCGCGGGCCATCTTGAGCGCGTCCAAGGGCGCCATGATACCGATCTGTTCGCCCTCGTCACCGATCACGCGCACTTCGCGTGCGCGGATGCGTTCATTCATGCGGATAAAACGCTTGTCGATACCATCCTCCGACCGCTGGTTGACGCGGAAAAGATACAAAAGTATAGCATGCGGATGACCCGCCCGCCGCGATCCTAGCGTCCGCTCGTGGCCGCGTTGTTTGCGAGAGCGGTCGGACCTCCCAGTTGGCGGTTGACAGATTCGAACAAGCGGAGGACTTCCGATTCAGAACTGATATCGGCTTGCACGGCGACGGCGCGTCCACCACCGCCTTCGATCGCGCGAACAACTTCTCCGTTTTCCTGGTGTCGTTGCAGGGCTAATAGCGGCCTCGATCCCCCGGCTGCCGCCGGTGACAATCAGAACCTGCAAGTGATTGGGAAGCGGCTCATCATTCGAGGTGCCCTTCACGCCACCGCAACCTTCAAAGCGCGCAGTTGACGGTAGAGCCTGAGGTAGTCGTCCACCATCCTCTTGGCGGTGAAGCGTTCACGAGCCCGGTTGTAGGCGCGCGTGCCGTACAGCCGTGCCAGTTCGCGGTCCTCTTGGAGCTTGTGTAGCACTTCGGCCAGGCTGTCCGCATCGTTGCGCTCGAAGTACAACGCCGCATCGCCCCAGAACTCGCGATAGGCCGGAGTGTCATTTGCTACCAGCGCGCAACGCGAAAAGGCAGCCTCAATCGATGTCAATCCCAAGGGTTCGTATCTTGAAGTCGCCGCAAATACCGAGGACCGGCTGTAGAGCGTGCGCAACTGCGCCTCGGTCTGCGCTCCTCTTACAGCAATCTCGTGCTCATCGGTCGACACGCGCACGTCAGCCCGGATCGGCGTCGGCGGCGAGGGCACCGGATGGTCCGCTCCCACAATACACACCGGAATGCCGTGGGAATGGTGGGTCAGCAGCGCCACCTGTTTCCCTGTATCCCAGAGCCGGCCAATCGCCAGCACCAAATCTTCCTTGCTGACGAAGGGGTTGAAATAAATTGGATTACGTCCCGGATGAATCACGCAGGCTTCATGGTTGTCCCCGTAGGCCAGGCGCAACATCTGGTCCATCCAGCGGGATGTGGTCACCACCGCTTCGGCCCGTTGCAACCCGCGGACGATCGTCTCGCGGTACCAGTCCAGCCAGGCCGAGTCGGCGGGTTCGCGTCCGTGTACGCTCAGCCACCAGGTGATGACATCGCCATGCGCCACCACCAACCGAGGCGTCTCTACCGGCAACGCGCCAAAACTCAGTTGGTTGAGGTGCAACAGGTCAGGGCGCGTATCGTGGACGATGCTGCACAGATATTCTTGCGCCGCCTGGAAGTCCTGCTCGCCTTCCTGCATCCAGTCCAGCCGGAACGCCGTGGGATGGTACTCCAGTCCGTGCAGGCCCTGCATCCATGAAGTCTGGTGGGGAAGCGGGATCTCACCGAAACTGACCAGGGCCACTTGCGCCCCGTGAGTTACGAGTCCAGACACCAGTTCGCGAGTGTAGGTCCACACCCCACTGAAAGTGTCGGTCGTAACCAGAACGCGCACAGAACCCCCGGGAACAGGGCGAAACCCCTCCTCGCCCAATTGCCCCTAGTTTAGGGTCGAGTCGCCCGACCGCCAAGCTTTTATTGGACCTTGGGCCCACTTTTTCACGAAAAATGCCGGGTCCCATGACGTCTCAAGGAGTCTTGCCCCACTGGCCCAAGCGAGTGGGATGATCATTGATTCAACGCCCCCAGCCGCGCGGCGGCAGCACAAGAAAGTCCGGAGCGTGAGCCCCTGGTCAGGGAGGTTGGGAGCGCGCGTCCCGCAAGGGACAGCACCCTATCCACGCCCGACGCTCCCTCATCAGGGACGCGTGTACGTGGATACCAAGCCATCTACAGCCGGTTCTCCGGCGCCAACCAATCCCCGAGAGCTTCCCCGGGGGGGTTCACTTCGCCGCCCCCAACTGCGCCCGCAAGCCCTGTACGAGTTTATGGGCGGATTCCAGTTTCTCGACGGCTGCCACCGGCATCCCCGGTGTGCTCAGCGCCATTTCACACGACAGCAGCAGGGCCGTAATGGTGCCGTTGAGCTCGCTATGCAGGGCCTGGGTCGCCGCCTCGCGCGCTGCCGCCTCCTCCCGCCGCCGGCGCTGCACTCCCGATCTCACCTCCCGCACCAGACGATCCATTCCGCTGATGGCAAGGTTCACCTGCAGCGGGATTGCGGTACCCAGATGCTGCATCACTATTTCAGTTTCGTCCGGGTCGGTTTCCAGAAGGAACTGATCGAGCACCACGGCTTCGTAGGACCCCTTTCGCAACAACTCGGCCGCCCGGCGCAAGTCTTCCGCCACGATGACCTCTTCGCCCGTCGCCTCACGCAATGCACCTGCGCACTCCTTAGCCCGCAGGTTCGGCGTCACAAGAAGAATCATGCCCCACCCATATGCACCTGCCAGACCAATTACTCAGTCCTGTAGACACAAGGCTTTAGGTGGGCAGGTCAGGCCGGGATTCCCGTTTCGGCATGCTCACCCGA
>Ga0302321_100000418_pt1 | contig 36858 bp, 33 predicted proteins | sample Fen_T0_1_FD_202505 | JGI IMG/M metagenome (GOLD analysis project Ga0302321, IMG submission 202505) | Peat permafrost microbial communities from Stordalen Mire near Abisko, Sweden - Fen_T0_1 | ecosystem: Environmental > Terrestrial > Soil > Wetlands > Permafrost | place: Sweden: Abisko... | reverse complement strand
CCTTATTCAACAATACAAGGTTTTGCTCCGTACTTTGAGTACTATAATTATTCTGACGGCTAAGATCGTTCACTGACCTCAACAAACGAACCCTCTTCATCAATTCCAGGGCCGGATTCGTTCCGGGTAGTATAAGCACATCTTGCAGCAAGGTATTATCTTCTTCAAGCACCACTTCCATGCCAACACTTTGACCGGGCTTAATCCGCCTCTCTTGTTTTTTGTAGCCCACCGAGCTAAACACCAGCGTAGTTTCAATCCCCTGATTGCGCAACAAGAAATAACCCTCCTCGTTACATCGAACACCTTTTTGAGTATATTTAAAAAATACATTCGCAAACGGCACCGGACTTTTATCGGTAGCACTCAACACTTGCCCCACTACTACAGTTTCTTGTGCCATCGCCCACGAAACTGCAATAAACAGCATTCCAATCAGCAAAGTACAATTTCGAATAACCCCTTTTTTCAATGTTTGACGTATTATATATAGTAGTTTAAGCCTAATGCTCATTATTTGTCTGATTTTCGACGCTCTTCGGCCTATTCATTGGATGGCATTCCAAAATTGTTTTTCGCAAAAAATGTACATCAATATGTGTATATAGCTCTGTAGTGGTAATTGATTCATGACCCAACAATTGTTGAATGGCACGTAAATTAGCGCCATTTTCGAGTAAATGCGTGGCAAACGAATGTCTGAACGTATGTGGACTAACATTTTTACGAATTCCCGCCAAAGCTGTCAGATCTTTCACAATCGTGAAAATCATAGCGCGTGTCAACGTTGCACCCCGCCTGTTCAGGAACAAAATATCTTCATGACCTTTTTGAATCTGCAAAGCATTTCGATCAATTTTCCACAACCCGATTTGTGTAATCGACTGCGGTGATAACGGCACCAACCGCTGCTTACTTCCCTTTCCTTCAACCAACATATATCCTTCGTCGATATACAACTTTGACAATTGGAGTCCAACCAACTCCGACACTCGCAGCCCCGAACCATAAAGCACTTCGATAATGGCTTTGTTGCGTTGGCCTTCTGCTTTAGATAAATCAATGGCTTGCACTATTCTGTCAATTTCAGCTACCGAAAGCACTTCCGGTAATCGCAACCCAATCTTTGGATTTTCAAGTAACTCTGTCGGGTCATTGTCGCGTATATTCCGGTAAATCAGAAAGTGATAAAACGACTTTACGCTCGACAGAATACGTGCCTGCGACCGCGGGTGAATTCCCAGGCTACTGATTTCGATGATAAAATCACGCAAATGAACTGTCTCAGCTTCTTCCAATGGAATATGTGCATCCATCAGATAAGCCGATAATTTCTGCAAATCACTTTCATAAGCCTCTATCGTATTATTAGACAAGGCTTTTTCCAGTTTCAGATACAAGTGATATTCGTCGAGAATCGGGAGCATTTCTACAGTTATCAGTACGTAATTATCATCCATTTATCATATGAATAAATATACAATAAATGAACTCGCAAAGATACAAAAAATTACATAGGGAAAGTGATACATTGAAGTGTTAATCCTAAAACATGTAAAAAAATAGCACCCCTCAGCAATATAAAAATTTCAAACACCCTATCGAACTAAAATAAATGATAAATTATCTGTCATTTTTGCTTTTTTGTCACAAAACTGCAATAAACTGCAATCTCTACATTGCAATTTTATAAATAAACAGTATCTTTGTATCGATTTTCAGTTTAAGAAATTTCTCCTCTCGCATTAGACTTCAACACTATATATCTTTACAAAGATGGAATTATTAGAAAAAATTATGGCACGTGCCAAGGCAAATCTGCAACGTATTGTTTTGCCCGAAGGAACTGAAATTCGCACGCTAAAAGCTGCCGACATTATCTTACAAGAAAAAGCTGCCAAACTTATCTTAATTGGCAACGAGGCAGAAATCAACAAACTTGCCGCAGACAACAATCTGACTCACATTTCTGAAGCTACAATTGTAGATCCGGAAACAAACTCTAAAATGAGTGAATATGCCAATTTACTTTTCGATCTTCGTAAAAGCAAAGGCATGACTATCGAGCAAGCCACTAAATTATCGAAAGACCCTTTGTACTTAGGCTGTTTGATGATTAAAAACGGTGATGCTGATGGCGAATTAGCCGGAGCTCAAAACACCACTGGAAACGTACTTCGTCCGGCTTTCCAAATCGTAAAAACATTGCCGGGAATTAATGTAGTTTCAGGGGCTATTTTAATGTTTACTCCAACTCCTCAATACGGTGAAAATGGCTTGTTAGTTTTTGCTGACTGTGCAGTAAATCCAAATCCTACTGCTGCTGAATTAGCGCAAATTGCTATTTGTACAGCCGAAACAACTCGTACTCTTTGCGGTTACGAACCTCGCGTGGCTATGTTGAGCTTCTCAACAAAAGGAAGTGCTAAACACGAATTGGTAGACAAAGTAGTAGAAGCAACCCGTTTGGCGAAAGAACAAGCACCCGAATTGCAAATCGAAGGTGAATTACAAGCTGATGCAGCACTGGTTCCCGCCATCGGACAAAGCAAAGCACCGGGGAGCAAAATTGCCGGACATGCTAACGTATTGGTTTTCCCTGATTTGCAAGCCGGAAATATTGGGTATAAAATGGTAGAGCGCTTTTCGGGAGCTCAAGCCGTTGGACCTATTTTGCAAGGAATGGCTGCACCTATCAACGACCTTTCACGCGGTTGCTCGGTAGATGATATTGTACGAATGATTACCATTACGGCCAATCAGGCAATGAAAATTTAATTGATAATTCATAATGCATAATTCGTAATTGAATAGTGCATTTCGATTTTTCAATTCTCCATTATTAATTATGTATCAAAAAAATATTATGTCAGAACCAATTATCGAAGCAATTGAACGCTACGGATTAAGCAAGCGCAACCGTAAGCGAACGCTATTTTCGCGAATAGGCGTAGTGGGCTGCGGCAAAGAAGGTAGTGTTATTGCAACTACTGCTGCTCTCAATGGAATGGAAGTAGTTTTCCTGGAACTAAGCGACGAGGCAATTGCAAATGCATACGCCAGAATCGGAGACAAACTTGACAAGAAAATTGGGAACTGGGGTTTGACTGAAAATGAGAAAAAAGCAATTTTATCTCGTATCAGCGGCACAACACAATACGAAGACTTTAGCGGTTGTGATTTTGTAATTGAAGCAATTCGCTATGATGACAACACGGGTGAAAGACGTATTTTGCAACGCAAAGAGGTGTTCAAACAATTGGAAAAAGTACTTTCAGTAAATGCCATCATCGCCTCGAATGTATCTACTGTAATTGTAACCGATTTGGCTGCCGAACTGGAACACACCGAACGTTGTATCGGGCTGCATTTCCTGTCAAATATCCCCGACTCAAATATTATCGAAATTGTTCCCGGATTAAATACTTCGGTTGAAACCTACAACAAAGTTTGCCAATTTGCCAAGCTCATCAACCATGAGTATGTACAGGTAATGGAATCGGCCGGATTAATCAGTATTCGCTTGTTCCTTATTTTGCTGAATGAAGCCTGTGGTATTCTGATGGAAGGTATTTCTACCGTCGAAGATATCGATCGTGTGCTGACCGTAGGTTTTGGTCACCGTCAGGGCGTTTTCCGTACCGCAGATCAAATGGGTATTGAGAAAATCGTAAAATTACTTGATAATCTTTGGGACGAATATGGAAGCATAAAATATAAACCATCGCCTGTATTGCTACGTCTTTCGCGTGCAAAACATTATGGTGTAAGTCGCGGCATAGGTTTTTACACTTATGACGAAGCAGGAAACATAATTAAATAAGCGGAGGAAAAAGATATGAAGGTACTAGTTTTAAATTGTGGTAGTTCGTCGATAAAATATAAATTGCTCGATATGGAGAGCAATGTTGAACTTGGATCGGGAGCAGTGGAAAAGATTGGAATGAAAGGTTCATTCCTGAAACACACCCGCCAGGATGGAGTAAAGGTGATGTTGAAAGGTGAAATTCTGGAACATCAGGTGGGCATTGAATATATTTTAGGAATTCTTACCAGCGAAAAACATGGCTGCATTAAGTCATTAGAAGAAATAAACGGTGTAGGTCACCGCGTTGTACATGGTGGAGAAAAGTTTAATTCCAGCGTATTAATTACCGAAGAGGTGATTCAGAAGTTGATTGAATGTATAGAAATTGCACCACTTCATAATCCACCAAATTTAGCAGGTATAAATGCCATCGCAGAATTGCTTCCGTCTGTTCCTCAAGTTGGAGTTTTCGATACAGCTTTTCACCAAACCATGCCAGATTATGCTTACATGTACGGCATTCCGTACTCGCTTTACACCAAATATGGCATTCGTCGATATGGTTTCCACGGCACAAGCCATCGTTATGTATCAAAGGCTGCTGCTGAATTCCTTGGACTCGATTACAATAATTCAAAGATCATTACTGCTCACATTGGCAACGGTGTATCTGTAACAGCTATCGAAAACGGCAAATCTATCGATACCTCAATGGGATTCACACCAATTGAAGGTTTAATGATGGGAACACGTTCTGGCGATGTAGATTTAGGCGTGGTTACTTTCTTGATGGAAAAAGAAATGATTGGTGCGTCAGGCGTTTCCACATTATTCAACAAACACAGCGGAATGCTTGGAATTTCGGGCATCACTTCGGATATGCGTGATATTGACATCGCAATTAAGGGAGGCAATGACCGCGCACGCTTGGCTCGTGAAATGTATGTTTATCGCCTTCGTAAATATATTGGTGCATTTGCAGCTGCTATGGGCGGTGTTGATGCTATTGTATTCACGGGTGGGATTGGCGAAAATCACGTATTTACCCGCCGCTACATTTGCGAAGGTTTGGGCTTTATGGGTGTAAAAATGGATTACGATGTAAATGCTGTTTCGCAGGGAATAACCGTAAAACTTAGCACCGAAGATTCCGCTGTAAAAGTTGCCGTAATTCCTACCGATGAGGAATTTATGATTGCTTCAGACACACTCGAAATACTCCAAAATAGAATTTAATCGGTCAACCCGATAAGTGAAAGACATCTGATACCTTATCGTTTCAGATGTCTTTCTGCTTTAAGTAAAAACCCACTTTGCTGGCATATTGATAACAACTATAATCTAATAATCACAACACATGAAAATACTTGTTTTGAACTGTGGAAGTTCATCCATTAAGTACAAACTACTCGACATGTCCAACAACGAAGAGCTAAGCTCGGGAGCGGTGGAAAAAATAGGAATGAAGGGATCGTTTCTGAAACACATACGCCGAGATGGTCAGAAAGTTTTACTGAAAGGCGAGATACTGGAACATCAAATCGGAATTGAATATATCCTCGGCATCTTATCCAGCGAAAAACATGGAGCAATCAGTTCATTTGAGGAAATAGACGGCGTGGGACATCGCGTTGTACATGGAGGCGAAAAATTCAACTCAAGCATGCTCATTACCGACGAAGTGATTCAAAAAATAACCGAGTGTATTGACATTGCGCCTCTTCACAATCCACCAAATTTAGCCGGTATTAAAGCTATCGCTGAACTTTTACCCTCAGTGCCTCAGGTGGCAGTTTTCGACACTGCTTTTCATCAAACTATCCCTGATTATGCCTACATGTATGGCATTCCTTATTCACTCTACACCAAATATGGTATTCGTCGTTACGGATTTCATGGTACGAGCCACCGATACGTTTCGCGTCGAGCTGCAGATTTTCTCGGACTTGACTATCAAAAGTCGCGTATTATCACAGCTCATCTAGGCAATGGTGGATCAATTTGCGCTATAAAGAATGGACATTCTGTGGATATTTCTATGGGATTTACACCTATTGAAGGACTAATGATGGGAACGCGCTCCGGCGACGTGGATCTGGGTGTAGTGACCTTTCTAATGGAAAAGGAAACGATTGGTTCATCATCAGTTTCAACCTTGTTCAACAAACACAGTGGCGTACTTGGCGTATCAGGCGTGTCGTCGGATATGCGTGATATATTAAATGCTAAAAACGAAGGCAATGATCGTGCTCGGCTAGCCTGGGAAATGTACCAATATAAAGTAATGAAATATATTTCGTCCTATGTTGGAGTTCTAAATGGCGTAGATGCCATTGTATTTACCGGTGGTGTTGGAGAAAATAGAACTGAAATTCGGGAATACGTGTGCAAACAACTTGATTACCTTGGCTTAAAAGTAGATTATGATCTCAACAGAGATGCCCGAGCTAAAGAAGTATTACTAAGCACTCCCGAATCAATGGTAAAAGTGTGTGTTATTCCTACCGACGAAGAATTTATGATTGCCTCAGACACAATTGAAATACTGAAGCATAAGAATTGATTCTTTCAATCGATAATAAAATGGCCTCTGAAACGATGTAGTTTCAGAGGCCATTTTATGTTATGTTATAAGATAAATTCAGGCCTGTCTTACAAAAGAGTAAAAATATTCAAACCAAACATCTATATTTGCAAATGTAAATCTATTCTGCTATCACAAAAACATCTAATACAAGAATCACAACGCATGAAAATACTTGTCTTAAACTGCGGCAGTTCGTCCATAAAATACAAATTGCTGGATATGAATACCAATGAAGAGCTTGGAACAGGAGCTGTTGAAAAAATTGGCATGAAAGGCTCGTTTCTGAAACATACACGCCGTGATGGTCAGAAAGTTCTGCTTAAGGGCGAAATATTGGAACACCAACTAGGAATTGAGTATATTTTGGGCATCATATCCAGCGCCAAACATGGAGCCATTAGCTCATTCGACGAAATTAAAGGTGTAGGGCATCGCATCGTTCATGGTGGTGAGAAATTCAATTCCAGCATGTTGATTACCGAGGAGGTTATCCAAAAAATTACCGAATGTATAGACATTGCCCCGCTGCACAACCCACCAAATCTGGCCGGGATAAAGGCCATTACCGAACTTTTACCATCTGTTCCGCAGGTAGCAGTATTTGATACCGCTTTTCACCAAACAATGCCTGATCACGCTTACATGTACGGAATTCCTTATTCTTTGTACAAAAAATATGGCATTCGCCGCTATGGTTTTCATGGAACAAGCCACCGATATGTATCACGTCGTGCCGCCGAATTTCTTGGACTCGACTATAACAAGTCGCGCATCATAGTTGCACATTTGGGCAACGGAGCATCGATTTGCGCTATCAAAAATGGAAAATCTATAGACACTTCCATGGGATTTACACCAATAGAAGGGTTAATGATGGGAACACGCTCCGGAGACGTAGATCTGGGTGTGGTTACCTTTCTAATGGAAAAGGAAATGATCGGTTCGGCATCAGTCTCTACGCTGTTCAATAAACATAGTGGGGTATTGGGTATTTCCGGGATATCGTCAGACATGCGGGATGTAGAAAAAGCGAAAGGCGAAGGAAACGAACGCGCCCGACTGGCATGGGATATGTACGAATATAAAGTAATGAAATACATTTCGGCCTATGTGGGTGTCCTTAATGGTGTAGACGCCATCGTATTTACCGGTGGAATTGGCGAAAATCAGTCAGAAACCCGCGAATTTGTTTGCAAGCATTTGACATATCTTGGCGCAAAAATGGACTTTGAATTAAACAAAGCCACCCGGAGTAAAGAAATGTTGTTGAGCACGGCTGAATCTACCGTGAACATTTGTGTAATTCCTACAGATGAAGAATTTATGATTGCTGCCGACACACAAGAAATAGTGCAATACATCTAAGTCAACAACTTCCCATAAAAAATGCTCAACACCAAAAATCGTGTTGAGCATTTTTTATACTTGTAGATCTTATCAAATATCCTGTTCCGATAATTTCCCCTTAGTTTGTATATATCTAACCGGATAATAGGCAGCCAGAAATCCCATAACAAGCACGGTTACAAATACGAGTATCATGTCCATAATATTAGTTACTACAGGGTACGCATCCACCACATAACCGTTTCCAAGTTTCAAAAAACCAAAGTGCTCCTGAAGCAAACATAACATACCGCCCAAACCAATACCCACGAGAGCACCTACAGCAGAAATCATCCAGCCTTCGAACAGAAAAATTCGTTTTATCAGTTGGTTGTTTGCACCCAAATTTCGAAGTGTTTCAATATCAGCTTTTTTATCAATGATAAGCATAGAAAGCGAACCTATAATATTAAAACTGGCTATCAACAAAATAAAACACAATATAAGATAGGTTATCCATTTCTCAATGAGCATTATTTTGAAAAAACTCTCTTGCTGTTCGTATCTGTTTTTGACTTGATACTTTTCGCCAAGTATATTTTTAATCTGGCTTTGTACAGCTTCTTTATCAGCACCGTTAACCAATTTCAGCTCTAAAGCTGTAACTTTTGTTTTCTCATATTCAAACAAGTCACGGGCTAAATCGATAGATACCAAAACATAATGGTCGTCGTACTGCAATTGCTGCACAGCAAAAATTCCCGAAACAAAGGCTGATACCTGATTGAAACTATTCTCAGGTCGAAGCAGATTTATTTTAGAACTTCTACGGGGCGCATAAATAAGTAAAGGATCGATAAATTGCGCTCCCAAACCCAAAATAGTGGCCACGCCCACGCCGGGTACAGCGCGCTGAAAAGCACCATCGTAGAGCATAAATTTACCATCGTACATTATACTGTCAATGCGAGTCATTTTCTGAAAATCAGGGCTAACACCTTTCACTGTGGCCGGCATTTGCTTGTCTTTAAACCGCAGCAATGCATTCTCTTCAATCACTTCGGTAAAATAGGCCACCGATTTCAGTTTACGAACCTGACCCAATTCGGGCGAGTTCACATCAAAGGTTTTTCCTTGCGACAAAGTGATTTTCAAGTCGGGGTCAAAAGCCGAGAACATATCACTAATCAGCGATTCGAAGCCATTAAACACCGATAACACGCACACCAAGGCCATAGTTCCAATAGCCACGCCCGATGCCGAAATACCAGAAATAATATTTATAGCATTGTGCGACTTTTTGGAAAACAAGTACCTGCGGGCTATCCTAAACGAGAAGGACAGTCCACTTAACGGGTGTTGAGATGGAGAATCGTTTGCTGACATCTAAAATTAAATTCGAGTCTAATCCAGTTCGATTACTTCGCCTTCTTTCAATGGTGATGGCGGATCGCTTTTCAATAAATTATCAATATTTTCGAGATAATCCAATGAATCGTCCACATGGAAAAATAAGGCCGGAACAATTCGCAATTGATGACGAACCCGTTTGCCTAAATCGAAACGAATTGCGCGCGTATCTTCCTGAACACGTGCTAACACCGCAGCCGACTTATCACTTGGGAAAATACTCAAATGCGTGTGAGCCACCCCTAAATCGGGACTAATGCGCACTGTTGTCACTGTGATTAACGTTCCCTGCAATTCGCGAGCATACAACAAAAAGATTTCTCCTAACTCTTTCTGCAACATCCTCGATATTTTTTGTTGTCTTGTTGTTTCCATATTTATAGTCTTATTATTTTAAAAAATAAGAATTGATATCACATCAAATCTTCCATTCAAATCCGTCCTTCGTATCTTTTATCTCAAAGCCCAGAGCAGTTAATTCATTACGAATTTTATCACTGGTTGCCCAGTCTTTATTTTGCTTGGCCTCGAGACGCATATTAAGTAACAAATCTATCGCCTTTTTGTAAGCCTCATTGCCCGAACCTGCGTCGTTTTCTGATTTTAAACCTAAAACATCTTCAATGAACGCTTTGAAAACTGCTTTCAATTCTTCCAAATCGGTTGTATTAATTGTTTCTTTGCCATCGTGAACCAGATTGATAGCCTTCAGCGCATCAAACAGGTGAGAAATCGCAATTGGCGTATTAAAGTCATCATTCATTGCATCCTCACATTTGGCTCTCAAACCAGCTGTTTCCACAGAAGAAGCGGCCGACGCCGCAAGTTTTTGCAAGCGGGCATAACCGTCCATCAACCGTTCAAAACCTTTTTCTGACGCTTGAAGTGCTTCGTTAGAAAAATCCAACGTACTACGATAATGCGATTGCGCCATAAAAAACCGTACAGTCATCGGGGAATATCCTCTTTCCAACAAAGGATGTGAACCGGTGAACAACTCATTAGGCAAAAAACCATTACCAGCACTTTTGGACATCCTCACTCCATTTACAGTCAGCATATTGGTATGCATCCAATATTTTACAGGAGTAGTATGATTACAAGCCTGAGATTGTGCAATCTCATTTGTATGATGGGTAGCCTGCAAATCCATTCCTCCGCCGTGAATATCGAATGTTGAACCCAGGTATTTTGTACTCATGGCAGAACATTCAATATGCCAACCGGGGAAACCCCAGCCCCAGGGAGAAGGCCACTGCATAAGTGTTTCGGGCTTAGCTTTTATCCATAAAGCAAAATCTAACCTCCCTTTTTTCTCGTTTTGCCCACCTAACTCGCGTGTACCTTCAAGCAAATCTTCTAATTTCCGATTCGTCAGTATTCCGTATGAAAAATCTTTATTGTATTTTTCTACATCAAAGTAAACAGTCCCTTCAATTTCGTAAGCATAACCGCTCTCCAATATTGATTTAACCATTTCAATCTGCTCAGAGATATGCCCCGTAGCAGTTGGTTCAATACTTGGAGGAAGTGTATTGAAAATAGCCAAAATATCATGAAAACCAACAGTGTATTTTTGAACAATTTCCATGGGTTCCAACTGCTCTAACTTTGCCTTTTTAGCAAACTTATCATCACCCTCATCTCTATCGCCTTCCAGGTGTCCGGCATCAGTTATATTCCTTACATACCGTACTTTATAACCCAAATATAACAAGTAACGATAAATTACATCAAACGAAATAAACGTTCTGCAGTTACCTAAATGTACATCACTATAAACGGTGGGTCCGCAAACATACATACCCACTTTGTCATCGTGAAGTGGAATAAATTGCTCCTTTTTGCGGCTTAATGTGTTGAATAAATTTAATTTGTGTTCCATAAACCCCTAATCCGTCATCTGACGGAGAATTAAATTAGTATCGTTTATTTATTTTTATCAGAGTTGAGGCAAATTACTTGCTCTTTACCTCTTGCTTCTTCTTTTAAGCTATTCCTCTTTGCTTTTTCAGTTCTTCATAGGCCTCGTTCACAGAACGAAACTTCTCTGTCGCCGATTTTTTTACATCTTCACCCAATTCATTTACTAAATCAGGATGATACTTTTTGGCCATGCGACGGTATGCTTTTTTAATCTCATCGTTGGTTGCGGACGCTTCTATTTCCAGTGACTTATATGCCCAATCACGGTCAACCGTTTTCATATACGGCGCTTTGATAGATTCAAAATCGAGACGATCGATGCGGAAAATAGTTGAAATGCGTTGAATTGTAGCCAGTTCTGAAGCAACCACTTCACCATCAGCATAAGCAATATTGAACAGCAAGTGAAGCAATTCAAGCTTAGACGAATAGTTCATGTGCTGCCCGATTTGAGCCGCCACTTCCGTTTCATTAATATTTTGATCCAAAAGCCCCTTTAGTATTTGTAATGCTTCGAGTGCGCCTTGTTCACCAAAATTTGCCACCAAAAACTTTTTCACTACAGCCAGTTCTGCTTTGTCTACTCTTCCATCGGCCTTCATAATGCAAGCCATAAGCACTAGTAAACTCATTTTGAAATCGCCTTCGGTGGTACTGCCTGACCCCAAAGTGTGAGAAGTATCAACATGTACCGAGCCATCAAACATGGAACCCAGGGCAAAGCCAATTAAGGCGCCAACCGGACCACCAAACGCCCAGCCTAAACCACCACCGATCCATTTTGCAAAATTTCCCATAAAGTCTTTAAATTGAAATGATTTTTGGACGACAAAGATACTAAAATTGTGGCAAAGCGCCAATTGGACAATGACGAATTAGCAACACAAGCGAATGATAAAAAAAGTGGTTGAAACTCATTTCTGAATTTCAACCACTTTGGCTTGTTGTCTCACCAGGACACCTATATATATTTTTCAACCGTATTGAAGTGTACGCAATATATAATGATTATGTGATATTTAACCCCATATTCAGTAAGCACAAACAAAGAGAAATAAAGTTAAATACAAACTTATTCTTACCATTATTCTTACCTTACTTGTTTTAGTGGTAAGAATTTCATATCTTTGTGAAGTGTTTAACCAAATATACAACTCGCAATGGCAAAAATTAGTTTTTATCTCACCAACCCCAAAACAAAAAACGAAACTCCGCTATTTTGTCTAATAAATTACGGACTCTACAAAGTGGAAGACGGAGTAAAAAAGTATTTGCCTTTAAAATACTACACAGACATTTCAATGTCACCTGACTTGTGGAATAAAGAACTAAATAGGGCAAAAGAATCTATTAAGTGGGCGAACTCCGAAACGTTTGACATTAGTATTCAGGCGGTAAAAGAATCGGCACGCAAGAATTACGAAGCGATCAATTCAAAAATAGAAACTTTGGAGAGAACGGCAAAAGAATTGACCAACACACTCACAATAGCCGGGAATGTACCATCGCATGAGAAACTACGTACTGAGCTAGACAAGATTTTTAAGCCTTCAAAAGTGGCGCAAATGCAAGGCGAGACCCCAAGAGAACTATTCCCTTTTATCAATCACCTAATCAAGACCACTAATAATAAACAATCGACCGTAAAGAGTTATAAAGTAGTGCTAAAGAATTTGCAGGACTACCAAGCAGATAAAAAAACAACTTTAAATTTCGAGAATATCGATATTGATTTCTATAACTCTTTCATTGATTATCTTACAAAACCAACAAAAGGAAAAACAAAGGCGGGACTACCAATAACCAAGGCGGGACTATCCAAAAATACTATTGGCACTAGAATAAAAGTACTCAAAGTTTTTCTTAGTCAGGCAAACGAAAGAGGCATAACGGTATGTAACGACTATCTAAAAAGAACATTCAAAAAGCCAAGCGAGGAAACAAGCTCTATTTATCTGAATGAATCGGAGATAGATAAAATGTACTACATAGAAACCTCGCCGGACTCAATAGAACGATTAGCAAAAAAACACAATACTAATACATTGCCACTCTACTTAGAAAAAGTAAGAGACCTTTTTATTATTGGCTGTAACACTGGGCTGCGGTTTTCGGACTTGGCGAAATTAAATAACGATAATATAAAAGCCGACGGAATGATAGAAATAAAAACACAAAAGACTGAAAAAAAGGTAATTGTACCTATCAATCCGACAGTCAGAGCGATATTAAATAAATACAAAAACCAATTACCAAGGGCGATTAGTAATCAGAAATTCAATGAATATCTGAAAGAGATTGCGGAATTGGCGGGAATAGACGAACCTATCACAACCGAGATAACAAAGGGAGGTTTTAAAGTAATAAAAACAACTGAAAAGTATAATTTGGTAACGAGCCATACCGCGAGACGATCATTTGCTACAAATGCATTTTTGGCAGACGTTCCGAGCATTTCGATTATGAAAATCACCGGGCACAAAACCGAATCGGCATTCATGAAATACATAAAAATGAGTGCCAAAGATAACGCTATCAAAATGCAGTCACATAAATTTTTCACCAAATTACAAGTTGCAAAATAACAAGCCGAAAAACATATCAACAATTAATATATAATTACAATGACTAGAACAGAGATTACAATCACAGTGGAGCACAACAACAGCAAAGAACTAAACAGGGCTATAAAAGAGGTACTTACGAGAATGGACGAGGGATACACAGCAGGAAATTACGAGGAGAACGACCGTATTTGCGTGGAGTTTTCAAAGACAGAAAATTACATAACTATCTAATAATCAAAACTGATATTTCAATTATAGAAAGGGGGGTACAACCCCCTTTTTGCATTTATGCACTATTGCATAGTCCAATCCATCTAAAATTTTTTCCTAAAAATGGGAAAACATACAATAAACTGAGTAAAGAACAAAGGATACAATAGACTCTAAAACAGCCGTATAAATTCAAAAAAGAAGTAAATTGCGTAAGTTTAACACATATTTCCGCAAAGTAAAAGAATTACCTACATAGTTTAATCCTACTTTTGCAGCACAACAGATTAATAGAGCCAAAGAGCCATTCGTACAACAATACGGGTGGCTCTTTTTTATTTCTGAAAATATTAACAATGAAATATTACTTAAAACAAAATCTTTATGCACCAAGCACAAATCATTTTATCGGGAGTCAGTTACGAGCAACTGGAAGACAGCATTAAAACCATAGTAAAAAACGAAGTCGATAGAATTATCGGCACAGCAAAGGCAGAATCAGACCCCGAGCTAATTACTAGAAAAGAGACAGCTAAAATTTTAGGCGTATCCTTAGTCACATTGAACGAATGGACTAGAAACGGAATTATCCCCGCCAAGCGAATTGGCACGCGAGTACGATACGAGAAAGCCGATGTATTCAATTCTTTGAAAAATATCGAAACTCTTAAATATCGGAGGGCGTAATATGGCAAAGAAGTGTTTAACCGCAACCGCAAAAAAGGGAGTTTTCACACAAGATGCAACCCGAAAAGAGATTTTCCACCTAACGCCGGAATTAGGCTCAAATTTACCGTTTTCTTATTTCCGAATAAGTTTGCCCATAGCTCCACATTTAATCAGTCAGGGGGCTGTTTATATGGTCGAGAGCCACGCAGGAATTGAGAAGATACTGTTTACAGGACTAAGACCATCGGGAACGGACTTGATCTATTACGGAGACAACTACAACAGAACAACACAGAAAAGAAGTTTTATTTTATTCCGGTCGAATTTGGCACGAAATGAATATACGGTTTATCTGTACGAAAACTACTACCCGAGGAGCATTAGCAGGGTAGTGAAAGACATTTCAGCAGATGATTGATGGGTTCAATAGTTGGAATACTAAACTAAATTTGGACGTCGATGAGCTAATTTATAACGGTTTGCGAATTACCGGAAATTGGCTAGGCGGTCATAGAATAAGAGGCAGTTTACACGGAACTAAGAACAAAGGAGAGCATAACGCAAACGACTACTCTATGACAGACTTTAGAAACACACTTAATCAATTGAGGATAGACATTGGGCTAAATGCAGACATAACGCTCGTAAACGGTTTTGAATTTGGAGTGAATATCAAACTACCAATCAACCCAAATAAGGTCTTAGAGCGCATTATTTTACATAAGTCGAACACGGGAAACAGGACTAAGAACTATGTAGAATTTGAGTACGAATGGTATTCATTAAAATGCTACAACAAATCAGAATTATCTAATTTAGAGTTATATAAATCAGAAAACATACTGAGGATAGAGCTAAAAATACGCAAAATGGCATGTATTAGGAAAAAAGGAGTACGCTGCATGGTGCTATCCGATTTACTGGATGTTTACTTGTGGCAAAGAATGGAACAGATTTTAGTCGAAGCAATGCAGGAATGTTTGTTTGTTGATTTTACAACGAAGGAAATCAAATCTCTATCGACTGCAAACCAAATTAGGTGTATTAATTACGCAAATCCTTCGTATTGGAGCAATCTACACGAAGTCAATAGAAATACTTTTAGCAGAGATCGAAAAAGGTGCGCAAAGCTATCCGATGAGTACAGTAGGTCAACACTAAAGGAGAATATTATTAATTTAATCAGGGAAAAATGTGTAGAATTAAGGAACTTCCCAACTTAGGTCTATAGCCTAAAAGTGGTACAAATTCACCGTTTTTAAGACGTGTGAAATTTACTCAAAGTGATACAAATTCACCATTAAGATAAAGGGTGAATTTGTATCATCAGAGACGACCAACGAGAGGATGTGAAAATGATACGAAAAGAGAATAAAAAACAACAATCTAAATAGAGCGTAAAAATATGGAAACGGAATATAAAATGCAATTTGAAACTAATGAAACGTTAGTCAAAAAACCTCGAAATAGAACACCGTTCATAGTAACACAGTACCGGTTGTGTGAGGCAATGAAAATCCTAGATAACTTAAAAATAAACTGGGAGTTAGATTTAAATAAAATTAATTTAAGAGATTTGAGAGACAATAGTTTTGATTATATCAGAATGTACAGTCCAAAAATTGAAACAAGAAAAATATCTATTTGGTATGATGGAAATGAGGGAGACCCAAAAGATATATTCCATCAGCAAAATATTGACATTGTTCTCGACCTAATCGAATTTGTTCAAACAGAAAAAAAAAAATAATTCCTCCTATTACTGTAATACCCGTTCATATTGTAGATGGCATAAGAACTTCCTTTAATCCTGTTATTTTGGATGGTTTACATAGAGTACGACTTGCAAGATATTTAGGAGAAGCAGAAATACCTTTAATAACGTATGAATACGCTCGAAAATACATATTTACAAAAGCAAAGTGGACTATAAAACGCAATGCTAACAAATACAAAGTGAGTAGTTTAAGTGGATATAAAGCATATACTTTTAACACATCAGAATGGAAATTGAAAGCAGACGAAATGGGAAATTTTGTTCTAAGTAGATAGGTATCATTAAACCTAAGGCGGGTTTGACGATACTTAAAGCATGAAAAGACCAATACATAACGAGCATTTTAAACTTCTAGCCAACCGCCCAAGAATTGACATTTATAGCGTCTTTCTTGGGCGTGCTGCATTATCCAAATAACGTGATTGATAATTGCATGCAAGATTGATAAAAGTAGCTATATAAGCACCATGAACAAACACCCTATAAATCTACAATAAAGCATACTCCAATGATATGTAAAAAGAGTGTTGAAAATAGTATAAGAAGGCTATTTTAGATACTATTTAGAGTTTCATTACACCCTGATTTACGTTTGTCATGTTGCATGGTTGGTTTTAATCAATGAAGTTTGAAATTTATATCGGTTTTTCTTTCAAATTCAGATTGTTTTCTTAATTTTGTGCTGCGGTGTCAGGAGGTTTTTTTAGATGGATTACTAATTATTAATAATAAAAAACGATGAGATTTGAATTAACTAGAAGTGAGGTTATTTCGTTGGTGGTTGTTTGTATATGTATGGTAGGTTGTGGGGCGTGTGTATATTCACACGGTGACAGTGACACGCATGTAAATTATCAAAATTCATACCAAGGGAGTGATGAGCAAAAAAAAGACCTCCATGACATTGATGAGTACTCAAGAAAACACTCCGGATTCTGATTAAATAAGATATGTGTAATATTTTTTAAACCGTCTCAATTAAGTTTGTGGCGGTTTTTTTATGCACTTCAAAAAAAAATAGCGGTCAGGAAACCACTCCCGACCGCAAAATAGTGTTTAACCTACCAACGGCAAGCGATACAAAGATATATTTATTTTCCGTTACTCAAAACGTCGACAACACACTGCCAATTCTAGCAAAACAATTCTATTCTTGCCATTATTCTTACCATAAATATAAAAGCGCTCGACTATCACTTCTGACAATCAAGCGCTTAATCATTTAAAAAGTTGTCTCACCAGGGTTCGAACCTGGACAGGCAGATTCAGAAACTGCAGTGCTACCATTACACCATGAGACAATTATTATTGCAAAATTACAAAAAATATTTATAAAACACAAGCATTAGCACACATAAAAAAAGCGGTTGAAACTCATTTCTGAATTTCAACCGCTTTTGGTTGGTTGTCTCACCAAGATTCGAACTTGGACAGGCAGAACCAAAAACTGCAGTGCTACCATTACACCATGAGACAATCATTGGGCTTTATTTCTAAAGCGGTGCAAAGATACAATTGTTTTTCTTTTTGGCAAAACAATTTTGAAAATTAATTCCTTAATTATTCGATTAATACTACTCTGCAGTCAATAAATAATAGTTCTTTTTTCCTTTCTGAACCAATAAATATTTGCTATTGAGGAGCTTTGAGCCATCAAGCACTTCGTCCTGATTTTCCAATTTTTCTTTGTTTATACTCACTCCACCCGACTGAACCAGCTTGCGCATCTCCCCTTTTGAAGGAAAAACAGCCGCTGCATCGGTCAATAAGTCGATTGCCTTAACACCTTTTTCCAATTCTTCCTTCGAAATTTTGAATTGTGGAACGCCATCGAACACTGCAAGGAGCGTTTCTTCGTCCAATTTCTTCAATGCATCCGATGTTGAATTTCCAAATAATATGTTCGAAGCATCCACCGCAGCATGATAATCTTCTTCGGAGTGAACCATAATGGTTACTTCCTGTGCCAATCTTTTTTGAAGCAAACGCAAATGTGGAGCTTGTGCGTGTTCTGCTATCAAAACATCAATTTCTTCCTTATTGATAGCTGTAAAGATTTTAATGTATTTTTCAGCATCTGCATCGCTCACATTTAACCAAAACTGGAAAAATTTATAAGGCGATGTATAACGGCGATCCAACCAAACATTTCCACTTTCCGTTTTTCCGAATTTGCCACCATCGGCTTTCGTAATTAACGGACATACCAATGCAAACGCTTCACCCCCCGTTTTGCGACGAATAAGTTCGGTCCCGGTAGTGATATTTCCCCATTGATCGGAACCACCCATTTGCAATTTGCAATTTTTGGCTTGATTCAAGTGCAGAAAATCATAACCCTGCAATAATTGATACGAAAATTCGGTAAACGACATCCCTACGTTCGAATCATTACTTAAGCGTTTTTTCACTGACTCCTTAGCCATCATGTAATTAACCGTGATGTGTTTACCAATGTCGCGAATGAAATCAAGAAAAGAATAATCCTTCATCCAATCGTAATTGTTTACCAATTCGGCTGCATTGGGAGCATCGCTGGTAAAATCGAGGAATTTCTCCAATTGAGCTTTCAAACAATTTTGATTGTGGCGCAAAGCAGCTTCGTCCAACAAATTACGTTCGGCCGACTTGCCCGAGGGATCGCCAATCATACCTGTTGCACCACCCACCAAAGCGATAGGTTTGTGACCTGCACGCTGAAAATGCTTAAGCATCATTACACCTACCAAATGCCCGATATGTAGCGAATCGGCCGTTGGGTCGATGCCCACATAAGCCGTAGTCATTTCTTTTTTAAGTTGTTCTTCGGTACCGGGCATCATGGTATGTATCATGCCGCGCCATTGCAATTCTTCAATAAAATTCATCTGAAAATATTTTGATTATAAGTTTGTTTTCGGTATTTTGGATATGAACGCACAAAGATACAACATTTTGAGTTTACGAACAAAACACTTTTCTGGGAACAATTAGATTAGAATAGAAGCATAATTCACCAACAATTTACCCTGTTTTTGGGTCTACTAATCTTCAATTTTGTTTTTGTAATGTAATCTTTAAATCGAAGCGTATTGATAATTTTTTCGTACTTTCGCTGATCAAAGTAAACACTAAAAGCAATTTCAAATGAATATAAAAAAACTACTACCGGCGCTGCTCATCGTGCTTTCAGCCACATCATGCTGCCATAAACAGTGGGCCATCATCCAAAGTAGCTCGGTGAAAATTGCCATCGATAGCACTACAAATCCCTTGGCCGATAAAAGCTACAATGATTATTTGCAGCCATTCAAACAAAAAGTGGATGCACAGATGAACGAAGTGATTGGACAAGCCGCCGAAACCATGAAAGGTCACGCACCCGAAAGTTTGCTTTCCAACTTCAGCGCCGATGTATACCTACAAACCGCAACAAATTTTCAGGGAGAGAAAGTGGATATTGCCATCGTAAATCTGGGTGGGCTGCGTACGGTAGTTCCTGCCGGCGATATTCCCATCCGTAAAGTTTTTGAACTTATGCCTTTTGAAAATGAGCTGGTATTATTGTGGCTCAAAGGTGACAAACTGAACGAACTTTTGCAGTATTTTGCCAGTATGGGTGGCGAAGGCGTATCGGGTTTACGCATGGAAATAAAAGACGGAAAGGCTGTGAACATCACTATCGATGGCAAACCGCTTGACACAACGAAAGTGTATAGCATAGCCACCAACGACTATCTGGCCGGGGGAAATGATAAAATGGTACAGCTGGCTCAGGCAGAAAAACGAGTGAATACCGGCATCAAAGTAAGATCTATGTTACTCAACTACATTAAAAACGAGACAAAAAAAGGAAATAAAATTCAATCGAAACTGGACGGAAGAATAAAAACAGTTGAAAATTAAAATAACCCCTACCCCCTAAAGGGGAACATGATTAGTACATTCTACACAAACCATTCACATAAATTCATATGAAAAAACAACATATATATTTAAAAATCAGAAGTAACTCCAGTTCCCCTTCAGGGGTTAGGGGTCTTTTTTTCTTACTTTTCTTCAGTATTTCTATTTTTTCTCAACAAAAAATAAAACTGGTGATTTTGCATACCAACGATACACACAGCCAGATTGAGCCAACCGAGAAATCCAGTCTAAAAACGTCGGACATGGGCGGTTATGCTCGCAGAATGGGTGTAATAAGCAAAATTAGAAGCGAGGAGAAAAACGTGCTTTTGTTTGATGCGGGTGATTACTCGCAAGGAACGCCGTATTTCAACTTTTACAATGGACGCATCGAAGTTGATGCCATGAACCGCATGAAATATGACGCCATAACAATTGGCAACCACGAGTTCGACAATGGCGTGGACACACTGGCAAAAGTACTGCGTGCAGCACAATTTCCAGTGCTCAGTTCCAATTATGGATTAGACAAAACTGCACTTTCAGAGGTGGTTAAACCCTATCTTATTTTGGAGCGTTTCGGTTTGCGTATTGGGATTCTTACCACCAATGTTGAACCAAAGGGATTAATCATTGAAAACAACTACAAAGGAATCGAATACAAGGATCCGTTTGTAACAGCCAATCAATTATCCGATTTTTTAAAGAAAAAGAAACACTGCGATGTAATTATTTGCCTGTCGCACCTGGGCTTAGAGCACGACTATCAACTGGCCGAACAATCGCGCAATATAGATGTGATTATAGGCGGACATTCGCACAGTTTAGTTGAGAATGTCACACGCAAAAATGCGAAAGGAAAAGCGGTAGTGATTGCTCAAATGGGGAAAAGCGGTTTGTATCTAGGACGGGTAGAGTTGGAGCTGGAAAAGAAGTAGAAAATTTTCACAATTTGGCAAGATTTTTGCTGATTATCAATCCCTTGAAAATCAACTTTGGATAAGCCATTATGAAAAATTTCCTACCCACATTAATTGTTTTATGCACGACGGTCACCTTTGCACAGACAACGACCGAAAACATCAGCAAAGATTCAACATTTATCAAACAAGGTTCTTTGGAGAACTACGAGGTTCTTCCAAATCCGTTTCAAGAATCGACTCGTTTCAAAGCGAGCACACTCAGCGGAATGTTGTCGCGCTCGATGCTATCGCCCAGTTACGAGCTAAAAACTCCAACCATCAACCTCCCTCCTCTTACGTATATTCATTTTCCACATCTAAGCCTCGATGATCGGTTCTATAATCAATACTCCATCAACCGTCGAAGCTGGATAAACACAAGCATGTCGTCGACCAACTATTATGGACTGGGAGGAGTGTACACCGTTGGTGCCAATATAAATAGAAAGCTTGGAGAGTTTGGGGTTTTAACCGGGGGAGTTTACGCTTCGAAATATAACAACTATAATAACTTTTCGAACAGCACAGGCGTTAACGGAAACTTTAAAATCATTCTTACCGACCGAATCAGCCTAAACACCTTTGGACAATATTCCATTGGCGGAAACACAACGGGAATAGCACCGTATTTATCCACACTTTACCCGACATCTTATTATGGCGGATCACTTGAATTTAAAGTCACCGACAAATGGGGAATCGTAACCGGTGCTTCGAGCGAATTTGATGTTTTTTCCCGGAAATGGGTCACACGTCCCTTTATTATGCCGTTATTTTACAAACATTGAATTAGCCATAAATCAACCGTTTCAATAACCTTGCTTTCTCTGTTGTAGTACCTATTTCTTAATCAGCGACTTCGGTCGGCACTGTTTATGGTTTTCAATTTGGACCATGCATAAATAAATACTATAAAATTAATTCTCCTTGTCCGGATTCTGATAAATAGTGCACATTCTTCGAAAAGTTTAGTACAAATGTTCAGAACTTTTGTATACTTTCTGAAAACTTTAATACAAAGTTTGAAATGTTTTGTATCCTCTTCAAAAAGTTTAGTACAAACTTTCCAATCTTTTGTATCCTTTTTGAAAACTTTAATGCAAACTTTGAAATGTTTTGCACACTTTTCTGGAAATTTAGTACAAACTTCCGGAAGTTTAAGGAATAACCTGAGGTTCGGGATAAGGATATTTGTAAGTTTCTTATATTTTGTCGTATAAACTTTCCAATAAGGTTTAATATTAATTGGAGTCTGTATCTCTCTTATGTAACTAGGGTCGGCTGAGTTTTTCAGCAGACCCTAGTTAACGGGTTATTCGAAATTTTTACCGGACACCAATAAAAATTAATCTTAAAAAAGGAGGTTATTATGGGCAATCCTAACTATCGGATCAGTATTCCTAGAAATCCATCAGATTTATTAAAACTTGCGACTAACGTACTTAAAAAACACACCGAGTTGGGCTCTGAATCACCACTCAACGCCTTGGTGTCGCACAAATGGAGTGACAATGGAGCTAAAGTGGCAGAAGCAACTGCACTGGATAAGCTGGCTCAAGAGCTGAAGACACAATCCGAAGAAGCAATCAATAAACGCAATGCGTTGCTTCCGGATATTGAAAATTCAGTGAAAGGCAGTCGTGATTTACTAGAAGGTGTATACCGCGAAACACCACGAGCGCTTGCCCAATTTGGGTTTGAGATTACTGAATCTGCTCGTTCAGCAGGAAAGAAAATTGAAAAATAAAACGTAAGATCCTTTAGTCGGGTGCATGGTTACGACTACTAATAGAAAAAGCAGTGCCGGGTGGCGCTGCTTTTTTTGCGTGATTCATTTGATATTTATTTCCTAACCAATAAGCGATTTCAGACTTTCCTCATCTTCCTTCTGAAAATTTTCACCAAATATAACATCCTTTACTTTTATAACGGGGTGACCCTGCTGTTCTTGGTTAATATGTATTTCATTAAATGAAACAGATTCTTTAGCATTTGACTCATATATAATATTTTTATCATTATGCTTTTCCCAATATTTTTTTTCCACATATCTTATTAGTCGTATTTCAGATTCATTTTCAAATGGGTCTGACTTTTTATAGAAATTAATAATCAAAGACATAAGAATCTTAAAGTTATTGACACTAAATTGTTCTTCTCTTGAAAATCTAATGTACTTATCTCTTAACTCTTTAATTACCCGAAGTTCATCAACCTTTTTATAGTTTACCCTCCCAATATAATATGAAGACCAGTCATAACTATCCTTTGGTGGTTCAATTGTGAGAACTAAACAAACTCCTTGCTTTTTGTCTCCATAATTTTCCCATAGATATTGACTTTCCATATTATTAGGTTCACTTAAGGACATGCAGAACAACTCTCCTTTTATTGAATGAATATTCTTATTTCCATCCGGAATTGAATCAAGCAGATCATAAGTGTATTTAAGTTCTAAGGTGTCCGACATGTGATTTAAATCGTACATTCGGAATGTCTGCGTTTGCAATATCTTTTCTGCTTTTATTTTATCCGTAAAATGCAAAAATGTATTATTTGCATTTAATTCATAATGAAATATCGTATTCTTCAAAAGATTATAATCTCGAGAGAATCTTATTGAGGCTGACTTTGGAGATGTATCTAGAGGTTTATACAATCCTGCTGGTTCTAGAAAATCAGTGTTTAATTCTGTCCAAAAAGTTGAAAGAACCTCTGTGACTAAGAGTCCTTTTTTTCTGGACATTTCATTTTTGAATATTTCAAAAGCTTCTTTGTGAGTCATAGCCGAATGTCGTTAAAATACTTTGCATAGCAAAGTATTTTAGATTAACGTAAAAGTGTAGATAATAACCATCAACAAACACAGTAAAGTTCTATAATTTCAAATACTGCATAATAAAACGATTTTCAAATTTATTTCTTCCTCACCATCACCACCGACCCCACCAACATGGGAATAACGAAGTTGATCAGCCAAATGCAGAGTCCTGCCAATGCAATGCTCACCACCTGACCCGAAAAAGCACCGATAACAAGTACGGCATACGAGCTACGCACAGCAGCTTCGGAAAACGCAAAAGACGGCGTAAAAGTAACGAACAAATAAGTGGTGGGAATGGCTATAAGTGCTTGCCATGGTGCCAAATGAACTCCAAAAAACCGCAACATAAAAAAGAACTGCACACAAAATACCAGATAGCGAACGAGTGAAATCAGCATAATCGCAGCCAACTGTCGAAAGCTATAACCGGTTAAACAATCGGTAAATGGAAGGATAATATGTGCGAACCGATTGCTTTTGAACCGCCTGCTCAGTAGTGGAAGTGCAAAATAAAACAGTCCGAAAAGAATCAAAAAACCAACGATATAAAAAAGATAGTGCGTGATATTTGCCTCTACTGTTCCCACCGTTTGTGTAAAGAACAACAAACAGGCAGGCAGACCACACAGCGCCATAATCAGGTTTTGCGTCAGACTATTAACCAGACTCAATGTAACTCCTGACTTTCGGTTATCTTCATTCAGAAACATCACGCGACCCACTAACTCACCCACCCTGTTGGGCGTAAAAAAACCGGTAGAAATACCCGCCAACACAGCTTTGATGGAAGTAAAGAGTGAAAGTGACTGTACGTTCGCAGTTAGTCGCTGCCATTTAACGGCCTCGAGCAACCAATTGATCGGCAAAAGTGCTACAATACCCACCAGCCAACATAGTCGGGACAATGTCACATTTCTACATTGCTCCACCAAATCGGGATACTGGCTGAAAGTTAGAAGTTTGTAAACCAGGTATACATAAGCAGCTACAACTATCAACCATTTGGCCAGGTTGTAGGCTTTACCCATGTTTGAAAGTGAATTTTTTTTGCGAAAAATAGCTTACCAAAATGCAGAAGAAGGTGGCTATTGTTTGCGAAGGTGTTACCCAGAAGTGAAATCCATCAACCAGTATTTTTAGTGCTATTGTATTAATTCCCAAATTGATAAATACAATTATAAAATATCGGTACAGTTGCACATGTCCGCGTAACTCCGACTCGGTAAACGTAACGTATTTTTGCAACAAAAAACCAAAAAAATTGGAGAAAGGGAAAATAATAGCCAGCGAAGCAATGTGCGAACTAAGGGTAAATAAACCCAAAGGCAGTACTTGTTGTTTTAAAACGAAATTATAAACAATGAAATAAAGCAACAACGAAAATGCGACATTGGCTGCACCCGTAAAACCATATCGAAAAAACTGAATGGTCATGTGTTTACGAAATGGCGGATAAAAAAAATCGATGATGGACATTATCCAACCCCCGATGGTTTCAAATTTCTTTCTCATTTGTAGTTATAAATCTGATTCATTTACTGTAATACAACCGAAAATGTAGGTTAGTCGAACAATTATAGTTACTTTTGTGCGCTTTTGAAAAAGGGTAGTTTTTTGTTGCAGTGCAAAGATAGTATTATTGCATTGACAATTGACAATTGGCAATTGACAATTTTAGAACTTGTAGATATTTTACATTATTTTCAATTACCGGCACTTTTCAATTCAATCGTTTTTCCCAATAACCAACCGAATTATGCATCAAGTAAAAGCAAAAAAATACCTGGGACAACACTTCCTCAAAGACATGGGAGTAGCTCGTCAAATTGCCGAGAGCTTAACGCTCGATGGTCCTACTGCTGTACTTGAAATCGGTCCGGGAATGGGCGTGCTGACCCAATTTTTACTTCAGAATCCGCTTATCGACCTCACGGCCGTAGAACTCGACAGTGAATCAGTCGTTTATCTGCACGAGCATTATCCTGATTTGAAAGTGATTGAAGCCGATTTTCTGAAAATGGATTTGAAAAGTGTTTTTTCTGACAAATTCTGCATTATTGGCAATTTCCCCTATAATATTTCGAGCCAAATCTTCTTTAAAATGCTGGATAACAAAGACTCTATTCCTTGTTTAGCCGGTATGATTCAAAAAGAAGTGGCAGAGCGTATCGCCGCTCCGGCCGGCAGTAAAACCTACGGCATTCTAAGTGTGCTAATGCAAGCTTACTATAAAATAGAATATCTTTTCACTGTAAATGCAACCGTTTTTGATCCGCCGCCAAAGGTTCAATCGGCTGTAATTCGTTTTACACGCAACGAAGTTTCGCAGATTGATTGCAACGAACAACTTTTCAAAACGGTGGTGAAAACTGCATTCAACCAACGACGCAAAACATTGCGTAACTCATTGAAGCCAATCGTTGAATCAGGTCACCCGATGTATGCTGATCCGCTTTTCGACTTACGACCCGAGCGACTGGATGTGGCAGCATTTATTGATCTAACAAAACGAGTAGAGCTAGCGTTGAAATAATCAACAACTTCTCTTCTGTAATTATATATTCCGTATTCAGCATGTTTTTGTTACATGTTTTTAATCTTCATGATTGAAATCATTCCAAAAAAAAGAGTACCTTTGCGCAAAATTTAAAAATCCCAATCCCAATGGACGACGACCCTGCGATAGAAAAATTAGTAAAAATCACCCTGATTTAAAAGGTCGTCTGTTAGCATCTATCTCTCAGCCACCATTTTGAATCTACAAAAAAAGGAGGTGGCAATGACATCACAAATAACATTTTATGTAAGCCAAATTATTGGCTGCAAAATCTGTGACGTAAACGGAAAACGTTTAGGAAGCGTTATGGATATTATGGTAAATACAGCTCAGCCTGTCGTATCAAACGAAGATACGATCAGACCAGCTATTATAGGACTTAAGACCAAAATAAACGGTGCGGTCCATTATTTGAATTTTGAATACATCAAAATTGAGAACAAAAACAAGCGTTTTTCTTTCGTCTGCGATAAAGCGGAAGACCTCACAGAAACATCATTAGAAAACAGTTTACCTCTAGGGAAAAACATCCTCGATCGCCAAATTGTGGACATCAACGGACGCAAATTAGTGCGCGTAAACGACATTAGGTTAGTTTCTATTGCCTCGGGCACCTACGCCATCGCAGTAGACATTGGCACCGAGGGTTTGCTACGCAGGCTGGGTGTCGCCAATCTGGTAAACAAGTCACTAAACCTTTTCAATGCTACACTGCCTACGCAATTTATTTTGTGGGACGATGTGGAAGCACTCGACACTACCAACTTCAACATTAAACTATCGCAATCTTCGAGCAAGCTGCAACGACTGCACCCTTCCGATTTAGCCGACATTATTGAAGAAATGGGTGCTCACTCGCGTACAAAAATTTTCGAATCGCTTGATGAAGAACGTGCTGCCGATGTATTGGAAGAAATGGAACCATACGCTCAGGCACAAATTATTGAAAGTTTGTCGATTGGTAAAGCTGCCGACCTACTTGAAAAAATGCCTGCTGATGAAGTAGCCGACTTGCTCGACGAGCTTGAAGATGACACCGTGGAATTGCTGTTGAACGAAATGGAGAGAGAGTCATCGGAAGAAGTTCGCGAATTGCTCGAATACGAGGACAAAGAGGTGGGAAGTTTAATGACAACCGATTTTTTATCTTTCCGCGAAGGAATGACAGTAGACCAAACGCTAAACGAATTGCGCAAGCAAAAACCGGAGGCGGATATGATTTATTCTTTATTTATTACCGACGAAGAAGAAAAACTGGTGGCTACCGTTTCGCTGAGAGACCTTGTCATTTCGTTGCCAACGATGACATTGGCAGAAATTATGAACAAACAAATCATCCGCGTTTCGGATGAAGACAAAATTGACACCTTGGCAGAAATTATTTCAAAATACGACTTGCTGGCTATTCCGGTGACCGATGCTGAAAACACATTGGTAGGGATGGTAGTAATTGATGATATTGTGGAAGACCTTATGTACAAAGGAAAAACCAAGAAAGGAGGTCGCTCATGGAGATGACAAAAATAAACGAATTTACGAAGAAACGAAAAAATATCTGGCGCAACCTGCTTGTATTTATGGCCGTGCTCGGGCCGGGAATTATTACCGGAAGTGTGGATAATGATGCCGGTGGCATTACAACCTACTCAATTGCCGGTGCTTTGTATGGCTACAATTTACTTTGGACCATGATTCCGGCACTGATTGTGTTGATTGTAGTGCAAGAAATGAATGCCCGTATGGGAATTGTATCGGGCAAAGGATTGGCCGATTTGATTCGCGAAAATGCGGGAGTGAAAATCACCTTCTTTATCTTTGTTGGTTTATTAATTGCCGACATCGGTAACACTACCACCGAATTTGCCGGGGTAGCAGGTAGTATGCAGGTTTTCGATATCAGTAAATACATAAGTGTACCTATTGCAGCCGCACTGGTTTGGTGGCTGGTTGTAAAAGGAACGTACAAATTCAGCGAACGTGTGTTTCTCATTTTCAGTGCTTTTTTGCTTGTGTATGTAGTTTCGGCCGTTATGGGCAAACCACATTGGCATGACATTGGGCAGGCAATGATTAAACCCGATATTCAATACACAAAAGAGTATCTGGCTATTGTTATCGGAATAATTGGTACCACTATTGCACCTTGGATGCAGTTTTACATGCAGTCGGCAGTAATCGAGAAAGGATTGACCATTTCCGATTATAAATATACGCTTTGGGACGTAGTCATTGGAAGTATTATCACCGTGGTGGTAGCATTCTTCATCATTATTGCCTGTGCGTCTACACTTCACGTCAATGGCATTAAAATAGAGGAAGCCAAGGATGCGGCCATGGCGCTAAAACCAATTGCCGGAGATTTAGCGTCAATCGCTTTCGCCTTCGGATTATTTATAGCTTCCATTTTCTCAGCTACCATTCTACCGGTTGCCACATCCTTTTATGTATGTGAGGCCTTTGGCTGGGAAGCCGGAATAGACAAAAAATGGAAAGAAGCACCCCAATTTTACTGGTTATTCACGATTATCATTATTCTTGGTGCTGCCATTATTCTAATACCAAGTGCGCCGTTGATTACAATAACGCTTTGGTCGCAAGTGGCTAACGGACTATTGCTTCCTGTAGTATTGCTTTGCATGATGTTAATTGTCAATAATAAAGAAGTGATGGGCAGCTATGTAAATAAACCATGGCAAAATGTAATCGGTTGGAGTACCATTACTATTTTAATTGGACTTACAATCACGTTATTCGGATCTTCGTTTTTTTAAATAACTTTGTAGAGGTATTATTATCGAAATAGTCAATAATAAAAAGCAGAAAGGAATCCATATATGTCCGAACTAAGAATTTTCTACCACGAGGATAATAAAATCAAGATATCAAAAAGCCTTGATATCTTGAAGAAAGTAAACCTAAAAGAGTTAGTTTGGATTGATCTGAATGATGTTTCGGAAGAGATTGAAAACAAGTTGGAAGAATTTCTAAAAATCTATATTCAGGAAGATGAAGAGATTGAAGAAATCGAGATGAGTTCGCGCTATATGCAGACCGACGATAGCATTGTGGCTAACTCCAACTTTTTACAAGTAAATTATACGGTTGAACCTGTTTCTTTTATTATTAAGAATGGGATTCTGGTATCTGTTCGTAATGCCGAGCTTAAATCTTTTAACGAGACGACAAAGAAGATTTTTGCGAACACTCGGAATTTCATGACGGGTTATCACGTATTGGTTACGCTACTTGAAACCCGGGTAGAGTACGATGCCGACATGATAGAGGATGCCACCGATTTGATTACCAATTTAAGTAAGACACTGAATACGGAAGACGATTTAGATCAGGATATTTTGATACGAATCAAAGATTTGCAGGAAAAGGTAATGATTATTCGTCAGAACATTATGGATAAGCAACGTGTGGTATCCAACATGCTAAAATGCAATTTCTTCCCCGAAGAATTACTTCCACGTCTGACAATGATTATCAAAGATATCAATTCGCTTTTCGAATACACTCGCTTTGGATTTGACCGATTGGACTACCTCCAGGATACTTTCCTCGGTTTGGTAAATCTGCAACAAAATAAAATCATAAAGATATTTACAGTGGTTTCAGTTATCTTCATGCCTCCTACCCTTATCGCAAGTATTTATGGCATGAACTTTAAACACTTGCCTGAATTAGACTGGAAATTTGGATATCCTATTTCTATTTTGATGATGGTCGGATTTTCGGGCGCAGTAATGCTTTATTTCAGAAGAAAAAAATGGTTGTAAATTGAGACCCTGATTACATAGTCAAAAATAACGAGCCGGTTGAAATCATTCAATCGGCTCGTTATGTATGCAACAATTCTCTATTATATCTTGAATAACCGCCTATCTACCTGAGAAAAATCGGTAATGATTTCGTGCGAAAAGCGACTGTAATTCTCACCGTAAGAGTTGACGATATATATTTTACCGGCTTCGGCGGCTTCAGCTGAGAGAATTCCCGCAACCGAATCTTCAAACACAACCGTTGCCTGTGGCTTAAGGTTTAATTTCCGTGCCGCTACCTGAAACACATCGGGATGCGGTTTACCACGAAAAGTTCCATCGTTATATGCCAACTTCTCCATATCAAACCATCTTCCCAAATGCATGTGCTCAAAATAGAAATCGACATTTTCGATACCTGAAGAAGTGGCTATAGTCATTGGGATTCCTTCTGTTTTTAAAAAGTTGAACAAAGCTTCAGCTCCAGGTGCAAATGGCATATCGTTGACACAAAGCTGACGGTAAATAAGCTCTTTCTCCTGTGCCATTTCGTCCACCTCGGCATCTGTAAGCCCAGCCCCAAGAATGCTCCGCATAATGTCAGGATTACCCTTGCCGTGTATCTTTACACGCTTCTCCTCATCAGTGAGTCGAACGCCGTATTTTTCCAGAAAAATATCGAAGGCCTGATCGTGAAAGGCGGTATCCCAAAAAAGAGTTCCGTTGAAATCGAAAATAGCAGCTTTGTATGTCATGTTTCGTATTATTTAAATGCAATAGACTAACCGGCACAAAAATAATACAATCCTACCGGCTATTATGCCAATAGACTTTAAAATGACAGAGATAGAGTAAAAATACGGGGAAGGAAAAAGAGTGATGAAATGGGAGGTTTTATTGAGACAGAATGAAAGCAAATCAGAAATTAGAAAGACAATCCACATTTTTCGAGAATACGGGTCTCCAAAATGCAAGCCTCATCAGCGCTAAGTTCTGTTGGATTTAGCTCGCCAAGCAAAATCTTTTTTGCTTCGTCGGCCAATGGAATATCTTCGGGGTGTGTGCTGAAATAATCTTCCCACATCTCGGTTAGAATGAGATTAGGATTTAGTATGTAGTTAATGAAATCATCATTTACCAAAATACTTAATACACGTTTGTCAGTAGTTGAACTCACCTGGTTGCGTTTAATTTATAATAAGACGCAACAATATATTATTTCGTACTCAAAAATGAAATAGAATATGAAATTATGCTGCGCAAGTACGCAACTTTGATATTCCGCGGTGAATCAGGTTACGAACCGACTGGTAATTCATGTTCATAATGGCGCAAATATCTTCGTATTTCTTTTCCTCAATATAATATAGGATAATAGCTTTGCGTTGGCGTGGTGAAAGTTGATCCAACATTTTGCTGACAAAAACACCGTCGAGCATTTCTTTTTCGTTGGCGATATAATCTTTTTCAATATTATCACTTGAAACTACATCAAGGTCTTCGACAGCTACGTCCGACAGGTTGACCCGTTTACGGCTTTCGTCGCAAAGCTTATTTTTCAGTGAAATGATAATGTACGATTTGAAATTTGCAACCGTATCCAATTCAAGTCTTTTATTGTATATTTTGATAAATACTTCCTGAATACAATCCTTCAGAAGTTCAACATCTGTAGTCAATTTACAACCATAGTTATAAAGCATATTGACATGCAAGTTATACAATTTCGAAAAAGCAGCTGTGTCACCGTTTATAAAGTCAGCAAGATATTCAGCAGTCTGAACATCGCAGTTTACATAAGGTGATTTTTTCAAGTAATTGTTTTCCATCGTGGTAGTACTATAGAATGTTGTTACAAATAATTATGCAACAAAAATACTGTGTGCGTACATCAATTGATTGGAAAATCTGATTTGGATGTGGTAAATTTAGGTAACATGCTTTACAACATATTTTTGTGTTAAACTTAGAGCAAGCATAAAAAGAGCCGAATCATCGGATAGAATGATTCGGCTCTTTTTGAGTTTCTGAGGATAAATTATCGAAAAGACCTATAGTTTTTTGAACCAGTATGCACCATTCTTAGCTGCGTCCACCTTTAAACCATAGAGCTGATTGCCGTTTATCGATTTATTCAGCACTGTTATTTCACCGGTTTTGCCATCAACAAATTTCAACTGATACTTACCGGCTTCTAATTGAACAGGAATATCTGACTCCGACTGTGGGTATATGATACTGCCTGTACCAGATTTTACCAACATGCAGTATTTATCAGAATTTACATGTTTCACCTCCATTTGCGCAGCAGCACGTAAGAACTCATCGTCTTTGACCGGCAACACCGGACAAGATCCGCCTGCCATCAATACAGCCCAGGCCATGTCAGGGTAATTTTCGGTATAATAAGTTACCACCTTATCGGGATACTTTGTGCGATATTCATTCACGGCTTTGTAAGCTTCATTGAAGGTTACCTTACCCACTTTCATTAAGCGGGCGTGCTGACGGGGAGCAAGGTTTAATCCACCCTGAGGTGCGTAAACCGTTCCATCATTTTTGTAATGCCAGTAGCGAATATCGATAATATCAACAATCGCTGCACGCTTGGGGTCGGCGAGGATTGAGTCCTGCACATCTTTGGTAGTACTTAAAGCCACCAACGCATTTTTGCCGGTTTCTTTTTGCCATTCATCAATAACATCCAACCAGAATTGTACAAAATGTAACGGACCGGTATACTCGGCACTGATAAGTTGCACCACATTTTGATTATCCGCAAAATTATTCAGGCACTGACGAATATAGGTGCGGTAATACTGACGACGAATCGGATTGGTTATATCGTAAAACATTTCGGCACGAAAAATTCGTTTATCGCCGGCAAAATTTACCGGTTCAGGGAAACCTAGATCATTGATATTATTGGCCGAACGCCACGGGCAATCCACCCAATGTGCTCCGGCTTCGATAATATTATGTTGAAAGAAGTTCTCTTGAAACAAAAGTAGTCCTGCTTTTTGTCCTTTGTCGGCAAACTCTTTCAGGCGCATCCAGTACCATGCATTCGGACGGTTTAAATCGTATTTCGACAAACCATCCCAGGCTAAACCTTCGCCACTGCGGGCAAAAGGCTGTTCGTAGCCGGGACCCCACACATCACCATCGCGACGGCGGATACGTTCGTGATCATCTCGACGACGGTCGGTCCACAAGCTATAATTATGATCTAAAACCATGATATTTTTAGCTTCCAGATAAGAAATCACCGAATCAACACGGTCGGTTAGTCCATAACCTTCGCGTCCGGCAACAAAACGGGTAACGTGAGGCTTGGTAAGATAAGACGCAATATAATTGGGTTTCAATTTGCCATTCCACCATTGTACTTCGAGTTTAGCCCCCGACATCAAAGCTCCATCACGCACCAAACGACCATTTTCAATAGAAATAGTTGGTGTATATGCTTTAATGCGCATTGGCTTACTTTTCAATTCGGTGGTTGTCATCAGTTTTGCATGATCAACAGAAGGAGCAAAAACGGCTTGTTCAATCCACATTTCGGTGGTCAGCAGCGGTTCGTAAGCCTCCTTCATCATTCGCAGCGCATCAACCACAGGCGGGCTGCTGGAAGCGTCGGTTCTTTTAGGGAGTATTCGTCCACGAGCTGAAACATCCTGGTCCAGACGGCTAGCAAGTTGCGCATAATAAATGCTCCGAGGTTGAACATGGTTGTTTGATTCATCCCATTCGCCATCGCCGGAGAACTGCGCCCAACAGCCATGGGCTCTGTTTTTAGCATCAGCGGAAGGAGAATAACATTCTATCTCAGCAGCTGTACATTGCCAGAAAAGGCTGTTAGCTGTATTCCATCCGGCTCCGTTTTTACTTTGACCCAGATTTTTGAATGTCAGGTTATGACCATCTATATTTACCACATCAAACAATAATCCACACGCCCAGGCATCGATGGATCCACTGAATCCTAAGGCATTTTTGGCTTCACATTGCACAAAAGCATTTGGACCCGGAGCGCAATACCCCGCTGCAAAATCGTTTATTCCGTTTTCTGAATAACACCGTTGGAATAAATTCTGTTGACCCATGGTGTAAAAGGTTATCCGACGGAAGCCACCGATTTCAGATATCGGATCTTTGGAAATACAATCTTCAATAGTGATTTGCGAAGTACTTGGTTGTAGAAAAACAGCATTTCCTGCAAAATGGGAAAAATTAATTTGTCGTACCCAGCAGTTTTCTGCATTTTCAACCGAAACACCCGTCCAACAGTGATCCTCGTCTTTGGGGTATTTTTTATTATAATCAGAGTTCATGGTCAGGTTTTCAACTCCCGATTCCGAAATTCGTCCTGTCCATATATATTTTCGCACTACCGCACTCCCAAATTGTGCATCAAGAGCGGTTGTAAGCGGTGCGTTCAGGGTAACTTTATTTCCGGAGATGGAGACAATCGTTCTGTCCCAGCTAACATCAATATCGCCGGCTTTCCAACCTAGAGCACTGATGCCGCCACCATAAATATCACAACCAACGGATTTAATCCACTCAGCAGTCGAAGGCCGCGTAATATTCAACCTGTCACCCACTTTTAAGCCTGCAAGGGTATTTAGTTCCAACGTTTTTTCATTCACCGGAACATAAGCAGCAGTTACTTTGAAAGAATCTTTCTGAACTTTATTATTTACCCCTTCGATATGAAGCAGCGCAGATCGGTCGACACCATGTTTGAACAAAACAGTTTCGTGTTTATCAGAGCCACGTAATACTACACCGGAAGTTGTAATCCACAAATTTTTATTGAGATTATAAACTCCTTTGTCCAACAAAACAGCCCCACGAAAACCACGAACATCAGGTTTTAATGCGGAAACATAATTGATGGCACGCTGAATAATTTCGGATGCGTCACCGTCTTGTTTTGGAACAAAAATTACATTGTTCAGGGTTGGGATATCTTGTTCAGAGATTTTGTACCCGCAATAGGAAAAATCGAGAATACTGTTTCCTTTTGCATCTTTTGTATAGGTAATTTTATTGTCCTTTACCTGCAAACCGAACGACTGAGCATTTACAGCCTGCGAAAAGCCCAGCAGAAAGACACAAAATGTTTTAATAGTACATCTAAAATTATTCATTATATATTATTTTAAAGTCCAACTTCCCAAAAGTTTGGAGCTTTGGGGAAGTCTTATCAATTACATCAAACTTTTACGACCGACAAGCGTATCGTGGTTGTTTTTTGGATTTTTCCAGTCAACCTTCTTTTTGGTATCAATTCCGTTGATATATTTTTCGATATTGGTATATCCATCACCGTTGCAATCTTTCACCGCATCAGTCGGATCATTTGGATTCAAGCCGTTAGCTTTTTCCCACGCATCGGGCATTCCATCCATATCTGTGTCAATTACAGGTTGACCTTTATACTCCGGAAGTCCGCCAACCTGACGAATATCGGTTATAATTCCTTGTTTGTATGAATCGGCAGGCAGGCGTCGTTTCACATATTTTGGAATAAACAATGGTGCATCTTCAACATAAATAGCTTTTCCAGTTACCACCGTTTTTACAACGCGGGTATCTACAGCATCACGTTTTGGAAAATTAGCTCCGGCATTTTGAAGTACAAAGTTATATACATTTTTGGTACTCATGATATTTGCAGAGCTCATTGGCATTTCGAATGCTTTGTCAACGCGAATATCCTTTACGTAATCTTCCAGTTTGAATTCTTCGGCTAATTGTACGCCACCATCCCAGTTGTTCTTCGTCACTTTTGCGTTTCCTTCTACAATATTTCCACTCACAAAGGCTTTACCAAACGAAACAGGATGACTTTTATCGCGACCGGCTTCCGGTTTCAGTAAACGGTAGGAGATTGGTTTATCAAGCGGTGTAATAGGTCCCGGTTTGAAATAGTTATTGATGATATTGAAGAAGCTTTTGTTATCGCCACCATCTACCGAGCGATTCCACCAGTTGTAAACAACATTGTTCACAAAATTGAAACCTCCATCCATACCAACCGAGCAATTGCGACTGATATTCGATGCCCAAAGGTTACGGGCAAATAAAGAATTATGTCCACCAATGGTAGAACCAAAAGCATGGTTGTATGAGTCCATTGCTTCAGAGAAAATGGAATTTTGAATCGTAACGTTTACAGTAGGAAGTTTTTCGCCTTTGTGAGTTATAGAGTCACGTTCGTAAACATGACGGTAGATGGACATATTTTCATCCAATCCCCAACTGGCCGACACATGGTCAATCATGATATTACCCACGGGATTTCCACCCACTGCATCGTCGCGAAAAGCAACATCCTGTGCACCGCGGCGGAAACGGATGTGACGTAAAACAACATCGTGTGTATCAATTAAAAATGAAGAACCGGTTACACAAATTCCATCTCCCGGAGCAGTTTGTCCGGCAATGGTAATATAAGGAGCACGAAGATGAATAGGAGTTGATAAGCGAATGATACCCGCAACATTGAAAACCACAACGCGCGCACCGCCTGTTTCGCAGGCTTCACGGAGTGTTCCGGGACCAGCATCAGCAAGTG